>Ga0307379_10002153_pt1 | contig 29616 bp, 18 predicted proteins | sample UN2MG_FD_202237 | JGI IMG/M metagenome (GOLD analysis project Ga0307379, IMG submission 202237) | Soil microbial communities from Risofladan, Vaasa, Finland - UN-2 | ecosystem: Environmental > Terrestrial > Soil > Coastal area > Acid sulfate soil | place: Finland: Risofladan, Vaasa | collected...
AATCCCGGCATTTTCGCGGTCTCCAAAACCTGTCCGTTATCATATACTCGGCGTGCGGCAGTTGCAACATTGATTCACAGATTCTTGAGTGGGCGGGGCCGTTTCACGCGGGGCATGGACCCCTATGGTCACCCCTCGGTCGGCAGCCGGTATGTGCTTAGGAAGTACAAGGCCAACAGGGCGTCGGTGTGCAGGAGTTCCGGGTCGCTGATTGTGCCCATCCGTTGTTTGACCTCGATGACAAACCAGAACCCGAGGCCCAGGCGGGCATCGCGCCCGAAGGCGTACTCCAGCGCCCTTTCGTCGGGCAGGTCCTGGCGGACGACGGCTCGGACGAGGCGGCCGATGATCTCATGGAGTCCCTCGAACGCCGCCCGATAGGATTGGCCTTCCATCAGGCCGCGCACGCGATCGAGTTCGCCTATCAAAGTCCTGGCGGCTTCCGGCGACAGGTCCTCCAAGGCGTCGAGGGGGCCGCGCTGGCGCCGGAGCCCGCGGCGAAAGGCGGCAAGGGAGCGGCGGGCCCGGCGAAACAACGGCCCTAGCCGCGCCCCCTCCTGAGCACGTTCCCCCGTCAGGAACTGGTAGAACTCTCCGGGTCGACCCAGCAGGTTCCCCATAGCGATCGCCAGTTGCCGCCTGAGCGCCGGGTTTTTCGTCGCATGCATCCTCGGCAGAATTTCCCACGCCGCTTCGATGACGCCGTGCTTGGAAACCGCCTCGGCCCCCGAGACGATGACCCGATCAGCCCGCTTTTCCCCGAGAAGCCGCATCAGCCGGCCCACCGAGTCGCGCCCCCCGATGGCGCCCAGCGCCTGGGCGCACGCTTCCTGGACCTCCTCGGACCGGCTGGCGAGGCCCTCGACCAGGGTGGGGACGGCGCGGTGGTCCCCGATTTGCCCGAGCGCCCTGGCCGCCTGAGGCCGGATGGCGGAGTGGGGGTCCCCCAGCCGCTCCAGCAGCGCTTCGACGGCGTCGGGCGAGCCGATGCGCCCCAGCGCCCGGGCCGCTTCCTCGCGGACCTCGTGGTCGGGGTCGTCCAGCCGGCCGAGGATGTCGGCCACCGCCAGGTCGCTCGACGCGCCTTCGACGCTCCGCAGCGCTCGGGCCGTGCGCTGGCTCGTGGCCGCGCCGCCCAGAAGACTGATGTTCGCAAAGGTTCGGAAGATGCCCGGCGTCGCCAAGCGCGAGACGACAAATCCCACCGGTCGTTCCCGACCCTCGCGGATGCGGGAAAGCATCACGAGGCTCAACGCACACAAGCCGAAAGAAACTAGGGCCACCACGTGGAAACTGCCCATCGTGAAACCACCGGGAATCGTGGCGTGGAAATCCAGCAGCGCGTCGTTCAACAGCCCCCCGACGATCGGTCCCACTGCCGCAATCAGTCCCACCAGCGCGCTATACCACGCGATGAACGCCGTCCGGTTCCGCTGCGGCGCCAGCGTCAGCATGAGCGTGCTGGTCCCGACCCAGTATCCAGGGCCGAGGATGCCGACCCCCAGGGCCGTCAACGGCAGGATAAAGATGTAGTTGTTCGACGTCAGGAAAAAGTAGCCGACCCACGCGATCAGCGGATGCAGCGCGCCCAAAAGGACCGCCGGTTTGCGGCCGAACCGGTCCATGACCACCCCCCATTGTGTTGCGGTGAAGATCCAGGTGACCTGCGTGATGACAAACATGATGCCCAGCCATATGTAGGGCGCGCCGATCTGGTCGTCGGCCGTGATGTAAGGAGCCACGAACGGCCCGAGCACGCCCACCGAGAAAGTCCAGAGTCCGATTGCGACGGAGAGGGTCATGAACTTGCGGCTCTTGAGGGGCTGGACGAACTGCCGCCAGCCGACCTGCGGCTCGTCCTTGTGTTTCCGGGGTTCTGGAATCCGTATGTGAAGGAGAATGTCCAACACCCCAAGGAGCCCACCGACTCCGAAAACGGCGGCGTAGGTATAAAACAGGGCTGTGTTGTCCGCACTCGCCGCCTTGTCGAGCGCGACCTGGATGCCGAAGAACCAGAACATGTTGAGCAAGTGGACAACGGCGCTGCGGCGGCCGAAAAAGGTGCCGCGTATGTTCTCCGGAATCAGGTCGCTGATCCACGACCACCACCCCGGGGTGCTGAGGCACATCAGAATCCACGACCCGGCCGCCGCCACCATCAGGACCGCGACGCCGAGTTCCTTGTCGCCCCGCTGAGCCGCATAAACGGCCACACCCGCCTGCGCGAACGCCAACAGGCGGTGAATCACCTGAGCGCCGATCCAGAAACCCTTGCGCGTCTTCAGGCGGCTGAAGATGAAGATCGCTACGAGTTGGAGCGGCATGGCCAGTTGGGTAATCGCCACGAGGAGGCCCAGCTCGCTGGCCGAAGCACCCAAATGGTTCTTGACAAAAATCTGCAGGATCGCCTGCGGGGCGCAGGCGGCACACCAAGCCATGCCCATGGCGCCGGCGACAATGTTCAACCGCATCGCGCGCCTGAGGCGCACCGGCGTGATTGGGCGGCCGGCGGTGTCCAGCGGGTTGGCGTTGTCCGAGGTTAGCGTGTCGGTTTGCATCGCTCCGCCGCGATTCGGCGCGCCAAGGCCAGCGCCTCGTCCTTCGACCCGGCGCGCCCTTCCAACTGGGCGTCATACACCTCGTCAAGGATCCGAGCGAAGACGGGCCCCGGCTCGAGGCCCATCGTGATTAAATCGCGCCCCGTGATGAGCGGTTGTGCCCGCAGATCCTCCTCGCCGGCGGCGCGATACCGGGCCATCAGGGCTTCGTAGGCCTTCTCCGTTCCCCCGGAAGCCAGGCAGTCTGCCCGCCACAGTTCCGCCAGGTCCTCGAACCGCTCGTCGGCAAAGAGGCGCTTGAGGCGCGCTTCGCGCATCTGGTCGGCGTTCATCAGCATCATGTGTTTCGCAACGAGCCAGGTGACACGCCGCGCCGCCAGGCTGCTCAGACGCAGCCGCCGGCAGACCTCACGGGCCGTCTCCTCGCTCACCCGCTGGTGCCGGTAGAAGGTGACGCGGCCGCCGCGCATCTTCGCCGTGGTCGGCTTGCCCGTGTCGTGCAGGAGCGCCGCGAGCGCAAGTTCCATGGTCGGCTCCCGCAAGCGCTCCAGACACAGGAGCGTATGTCGGAAAACGTCGCCCTCGGGATGGACGGCGGGAGGCTGCGGCTGGCCCTTCAGGGCCTCAACCTCCGGCAGAACGACGACCAGAAGGCCCAGGTCCGACACCAGTTCCAGCCCGCGCCGCCGGCCTGCGGGCGGGGCGGTCAGGATCCGCGCAAGTTCCTCGCGCACCCGCTCCCCGCTGACGGAGGTGACGCTCGGCGCGAGCGCGCGAATCGCCTCGGCCGTCGCCGCCTCAATCGTGAAGTCCAACTCGGCCGCGAAGCGCACCGCCCGAAGCATCCTGAGGTGATCCTCTGCGAAGCGCCGGCGCGGGTCGCCCACTGCCCGGATGAGGCGCCCCGCCAGGTCCGCCTGCCCTCCCACATAGTCAATCACTTCCCCTTCGGCCGGGTCGAAGAACATCGCGTTAATCGTGAAGTCCCGCCGCCGGGCGTCCTCGCGGGCGTCGGTGAAGTGGACTTGGTCGGGGTGGCGGCCATCGGCGTAGCCGTGCTCGGCGCGGAACGTCGCGACTTCCGTCCGGACGGGCCCTTCCATGACGACCACCACGCCGAACGCTTTGCCGACCGTGAGGGCCTTGGGGTAGAGGGCGAGGACCTCGTCGGGCGTGGCGCTGGTGGCCACATCGAAATCTTTCGCTGGCCGACCGAACAGGAGGTCGCGCACACACCCGCCGGCCAGCAGGGCCTCGTGCCCGGCGGCGCGGAGCCTTTCAATGATCGACTCGGCGTGTTCCCTCTGGGTCTTCATGTCCGCTGGGCGCGGAGCATACCGCGCGGGGCGGTCCGGCGTAAAGCAATTCGCAGAACCGGTCGGGCGAGGGGCGTGACCACGGATTGTGGCGCGAGACGGTGGACGCCGAGAGTGGAAACGCCCGAGCCGCCGCCGAAACGGCTCCAGGTGGCAGCGCGTCGTCTCCCGCGTTCGCTACTCCGGCTCGACGTTCGGGAAAAGTTCACCGGGGAAGCGGCGACGAGGCCTCTCGGGTTCCCGCGGCGCCTTGCGAAGAGGTTCTTCACGGGTCACGGGCGACGCGGGCTCCTCCGTCACAGGGGTCTCTCGCTCGACCCCTCCGGGTAGTGTTTCCGCTGCCCCGGACCGACGCCAGGGACACTCGATCCAACCCCGATCCGATGCCTCCCTCAGCCCGAGGACCACACCCGCGGCCAGTAAGACAAGGGCAAGCAGGGCGCCCATCTTCCCTGCGCGGCTGGACCACGCGCCAAGGCCGGCCAGCAGAGCCAGGACCTCCAGGCCGCCGAAGAGGAGGACCAGGAGGCCCGCCACGAGTTTCGTGTTCTCGGGCCGCACGACATCAGGCACCGTGACCAAGCCGAGGATGGCGAGTGTGGTCAAGGCGAAACCTGCCGTGGCCGCCTTGAGGCTGAAAACACCGAGCCCCTCATTGGGTCCCCTGCCCTGGCTTTCCATCGCGCGTCCTCCCGCATGCCTGTGCCCACCCCGAGGGTACGGCCTGCATGGGCGTTGTCAATGACTCGTTGATTCTTCGAGAACGCGTTCAGCGCGCGAGCGAAGCGTCGGCGGCGCAGGACGCACCAGCCTGCTCCCGCGCGCGGCCCGGCCGCCGGGGCCGTCAGGCCTCCTGGAAGAGATTTTTCGAGGAGAAGTTGGGCTCGGTGGTCAGATTGATGCCGAGACGCCTCAGGCCCGCTTCGTCGCCGGGCCGCGGGATGTGGGTCATGTGGACCTCGGAGCCGGCCAGCGCTTTCAGCCGACTCATGGCCCGTTCGGCGGTGGGGTGGGTGGCGGCGCTGATGCTCAGGGCGATGAGGGTTTCCTCGAGGTCGAGGCTGACGCTCCTTGAGTTCAAAATGTCCTTTTTCATTCCGGCGATGGATTCGAGGATGGTCGGCGCGAGAAGATGGATCTCGTCGGGGATGCCCGCGAGGCGTTTGACGGCGTTCAGGACGAGCGCGGAGGCCGCATGCATGAGCGGAGAATTCCTGCCGGTGACGATGGAGCCGTCGGGCAACTCGACCGCGGCGCCGGTGAAGATGCCCTTGTGGCCCTTGTTTTCGCGGCGGGCGCGGTCGGCGGCTTCGCGGGCCGGGCCGACGACGCGGCGCTCGGTGGGCTCGACGCCGAGTTCCTCCATCAACAGTTCCGCACGCTGGACGGTGGCCTTGTCGGTGAAACCCATTGCGTGCTCGCAGGCATACTGGAAGTAGCGGCGGATGGCTTCCTGGTTGGCGGCTTCGCGGCAGACGGCATCGTCGGTGATGGCGAAGCCGGCGCGGTTGACGCCCATGTCGGTGGGCGACCGGTAGATGGAGCCGTCGCCCATGATGCGCTGGAAGATGCGCCTAAGGACGGGGAAGACCTCGACGTCGCGGTTGTAGTTGACGGCGGTTTCATCGTAGGCTTCCAGATGGAAGGGGTCGATGAGGTTGAAGTCGCCGATGTCGGCCGTCGCCGCCTCGTAAGCCACGTTGACGGGGTGCTTCAGCGGCAGGTTCCAGATGGGAAAGGTCTCGAACTTGGCGTATCCGCTCCGGATGCCCCGCTTGTGGTCGTGATAGAGTTGCGAGAGGCAGGTGGCCAGTTTCCCGCTGCCGGGGCCCGGTCCGGTGACGACGACCAGGGGCTTATCGGCCTCAATGTAGGGGTTCGCGCCGTAGCCTTCGTCGCTGACGATGGTGTCCACGTCGGTCGGGTATCCCTTGGTGGCGCGGTGGGTGCAGACGCGGACGCCGCGGTTTTCGAGTCTGTTCTTGAAGATGCGCGCGGCGGGCTGGTCGTCGAAGCGAGTGATGATGACGGCACGGACCGTAAGGTCCCAATCACGGAGGTCGTCGATTAACTTCAGGGCATCGACGTCGTAGGTGATGCCGAAATCGGCGCGGAGTTTCTTGCGTTCGATGTCGCCCGCGTAGATGCAGAGGAGGAGGTCGGCCTGGTCCTTGAGTTTCTGAAGCAGCCGCATCTTGACGTTCGGGCCGAAACCGGGAAGAACGCGTGCGGCGTGATAGTCGAACAGGAGTTTGCCGCCGAATTCGAGGTAGAGTTTGTCGCCGAATCGGGCGACGCGCTCGAGGATGGCGGCGGATTGCTGCCGGAGATACTCCTCGTTGTCGAAGCCGAGTTTACGGCCGGGCGTGGCGGTCGGCGCGTCCGCCGAAGCGGCGCCGGCGCGCGCGGATTCAGCGGGTCGGGCCGTCAATTCTCCTCCCTTCTCTCATGTGATCCGGTTTCAGATAGTGGCGCGCGGCGAGCTTCATGTCAACCTTTTCCAAAACGCAAAGCCAAAGAGCCTTGACAACCGGCGGGTTTTTGCAAAGGATACCTCGCGCGAACGAACCGGCAGACAGCGCCGGAGGCAGAGGAGGAACAGGTGGCGGTCAAACTGAAAGGCAAGGCGTGTGTGGGCCAGTCCGGCGGACCGACCCAGGTGATTAACGCAACGCTCGTCGGAATCGCCGAAGAGGCACGGCGCCACAACCAGATTGAGGAACTGCTCGGGGCGCGGCACGGCGTCCAGGGCATCATGGACGAGGCCTTCATCGCCCTGTCGAAGGTGCCCGCGGAGAGGCTGGAGCGGGTCGCGGTGACGCCCGGCGCGGCAATCGGGAGCGTGCGACTGAAGCCCGGCGAGAAAGACTGCCGCCGCATGTTCGAGGTCTTCAAGAAGCACGGCATCCGATACTTCTTTTACATCGGGGGGGACGATTCGGCCAAGGCCGCCCATGTGGTCAATCAGATGGCTGCGAACGAAAACTACGAGTTACGCATCTTCCACGTCCCCAAGACGATCGACAACAACCTGATGGAGAACGACCACACGCCGGGCTACGGCAGTGCGGCCCGATTCGTGGCGAACGCGATACGAGGCGACGACCTGGATAACCGCAGCATCCCCGGCGTCAAGGTGGACGTCATCATGGGGCGCGACGCAGGATGGCTGACGGCGGCGTCGATGCTGGCGCGGCAGGCGGAAGGCGACGGGCCACATCTCATCTATCTGCCTGAGGCGCCGTTCACGGTCGCCAAATTCATCGAAGACGTGCGGCAGACGATGGAGCAACGCGGACGGTGCGTCGTGGCCGTCAGCGAAGGCATCCGTGACCCGAAAGGCAGCCTCTGGGCCGCCGTCGCCGGGGAAAAACTTTTCGAGGCGCTGAAGGACGACCAAAAAGACGTCCTCGGCAAACCGAAGGCGGACGCCTTCGGCCACCATCAACTCGGCGGCACGGGGATGCTGGCGGACTTCCTGACGGCGCGCGTCAAAGAGGCGATGGACGTCGGCCGGGTGCGCGGCGACACGTTCGGATACCTTCAGCGCTCCTTCCCCGGCTTCTGGAGCGAGGTGGACCTGCGGGAGGCGCGGATGGTCGGGCGCGACGCCGTCCGCTATGCCTGCACGGGCGACGTGGACGGGTCGGTCGCCCTCAAGCGGGCCGAGGGGACGAACTACGAGGCTTATACGGAGGTGGTGGACCTGGAGGCCGTCGCGGGGAAGAACCGCGAGATGCCGAAGGAATACATCCACACCGAGGGCAATGACGTCCTGAACTCGTTCCGCGACTACGCCATGCCGCTGGTGGGCGACCTGCCGGAGACGGAAATCCTTGCGTGAAAGGGTGCGCCTTTTCGGCAAAGGCGTCGTCAAGGACGGTCGATTGGAAATCTCGGCCGACCAGCCCGTCTTCTTCATCGAACTGGAAAGGTGACTGCACCGACCTGCAAGGAGCCGCAAGACGAACCCGAGAAGGAACAGGAAAGGGCCGTATGCGAGGCCCTGCGAGGGGGTGCGAGCACATGCAAGAATATTGAACTGAAGCTGGCTCCCCGAAAGCAACCCTCTTCGGACAGATCGCACACGGCCAGGCACGCAAATTAAGTAAGGTGTCCCCCGAACCTGACGGCAAAGCCGTGCAACCGGCGCCGCTGAGGAACTCCAGGACAATGAAGATTCGACTGACGCAGTTCAGCATGGACCTCGACTATACCGAGGAGTCCCTGCGGCAAGCCGTCGGCCTGAAACTCGGCGTCGTCGAGTCGGCGATGCTTTCCTGCACCGTGGTCCGCCGGTCGATCGACGCCAGGCGCCTGCGCGGGCCGGTATGCTTCATGCTGGCTGTTGAGGTGGAACTGCCGGAACCATCCGGCGCGGCAACGCCCGCGGCCTGGCAGAACATGACGGGGATCGAGATCGTTCCCGATTCGCCCCCGCCGGCACTGGCGGCGATCCAGGCCGCCCCTTCCCGGCGCCGGGCCGGCGGGCCTGCTCGCCGCCTGGCGACTGGCCGAGGACGGATTGCAGCCGATTCTGATCGATCGCGGCGCGCCGGTGCAGGAGCGGCACCGCACCGTGGCGCGGTTCTGGTCGCAGGGGCTGCTCGACGGCGAGGACAATGTCCTGTTCGGCGAGGGCGGGGCCGGCCTGTACTCCGACGGCAAACTGACAACGCAGAGCAAGCTCCGCGGCCCCATGCGGACGGTCCTGGAGCTGCTGGTACAGTGCGGGGCCGACGCGTCCATCCTCATCGACGCCGAGCCGCACCTGGGCAGCGATCGCCTGGCCCAGATCGTGCCGAACTTGCGCGAGCGGATCCTTGCCAAGGGCGGGCAGGTGCGCTTTCACAGCCGACTGGAAGGCCTGGAGCTGGACAGCGGACAACTGACCGCCCTGATCGTCAACGGGCAGCGGGTCGCGACGCGACACTGCCTGCTGGCCACCGGGCACAGCGCCCGCGACGTCTACCAGATGCTTCACCGCGCCGGTGTGGCGCTGACGCCGAAACCTTTCGCCGTAGGTGTCCGCATCGAGGCGCCCCAGCCGCAGATCGACGAGTCCCAGTTTGGCCCTTCTGCCGGGCATCGGCGCCTGGGGGCGGCCGGCTTCCGCCTGACGCGCCGACCGCAAGGCCGGGCCCGGGCCTGCTATTCCTTCTGCATGTGTCCCGGCGGCCAGGTCATCGCCTGCGCGTCCTCGCCGGGAATGCTGACGACCAACGGCATGAGCCTGTCGCCTCGCTCCAGCGGGTATGGCAATGCGGCCTTCCTGGTGCCGATCGAGCCGGGCGACTTTGGCGGTTCTGCCGCCGAGCCGCTGGCCGGCATCGCCTGGCAGGGCCAGATCGAGGCCAAGGCGTTCCAGGCGGGCGGGTCCGACTTCTCGCTGCCTGCCTGCACGCTGCCGGACTTCCTGGCCCGGCGAACGCCCCAGTCGCTGCCCCAGGAGCGGCCGCCTCTGCGAGCCGCCGCGGCCGACCTGCACGCGGCGCTGCCCGATTGCGTCAGCCGGACCCTGGTGGAGGCGGTGCCGCCCATGATGCGCCACATGCGGCAGGTGGCCGTCGAGCGGTGCCTAGTCTACGGCGCGGAGACACGCAGTTCCAGCCCGGTGCGCATTCCGCGCGACGACTCGTTCCAATCGCCTTCGGCGCGCGGGTTGTATCCTGTCGGCGAAGGAGCAGGCCACGCCGGCGGGATCGTCAGCAGCGCCATCGACGGGCTCCGCGCAGCCGAGTCGCTGGTGGCGGGGCGAGATGGTCCTCGCTCAGGTGACTGCACCGACCTGCAAGGAGCCGCAAGACGAACCCGAGAAGGAACAGGAAAGGGCCGTATGCGAGGCCCTGCGAGGGGGTGCGAGCACATGCAAGAATATTGAACTGAAGCTGGCTCCCCGGGTAGGACTCGAACCTACAACCTAGCGGTTAACAGCCGCTCGCTCTACCAATTGAGCTACCGGGGAAAAGCATCCAGCCCCTTGGTGGCAGGCTGAATTATTTAATCTAGCGTATCGGACAAATAAGTCAAGGGCGTTGACGGCAGTTTTGCGATCCGTGCGCGGAGCTGGTTGCCGGGGCACTGTTTTCCGGCGGCTTCGAAGAGCGCGTTCATGACGCGTCCTTGAAAGCGGTCGTCCGGCTCTCGGCGAGAGGTGTTTTAGGCTCTCCAAGCCATGATACCGCCAGGCCGATGGGGCACGCAACGCCGTTTCAGAGCATGCCTCCGACGTCCAAGCATTCCGAGCGGGTGCAGGCCGATGCTCTCGGGGTGCTTACGGTTTCAGGCCTTTGGCGACCGCCTCGGCCACGAGGTCGCCGACTTCGCTGGTGGTGCAGCCCATCTTGCCGGCGGCCAGGCTCCCCAGTTTGGTCGCGGTGACGTAGGCGATGGCCGCCTCGATGCGGTCTGCCGCCTCCTCCTCGCCGAGTTCACGGACGAGCATCGCCAGCGCCCCGATGGCCGCCAGCGGGTTAATCTTGTTCTGGCCGGTGTACTTGGGGGCGGAGCCACCTATCGGCTCGAACATGGAAACCCCTTCGGGGTTGATGTTCCCCCCCGCGGCGATGCCCATGCCGCCCTGAATCATCGCCCCGAGGTCCGTGATGATGTCGCCGAACATGTTGCAGGTGACGATCGTGTCGTAGTATTCGGGGTTCTTGACCATCCACATGCAGCAGGCGTCCACGTGGTTGTAGTCCTTGGTGATGTCGGGGTACTCTTCGCCGACTTCCATGAAGGCGCGGCGCCACAGATCGTGGGCGTAGGTCAGGACGTTGGTCTTTGCGACGAGAGTCAGAAGGCCTTTGTCCCGCCGGCGCTTGCAGGCCTCGAACGCGTAACGGATGCACCGTTCCACGCCGCGGCGCGTGTTGCACATGATTTGGGTGGCGACCTCGTGGGGCGTGCCCTTGTACTGGACGCCGCCCATGCCGCTGTAGAGGCCCTCGGTGTTCTCGCGGACGATGAGAAAGTCGATGTCTTCGGGCCCCTTGTCGGCCAGGGGACACTCGACGCCCGGATACAACTTGACCGGCCGCAGGTTGATATACTGGTCGAGGTCGAACCGAAGTTTCAGAAGCAGACCCTTCTCCAGGATGCCCGGGGCGACCTTGGGATGGCCGACCGCGCCCAGATAGATGGCGTCGTAGGCCTTCAGGGCCCGGACTTCCTCGTCGGTGATGACCGGGACGGTCGGCTTTTCGGGGTCGCCGCCGCTGGCCAGGTACCGCTGGCCGCCGTAATCGAAGTCGGTCGTCTCGTATGCGAAGCCGCATCCTTCGGCCGCCACCCGAAGGACCTTCAGGCCCTCGCGGACGACCTCCGGCCCGGTCCCGTCACCGCCGATGACCGCGATCCGATATTTTCTCGCCATCTGCGACTCCCTTTGCCGAAAGGCACACCTCGCGGCACCGTTCGGAGCCATCCTTCTACCATCCCGGCGGCCGCTTGGCAAGCCCAAAGGGGCGGAGGCCGGGCCGCCGTCCGTCCTCGCCGGCGCGGCAGGGGGTTTTTGCCTTCCGTTTTCCGCTTGACCGCCTTGAGCGGCCGTGTATCTTTCCTCCGGACATTGCCGTGGGCGGACGAAAAACGAAGAGTCTTGGACGATTTCTCGGCGCTGCCGTTCTCTTGACCGTCGCCGCCGCCGGTTTCGCCGCCGAACGTAGGGTGGAAGCCATGAGCAAGAGCGCAATCGTCCTCTACGTTTCACCTGGCGGGAACGACGAGTGGAGCGGCGGCCGCGCGTCTCCGCTCAAGGATGGCAGCGACGGGCCGTTCCGCTCGATCGCGCGCGCCCGCGATGCCGTCCGGGAACTCAAAGCAACCGGCAAACTCACCGCGCCCGTCACGGTCTACCTTCGCGGCGGGACGTATTTTCTGGCTCGGACGCTCCTCCTCACGCCCGAAGACTCCGGCACCGAATCGTGCCCGATCACCTATGCCGCCTATCGCGGCGAAACGCCGGTCCTTTCGGGCGGCCGGCGGATCGCCGGCTGGCGAAAAGAGGATGGCCGGTGGGTTACGGACGTCCCCGGCGTGAAGAAGGGCACGTGGCGGTTCCGCCAGTTGTTCGTGAGCGGCGAGCGCCGCCTACGTCCGCGTCTTCCGCGCCGGGGCTACTTCCGCGTCGCCGCCGGCTACGAGGCCGAGTCGTACCACGAAGGCGCCGACTGCTTCATCTTCGCTCCCGGCGATCTCGAGGCGGGTTGGAGGAACCTCCAGGACATCGAGGTCGTCGTGCTTCACTTCTGGGTTGATACGCACCTGCCCGTGAAGTCCATCGACCCGAAGGCGCGCCGGGTGACCTTCACGCGAAAGAGCCGCCGTCGTTTGAGCGACGACTACACGCGCGCTGGCGCCCGCTACTACGTCGAGAACGTCCGCGAGGCCCTCCGGCCGGGCGAGTGGTATTTGGACCGAAAGACCGGCCGCCTCGAGTACTGGCCGCTTCCGGGGGAGCGCCTGGAGGAGACCGAGACAATCGCCCCGCGCCTCACGCACCTCGTGCGCCTCGAAGGCAAACCGAAGGCCGGCCGCCCGGTCGAACACATCCGCTTCAAGGGGCTTACTTTCAGCCACAACGCATGGGACCTCCCGCCGGACGACGCGGGGGATCTGCAGGCGGCCGTGGGCGTCCCCGGCGCCGCCGCGTTTTCGGGCGCCGGGCATTGCCTCATCGAAGGCTGCACCTTCACGAACCTCGGGACCTACGGCGTGGACATCGGCGCCGCGTGCCACCACATCGCCGTAAGGAAAAACGAGTTTGTGCACCTGGGCGGCGGGGGCGTCAAGATCTCCGGCGGCGACGCGTCCAGCCCCGAGGACCGGCGGACCAGCCGGTGCGAGATCGTCGACAACCACATCCACGACGGCGGCGAGATCTGGCACAGCGCCGTCGGGGTGCTCCTTCGCCACGCCTCGCACAGCACGGTGGCCCACAACCACATCCATCACCTCTATTACACCGGCGTCTCCGTCGGCTGGGTGTGGGGCTATCGCGAGAGCGTCGCGGTGGGCAACCGCATCGAGTTCAACCACATTCACGACATCGGCCAGGGAATGCTCTCGGACATGGGCGGCATCTACACGCTGGGGCCCTCGCCCGGCACGGTCCTTCGCAATAACGTCATCCACGACGTCTCCAGCCACGGGTACGGCGGATGGGGGCTCTATACCGACGAAGGCTCGTCGAACATCCTGCTCGAGAACAACATCGTCTACCGCACCAAGAGCGGCGGCTTCCACCAGCACTACGGCCGGGAGAATGTCCTTCGCAACAACATCTTCGCGTTCTCGAAGACCGATCAGATTCAGCGCTCGCGCGCCGAGCCGCACGTCTCCTTCACCTTCGAGCGCAACATCGTTTACTGGAAGGGCGATGGGCCGCTTCTGGGGAAAAACTGGCGGGAAGACAAGTTCCGCATGGACCGGAACGTTTACTGGAACGCGTCGGGTCGGCCGGTGGGCTTTGCGGGACGGACGCTCGACGAGTGGCGCCAGCGCGGCCACGACGTGCATTCACTTATTGCCGACCCGCTGTTCGTGGACCCGGAAGAGGGCGACTTCCGCCTGAAGAAGGACAGCCCCGCCCTTCGGCTGGGCTTTCGGCCGATCGACACCTCCCGCGTCGGCCCGCGGCGCTGAAACCCGAGCCCGCCGCGTTGAGCGGCGGGTTACGTGCATACGCCGCTAAGGTTCCGGCAGGTTGCACAGCCGCTCAAACGTCCGGCAGAGGGCCTCGATGTTCTCCAGCGGCACGTCGGGCCCGCACTCCGCCACGAACATCAGCCCGCCCTCCGGACGATAGAGCGCCTCGAACACCTCGCCGACATGGTCCTCGACCTCGCGCGGCGTGGCGAACGGAAAGAGTTGGCGGTCCAGGTCCAGATCAATGGCGACCTTGCCCTTTGCCATACGCTGGAGTCCTTCGAGGCCGTTGGCTCGGATCTGCGGGTTCAAGACACATACGCCCGTCTCGACCAGGTCCGGTATGATTTCCAGCACGTGGCCGTCGGTGTGCAGGTATACCGGCACGCCGGCCTCTCGGCACAGGCCGAACATCCGCGCGTACGGCGGTTTGATGTAACGCCGCCACATCGCCGGGCTCATCGGCAGCGACTTCTGAAGACCCAGGTCGTCGCCGAACGACATGTACTCGGCCCCCAGTTCGAGGTACTTGCGGATGACGGCCGTGTTGTGGTTCTCGACCATCCGGATGAGGCGCCCGAGCCGCGGCTCGTCGGTCCCCAGGTCTATCATCAGGTTCTCAAAGCCCCTCAGATAATAAAGGAGCATGTACATAAAGCCATGCATCAGGCCGCCGCCCGTTGCCAGGTCCCCGCGCTCGCGCGCCTCGTCCATTTGTCGCTTGACGTCTTCCCAACTCGGACGCGGACCGAACATGCCGTCTTTCATCGGATCCGGCGGCTCGTAGGTCTCCAGCGCCGACCAATCCGCCAGCGGATGCGTCACCGGCGCGCCCTCGAGGCCCCGCGCGACGTTCTCCCACACGCAGCCCCACGCGTCCTGGTGTCGGCCGAATTCGTACGCGTGGCCTCCGGCGTCATCAAAGTTCACGCCGCCCTTGCGAAAGTCGGGAAAGACTTTCGGATGCGCAAGACACAGCGCCTCGAGGTCCTCCCGATACTTGATCCACGTCGCCGGCATGAGGCTCACCCGACAGGCCGTCCACTCGGGCTGGTCAAAGTAAAGGGTCTTCAGAAAATTGACGGTCCGCCGGTTTCGGCCCGCATAGTCGATCACTCGGCACCTCCGCGCCTGGTCCTCTGCGGCGGACCATAATCCTTCTCCGCCCTCGCAGCAACCTTTTTGCTCCGGCCGCGTTTCATTGTCATTTCTGAAAGCGCGGCCTGTCAAATCATTGTTCTGGTTTTCTCCCTGGTGCTGCCGTTGCCGCTGTGTGTGCGTCCCAGCCGCGGCTCCGTTGTATTAGCCCCCGGTGACTCACCGGGGGCTAAATCGGGCGCCGTGGCGAAGGTGGGCAAGCCGTAGCGGGGCGCCGCGCACGTTCGGGTGGCGGGTCTCCGTACCCGCCACCCCGTTTGGCCGCCTTTCTCGCGGCGGGTCGGGAGACCCGCCGCGCACGTTCGGGTGGCGGGTGTCCTCACCCGCCACCCGAGGGATAAGTAGGGACACGGCATGCCGTGTCCGACAAAGCAGCTATGCGGCCGCCGTGGCGAAGGCGGGCCGAGTCGAAAGCCCCCCCCCCTGTCATTTCGAGCGCAGCCGAGAAATCTCGCCGTGAAGGGCGGTCCCCGGCTGCACCACGACGAGATTCCTCCACTCATCCCGATTTTATCGGGATTCGGTCGGAATGACCCCTGCGGGGCACCCGCCCCCCGAGGGACCCACCCCTGCATTTTGGGGCCTTGCGAAGCGAGGCCCCAATCCCGGTCCCGACCCGTCGGGAGGACGGGCCCACCGCGGCTGGCCTGCCGCGCCGCCGCCCCAAAACCCCCCCCTGCCCCAAAACGCCCGGGAAATTTGACTTTTCCGCCATCTGTATTATACCACCAGCAGTCATGTGCTCTCCATAGCCCCGATGTCGTCGGGGCGAAGGAGGAAAAGGCCTGCCTGTACGGGGGCGGGGGCACACTTCTCGCGGGCTCGCCCGCCAAAAATTAGGGGGCAGTTCAGGAAGTCGAAGACCGCTTCCGCCTGTTGGACGCGATCTCCGACTTACAGCCGGCGGAAAAAGAAAGACAATCGGGTGGCCGGGGCGCGTGTCGGGCATTACCCCTTTCAGATCATAAAAAGGAAAGGAAACGTAGCGAGGCTGGAACAGTAGGGTCCGGGCGCAGTCCCGGACGCAAGAAGAGGAAAAGACACAAAGGGAACTTGCCCGCGTGTCGCCACGGCGCTTCGCTGTGGAGAGTGGCGGGCGCAGAAAAGGAGAAGGACGATGAGAAAACTAGTTATAGGATTGGCTGTGCTGTTGATGGCCGGAAGTGCTTGGGCCGGCACGATTCGCTTTAACGAGTTCGGGGGGGGGCGAAGTCAACCACGACAGCCCTCACTACTTTGACGAAACCACCGTGGGTAACCAAGGCGTGGGCGCCCAGGCTAACAACAATACTATTATGTTTGCCTATCAGACTGAGAACGGCTCCTCGCTATTTTACCATTCAGGCGGGACGATTACGAACACGAGTGAGTTGCAGATGGCCTTTGAGGAGCACGCAGGAACTGTCATCACGTATGCTCTCAGCGGCGGGTCGATGACCTCGAGCGGTGATACGAACATAGGTTCGAATAATGGCCCCAACTTTGGCACCTTTACTCTCGCCGTCTCCGGCACCGGCACCTATACCGGGAGCGCGACCGCCAGGATCGGCGACGGGGGCGGGGCGGGCGCCATCAGCGTGTTGGACGTCAGCGGCAGCGGAACCTTGACCCTCAATGACTATATCCAGTTTGGCGACGGGAACTCGTTCTTCAAGGTAACCGGCGGCAGCGCGTCGATTTACCTCAAAAAACCGTGGACCGGGAACAACAACGGCACAGGCGTCTTCGCGGTCGGCGGGCTGGACTTCACGCTGGACGCCAACGGGACCAACATCTCGCCGATCGTTTGCGGTGATAATTTTGACCTGAGCAATGTCAACAACGCCGAAGTGGTTGACATGGCTCTCTCGGGCGGCTATGAGCCGGACCAGGACCAGGTGTTCGATATCATCACGTCTACCGGCACCATTTTCGTCCCCGGTGGCGATGCGAGTAATCTGCTTAACGCCGGCGATGTCGGCACGTGGTCGCTCGCAATAGTGGGCGGGAGCGATAAACTCCAGGCCACGTATCTTTTGCCGGAGCCGGCAACGATGGCCCTCTTGGGTCTCGGCGGCTTGGGTCTTCTTCTGAGGCGACGTCGGTAGTAGATGCCGTTGCGGACTTGTCCGCCGACTTGTCCGCCGTAGCCCGAAGGGCGAAGGCGGAAGCCCGAAGGGCGAAGGCGGAAGCTCGAAGGGCGAAGGCGGACTGACATGTGAAACGGGCGAGTTCCGTCGCGACGGAACTCGCCCGTTTTCTTTCCCCTCGACTTCGGCTCCCTGAAGTCAAAGACCGCTTCCCCTTGTCAGATGGGGTCTCCGACCAACAGGCGGGGGTCCGTCTAACAGGGACGGGGCAGGCGACCACAACCTCTCTCCCCTCTCCCTTGTCGCCACGGCGACTCGCCGGGGCGGGAGGGGAGAGGGTGGCGAAGCCGGGCCTTCCGGCTTTCGCCTCGCCTGCGGGCCGCAGCCCTATGGCGGGCGGAGGCCCATCGGGGCTTCGGCGGAGTAGGCCCGGTCGCCGCGGCGACCGCCAAAGCCGCTATCCGGCCGCCGTCCCGATGGGACTATGGCGGAGGCGGCCGGACGGCGGGTAAAGTCCCACCCCGCACGCGATCTTTCTTGCCGCGACCGCGCGGATAATGAGCCTATGCTCATAACCGGCGGCGACCGCGCGAAATGTGGCAGGCCGAAACGGGGGCGCGGATGCATCGTCGCATCGGCATGCGTATGGGCCAAAAAGGGGTCCAAAAGCGCCAATTCGGGCCCAATCTCGACCAAAAACGCGAAAAAAGCCGAAAAAAGCGCCCGAAAGTGCCTTGCCCATCTTAACATTTCGGCCCCCGAACCGCCCTAGCGCTAGCGCCAGGCCCGATTCGCCCTCCAAAATCGCCCGAATCGGCCCAAATTCCACCCAAAACCGCCCGCCAACATATCGGCCTCGCTCAATACGTGTGCGCGCCAAGCGCCCTAGGGCAGCATGCGCAACATGTCCAACCGGCCGCGAGCACCCTTGCCCGCCGGAGCCTCGGCGGAGGTGGGAGCGAGCGGCCCGCCCCCGGGCGGTCACCCGCCGGGCCGACCGCCCCCGCCCTGCCGCCAACCTTGATTTCGCCCAATGCCGCCGATACGATAGCGCCGACGCCCATGGGTTCCGGACCCAGGGCACGTGAAAATCGGACCGCGCCGGGCCCGGGAGCCCGGGAGAGTGCCTGATGGACGACGAAGCGAACGAGAAGGCGCACCGCGAGGAACGCGCTGCTTCCGAGAAAAAGGGGACGCGGCCGAGCCACTGGGAGCACCCGGTGGACGAGCGCCGGCGTCTGGCCCGCGCGCGGCGCCACCGGCGCCGGCGGATCGCGGCGGTTGTCGTGGCGGCGGTGCTGGCGGGTCTGGTCGGGACGTATCTTTACCTGGCGAGCGACGAGCGGGTCGAGCAGTTTGCCGAGACGTATCTTGAGAACCTGTTCGGGACGCACGTGTCGATTAAGCGTGCGAGTTTCAGCCTGCTGGAGGGTGCGCTCGTGCTGGAGGGGCTCACGATCCACGCCCCTGAGCCGTTCCGCGAACCGATCCTGTCGGCCAGCCAGGTGGACCTGCGGATCGACCCGCCGGCGTTGGCGCGGCTGCGGCTCGAGGTGACCGAGATCGTCGTGCACCAGCCGACGATTAACCTGGTTCTGTGGGACGAGACGGTTTGGAACTTTCAGAAGTTGATGCGGTCGCGTCCTCCCCAGCGCGTGGTGCCGCCCATCCGGCCGGTGGTGGCCCTGGAGAAAGGGACGCTGCGCATCAAGCGCAAGGTTGCCGCCAAAACCGTTTACGAGCACGAGATGGCGGTTTCGGGCCTCGTGTTGCCGAGCGAGACGCGCGACCGCACGTTCCGATTTCAGACCGACGTGACCAGCGAACAGGTCCATCTGGCGGTGACATCGGGCCTTGCCGACGCGCGGACGGGGGCTCTCGAACTGGAAGGCCAGGCGTCGAACGTGGTGCTGTCGCCGGACCTGTATCGGATCCTCCCGGTCGAGGTCCAGCGCGTGTGGGATCGGTTCGAGCCCACCGGTTCGGTGAATCTCAAGGTCCTGTTCGACGACAAGGAAGGCTTTCGGCTGGCGACGGAGTTGACGGGTGTGGGGTTCGCCTACGTATATCGGGGATTCACGCACCGGTTCGAGAACCTGACGGGACGGGCCGTCTTTTCGCGGATGGCGGTGGTGCTGGAGGGCGTGGAAGGGTTGTTGAACGGGTCGCCGATCCGCCTGGCGGGCCGGCTGAGCGGTTTCGACCGGAAGCATCTGGCACTGGACCTGTCGGCGTCGAGCAGCAACGTGGACCTGGAAGAAGGCCGGACCGTGTTGTTGGGTGTGGCGCCGCACCTGGCGGCCCTTTACGAGCAGTACAAGCCGAAAGGGCGGGTGGATGTGGACCTGGCGGTCCGGCGGGCGGCGGGCGAAGAGAAACCGCTCGAAGTCTCCGGCGCCCTCTTCTGCCGCGACGTCGAGGTGACGTATTTCCGTTTCCCGTATCGGTTCGAGCGGCTCCGGGGGACGGTCCGCTTCTCGCCGGAAGAGTTTACGACGGACGGTCTGGCGGGCTTCCACGGCGCCTCGCCGGTGCACCTGGAAGGATACGCGAAGAACCCCGGTCCGCGGGTGGACGCGCGCGTGACCGTCACGGCGCAGAATGTGCCGCTGGACGATGAGTTGCGTGCAGCGCTGCGGCCGGCTCGGCAAGCGGTTTTCGACCAGTATAGCCCGTCGGGAGCGGCGGACCTGACGGTCGAGGTCCGGCGGCTTCCGAAAGAGGGGGCACGCCTAGACGTGGTTGTCTGGGCGAACCTGCTGGGTTGCAACATCCGGTACGAGGGGTTCCCCTACCAAATCACCGACGCGACGGGGCCGGTCGTCATCCGGCGGGGCCGAACGGAAATCCAAGGCGTCCGGGGACGCCACGGAAACGCCGAGATCACCCTTTTGGGGGAAGTGGCCTCCCGGCCGGAAGGCCCGGCGCAGTTCGACCTTGAGGTCAGTGGGCGCGACGTCCTGCTGGATGAGGACCTGGAGGCGGCGCTGCCGGAGCGGGAGCGCAAGACCCTTCGGGCGTTTCACCTGTCGGGCCGGGCGGACATCGAGGGGCGAGTCCGTCGCGGGCCCGAGACACAGGGGCGGCTGGACTACTCTTTGGCGATCGGGCTGAAGGGCGCGCGGATGATTTACGAGGTGTTTCCGTTTCTGGTGGAGAACGTGACAGGGCGGCTGCATCTCACGCCCGAATCCTGCCGCATCGACTCTCTCGTCGGCACCAACAGCGGCGCGCGGCTGGAAGCGCGCGGGTGGGTCGAGCAGCGGGCGGACGATTATGCGCTGGACGTCGAGATCCGGGGAACCGACGTCCAACTGGACGAGCAACTGCGCGCGGCGCTGGGACCCCAGGTGCGCTCGGCCTGGAGCCATCTGGCGCCAAGCGGCCGCGCGGACATCAAAGCGCATCTGACAAAGGCGCCGGGCCGGGACGAACGGTTGAACCACCACGTTTGGGTGACGGCGCGGAAGGCACAGGCGCGGCTGTCGCTGTTCCCGTTTCCGCTGGTGGATGTATCGGGGGAGTTGGAGTTCGAGGGGAACGATGTGCGGCTGCACGCGGTTCGGGCGCGGAACGGGCCGACCTGGTTTCTCATCAACGGGACGATTATCTATGGGGAAAGCGGGCCGGAGACGGACCTTTCGATCGAGGCGCGGGACCTGCACCTGGAGGGGCCGATTCGCCGGGCCCTGCCCGAAGCGCTGGCACGCACGTTCGAGGCGCTGACGCCGACGGGACGGGTGGATTTAAAACTCAAGCGGCTGCTTTACAAGGGAACGGGGCCCGAGACGTCCGAGGCCCGGTGGTCGGGCACCGCCCTTCTCGACGAACTCGGCCTGGACGTGGGAGTCAAGGTTGCCGACGTCGTCGGGACGGTCGAGATGGAAGGGTGGTCGTCGGGCGGGCAACTGGCGCTGGGCGGCACGCTGTGGATTCAGCAGGGCCGCATCGCCGACAAGGAGGTGACGGACACGAAACTCGTGTTCGAGAAGGAAGCGTCGTCGGAGGAATTGGCGGTCCGAAGCATCGAGGGGACGTTTTACGGCGGCCGGATGGAAGGCACGGCGACCGTCAGCCTGAAGCCGGGCGGGCGATATGGGTTCCGCCTGGAGGCGATGGACGTGGATTTCGAACGACTCCTGCGCGAAGGGTTCCGGCTCGAGCACAACATCACGGGCGGCCGGGTGCGGGGGAGCCTGGCCCTCCGGGCGAGCGGGCCGGATGCGGGGGACGTCGAGGCTTCCGGTTACGCGCACGTCACGGACGCCAGCCTGTATGAGTTGCCGCCCATCGTCCGAATCCTGAACCTTCTGCGCTTGGCGCCGGCCGATCGGACGGCGTTCCGCGAGGCCCGGATCTGGTATTTTGCGCGCGGCAAGCGCATCATTCTCGACGACATTCGCCTGGAAGGCCGGGCGGTGAATCTCTACGGCGCCGGGACGGTGGAACCTGGCGGCCGGTTGAACCTCACCTTCATGACCGGCAAGAAGGACGACGACCCGCTGGTGCCCGCGCTCGCGGAACTGGTGGAAGGGCTGCGCCGGGAACTCGTGCTGGTGGAGGTCACAGGGACGCTGGCTGAGCCGCAGGTCCGCCTCCGGTCGTTCACGCGGCTGAGCGCCCCGCTTCGGGAACTGGTGGCGCTGATTCGGGAATCGCGCGAGCGGCGAAAGCGTTAGGAGGGGCGCATGCGGCGGCTGTTTCTCTCGGACGTGCACCTTAGCCCCGGCGACCTGCAGCGGGCAGCGCGCCTGCTGGCCGCGCTGGAGCGCGAGGCGCCGCGGGCCGACGAGATTTACATCCTCGGCGACCTGTTCGACTACTGGATCGGCCCGAAACACCTGAAAGACCCCGACCACAGGGAAGTGCTCGACCGGCTCAGGGCGATCACCGAGGGGGGCGTCCGCGTCTTTTTCCTCCTCGGCAATCGCGACTTCTACATGGGCGGGTTCGCCGAGGCGACGGGCGTCGAGGTGGTCCAGGGGAAGACGGAGCACGAGATCGCCGCCGGGTCGCAGCGCGTGTATCTATGTCACGGCGAGTATCTTGTGGGGCGGCGCGGCCTGGCGTTCCGCGCGCAGGAGTTTTTCCGTTCGCGGCCGGTGGAATGGCTTTACACGCGGCTGCCGGCGTTTCTGTCGAAACGGGGGGCGCGGCTCTATCGATGGGTTTCGGAGCGGAGGTTCCTCCCCGCCGGGAGGAGAGGCTCGCGGGTTGTTCACCTCTCGCCCGAGTTACTTGCCGAGCGGTTCCGCACGGGAATCGACGTCATCGTTTGCGGCCACGTGCACCATCCGGAGAGGCGTGTTTCGGTGATTGACGGGCAGGAGAAGGTTCTTTTCACCCTCGGCGACTGGTCCGAGGGCGCTAGTTACCTCGTGGAAGAGGACGGACGATGGCGCCTGTATCCCGGCGCCTCGAGCGGCGTCCCGGCGCGCCGGGACCGGCCGCAATAGGATAAGGGCGCAAAAAAAGCAGTGGCCGGACGGGGGGAGGTCCGACCACTGAACATTACATGCGGGACCGTCCCGCATGGCAAAGCACGAGTCCAAACTACCGACCATACTTATCAGCAAATCGCGTGCCAAGCCGTCCACAACCGGCGACCCGCCTTTTCGAGCCCGTTAGGGGCGATTCGGCTTAATTTCGCCAGTTCTCCCGCCAGCGGAATGGGGCATATGACGCAGCGCCGGGCGAAATGACCCACCTGGTCGCTGGATGAACCAGAGAAGTGAACGGCCAACGGCAAACGACAGGTTGGTGGCGTCCGGGCCCTGCCCGGACGGAAACGGCCGGCGCTTTTGGCATGCGGCCCGCTATCAGGCCGTCTACTCCGCGTTCCTCATTCCGCGTTCGGACCTTCCAGCAGATGGCCGAGTTTTCGCCGCTTCGTCTCCAGGTACCGGGCGTTCAGTTCGCTCGGTTCGACGACGAGGGGCACGCGCTCGACGATGACGAGGCCGTAGCCTTTCAGGGCCACGACCTTCCGCGGGTTGTTCGTCATCAGACGGACCTTGCGAATGCCGAGGTCGGTCATAATCTGTGCACCGATCCCGTATTCCCGCAGGTCGGGCTTGAAGCCGAGGCGCTCGTTGGCTTCGACCGTGTCGAGCCCTTCTTCCTGCTGGAGGCTGTAAGCGCGGATCTTGTTCACCAGGCCGATGCCGCGACCCTCTTGGCGCATATAAACGATGGCGCCGCGTCCTTCCTCGGCGACGCGGGCCATCGCCCGATCCAGTTGCTGGCCGCAATCACAGCCGAGGCTTCCGAAGACGTCGCCGGTGAGACATTCCGAATGCACCCGCACGAGGATGGGTTCGGTCTGGACGGGCGTCTCTCCGTCCGGGCCCTCGACCCCGATGCCGCCGAGCGTCAGGGCGATGTGCGGAAACGGGTCCACCTTCGCTTCATAGACGTGGAGGTCGAACGTGGCGTGGCGCGTCGGCAGCCGCGAGCGGGCGACCTTCTCGACCAGCCGCTCACGCCGGTGGCGGAACTCGATGATCTGGGCGACCGAGCACATCTTGAGGCCGTGCTTGCGGCAGAAGTCCGCCAGGTCGGGCAGGCGGGCCATCGTGCCGTCGGGCCTCATGATTTCGCAGATGACGCCGGCCGGCTTCAGCCCCGCCAGCCGCGCCAGGTCCACCGCGCCCTCGGTCTGGCCGGCGCGGACCAGGACGCCGCCTTCGCGGGCCCGGATGGGAAAAACGTGGCCGGGTCGCGCAAGGTCCTCCGGCTGCGCCTCGTCCGCCACAGCCGCCTGAATCGTCCGGGCGCGGTCGGCGGCGCTGATGCCCGTTGTCACGCCGGAGCGGGCGTCGATCGAGACGGTGAACTCTGTGCCGAAACGGGCCGTATTGTCGGCGGTCTGCGGTGGGAGGTTCAGCCGGTTCGCCAGTTTCAGGTCCATGGGCAGGCAGATGAGGCCGCGGCCGTGGGCGGCCATGAAGTTGATGATCTCGGCCGTCACCTTCTCGGCGGCGCAGACAAGGTCCCCCTCGTTCTCGCGCTGCTCGTCGTCCACCAGGACGATCAGGCGGCCCGCCTTGAGGTCCTCCAGAATCTCCGGGATGGGGTTGAATGGGTCGCTCATAGCCCTGGTATGGTATCAGGGGAGGCGGTGGGAATCAAGTCGCCCGGGCGGCGCCGTTGGGGAGGACCCCCGGCGGGGCGGTTTCTTTGACGGGCCGGCAGCCGGTGCTTATAATCCGGCGGCCTTGAATCCATACAGAGCCTATCGGGCGGGAGCCGGTGTATGGAACTCGCGCCGTGCGTGATTTTCCCGGCGTTTCTCGCGTTGGTTGCCGCGCTGATTGTTTACAGCATCCTGAAAGGCCGGCGGCGGCGCGAGGCGTTTGCTCGTCTGGCCACTGAGATGGGGTTTCTTTTCTATCCCGACGATCCGCGTGGGTTGCCGACGCGCTACGCGATGTTCGAGCTGTTCGGCCACGGTCACAGCAAGAAGGCGTCGAACGTCCTCGTTGGCGAGGAGGGCGGCCGGGAGGTCATCGCCTTCGACTATCAATACACGACGGGGAGCGGAAAGAACCAGACGACGCACTATCACCAGGCGGCTGTGCTGGGATTGCCGATTAATGCGGCCCGGCTTCGGATGCGCTCGGAAAACATTTTCGACCGCGTCGCGTCGTGGGTGGGGTGGGATGACATCGACTTCGAGAGCGACGAGTTCAGCCGCCGGTATCACGTCAAGTGCGACGACCGCCGGTTTGCGTATGACGTCCTGCATGCGCGGCTGATTGAGTATCTGCTTGGGTGCGGTGAGGCGCCGAACCTGGAGATGAACGGGCCTGTGATGCTCTTGTACGAGCGCCGGGGCGAAGTGGAGCGGGCGCGCCGGCTCATCCAAATCGGCCGGGACATCGTTCAGAGCATTCCGGACTACGTACTCAAGGCGCGGGGCATCGGACACGCCGCGGGAGACCGGACATGATCGCACAAGCCGGGCCTATGCTGGGAATCCTGGTGCGGGGAGACTGGGCGGCCGGTCTGCCGTGCTGTGTGGCGCCCGCGGCGCTGCTCCTCGTGGCCGGGCTGCTTGTGGTCGGCATGTACAACAGCCTGGTCCGGGGGCGCAATCACGTCAGGGAAAGTTGGGCGGGGATCGATACGGAACTGAAGCGGCGGTACGACCTCATTCCCAACCTCGTCCAGACTGTCAAGGGTTACGCGAAGCACGAGCGCGAGGTCCTTGAGCGGGTCACCGAGGCGCGCAGCCGCGCGGCCGCTTCAACCGGCTCGCCCGCCCGGCAGGCGGCGGATGAGAACCTCCTGGTGGGTGCGCTTCGGCAACTTTTCGCCCTGAGGGAGTCCTATCCTGAACTGAAGGCGAGCGAGAACTTCCTGGCCCTTCAGCATCAACTGGCGGAAACCGAGGACCGCATTCAGGCCGCACGCCGGTTTTACAACGCCAATGTCCGTGAGTACAACAACCGGTGTGAGATGCTTCCGACGAACGTCCTGGCCCGGATGTTCCGTTTCGAGCCGGCCGAGTTCTTCGAAATCGAGACGGCTGTCGAACGCACCGCCCCGACGGTGGGCTTTGGCGGCTCAGAGCGACCGTCCGACTGAGGCCTTTGGCAAAAGACGGCAGGGTGCGCGACTACAGGACCTCGTCCATGGCGCCTGGCCGATAGCCCTCCAAGTCGAGGGCGACGTAGGTGTAGCCGAGGCCTTTGAGTTCCTTGACGAGGCGCGCGCGGTCGCGCGCCGCAAGATCGGCAATGCGGTCGGCAGGCACCTCGATTCGCGCGATTGTGCCGTGGTCGCGGACGCGGCAGCCTTCGTAACCCAGTTCGCGCAGGATCCGCTCGGCTTTGGCGACGCGCTCGAGGGCTTCGCGCGTAATCTGGCGGCCGTAAGGGAAGCGGCTTGCCAGGCACGCCATCGAGGGAAGGTTCCAGGTCGGCAGATCCATCTCGCGCGAAACGGCCCGGATGTCATCCTTCGTTAGTCCGGCCTCTTTTAGGGGGCTGCGGACGCCCAGTTCTGCCGCGGCGCGCAGACCGGGCCGGTGCTCGCTCGGGTCATCGGCGTTGGCGCCGTCGCAAACGGCCGCCAGCCCGCGCTCCTCCGCCAGCCGCCGGATACGGGTGAAAAGTTCCTTCTTGCAGTAATAGCATCGCAAAGGTGGGTTCTCGCGGAAGTGCGGCACATCGAGTTCGCGCGTCTCGACGATTTCATGGCGAACGTCGAGGCGTCGGGCAAGTTCCCGCGCACGCTCGAGTTCTTCCGGCACGTAAGTTTCGCTGTCGGCGGTTACGGCCAGGACGCGGTCGCGTCCGAGGCAGGCGCGGGCCTCGGCCAAAAGGAGTGTCGAATCGACGCCGCCCGAAAAGGCAACGGCCGCCGACCCGAGTTGCTCGAGGATCGAGCGAAGTTTCGCGCGCTTGCCCGCCATGGCGGGCTTCGATTCGAGGCCAGCGTCCGTCACGTGACGTTCTCCTGTGTAATAAGCAGGCGGCGGACCTGCTCCTCGTCGGCCCGGCAGGCGTCCAAGAGGCGGGTTTCACCTCCGACCGGCGTGGCGCGCACGGGATGAGTTTCGCCCGAGCGGGCCTTGCTGTAGCGGAGCGTGAGGGCGGCAGCCGTCGCCATGTTCCCCTCCGAGGCGCTGCCGCGAAGGAGCGTCGTCGGCCCAGGCAGGTCGGCGATCTCCAGCCACACGTCCCCGTCGCGGAACAGCGGCTCCAGCATCAGATTATCCTCATGATGGCGTCCCACGACGACGCGCGACCCGTCCGGCAGGCGGAAGTGCCGGCCCACTTTCAGAAGTTCCACGTCGGCCACGGTTGCCTCGTCGTGTTCCAGCAGTTCGCGCAGCCGATGGGCGAACGCGGGGTCCGTGAGGAGACATCCGCCCGCCGGGGAAGGGTAGTCGGTGACGCCGAACTCGGCCGCCAGAGCCATCTGCGGTTTGCGCGAGCGGCCCGCGAGGCCGAGCAGCGCCCCGCGGTCCACCAAGCCTTCGCGCTCGGGCAGGGCGGGAGACAAGCACTTCGCCGAGAGCGGCCGGAGCAGGCGGTCCTCAAGCCCTGCTTCGCGCTCCACAAGCGCCAGGGCCTGGCGGTGCTGCGACATCGGCCGCTGACCGAGCACCTCGCCGGTAAAGACGAAGTCGGCTCCTTCCTCTTCCATCAGGCGTCGGGCCTGGCGAAGCGTCCAGATGCGGCAATCGATGCAGGGGTTCATCCGCTTGCCGAAGCCGTGGTCCGGATGGCGGACGATCTCCAGGTCGGCCTCGGTCGCGTCAATCGTCTCGACTCGCACGCCGCGCGCCTCGATGTCGCGCACCGCACGCGGCTTCGCTTGGGCGTCGGACGAGAGAGGACGCCAGAGGTGCAGAACGTGCAGCGCAACCACCTCGATGCCCTGCTTTTGCATCAGGCAGACGGCGAGCGTCGAATCGAGCCCCCCCGAGATGCATCCGATGGCTTTCGTCACGTGCGGCCGCCTTGTTTTCCCCGGGTCCGGTGTATAGTATGCCGCGGGCGAAAACGAATCAAGTGAGGGTTGCGTGGACAACCTTTCGGAAACGGACAAGCAAGTAGAGAGGATTAGTCGGGCCCTGTCCGGCCGGATTGCCGGCGACGTATTGACGGACCGTTTCACGCGGACGGCGTATGCGACGGCGGCCTGCATCTATCGGATTATGCCGCTTGCGGTCGTTGTGCCGAAGGATGCTTCCGACGTTGTGGCGGCGGTCGAGGCGGCGGTGGAACTGGGCGTCCCGATCATCGCGCGCGGCGCGGGCTCCGGCGTCGCCGGCCAGGCGCTCGGCCGCGGCATCATCCTCGATTTCACCAAGTACATGAAGCGCATCCTGGAGATCGATCCCGGCGAGAGATTCGTCCGCGTTCAGCCGGGCGCCGTCACGGGCAAGGTAAATGAGGCCCTTGCGGCACAGGGCCTGATGCTCGGCCCCGACCCGTCGAGCGAAGCGTTTTGCACCATCGGCGGCAACGTGGGGAACAACGCCTCGGGCGCGCGCGGCATCCGGTATGGCTCGATGAAGGATTACGTGGTCTGGCTCGACGTGGTCCTTGCCGACGGGTCGCGCGTGCGCATCGAGCCGATGCCGGAAGATGATTCGCGGCTTTCGGAGGCTGAGGCGCGAAGCGACCGCTTCGGCCGGATTACATCCGACACGCGTCGCCTCGCCGCCCAGCACGCCGGTCTCATCCGAAAGTACCGCCCGCACACGAGCAAAAACAGCGCGGGCTACAACCTGTTTGATATCCTGCGCGACGGGACGTTCGATCTGACGCGCCTCGTCGTCGGCTCGGAGGGGACGCTGGCGGTCGTCGTCGAGGCGGGCATCCGTGCCGTAGCGCGCCCGAAGGAGCGGGCGAGCCTTCTCGTTGGGTTCTCGAGTCTGGAGCGGGCGGGCGAAGCGGTGCATCACATTCTGGCGCTCGGCCCGAGCGCGTGCGAGATCATGGAGCGACAGTTCCTGGAAATCGTCCGCGCCGACGGCACGGTTCCCGCGGAGTTTCTGCCCGAGGGGGCCGAGGCGGTGCTCCTGGTGGAGCAACTTTCGGACAGCCGCGCCGAGAACGAGGCATTTATCGCCGCCGTCCGCCACCGCGTGGTCGAGGAACTCGGCCTCGCGTTCGGCGCGGTCGAGGCTTATGACCCAATGGAGCAGGAGCGGCTGTGGCAGGTGCGAAAGCGGGCCGTTCAGATCCTTCAGCGTCTGCCGGGCCCGCGGCGGATTGTGCCGTTCGTCGAGGACGTGACGGTTCCGCCCAAGCGGCTGGTGGATTTGATTCAGGGGCTCCGCGGAATCTTCGAACGCCATGACGTGGAGGCGGCCATCTATGGTCACGCGGGCGACTCGAACCTGCACGCGCGGCCGCTGCTGGATACGCGGGACCCGGAAGACCTCGAGCGCATGCGTTTCATCGCCGACGAGGTGGCCGCCCTCACCGTGGACCTCGGCGGAACCATCTCGTGTGAGCACGGCGACGGCCTCGCGCGAAGCGCATACCTCAGGCTCCAGTTCGGCGACCTCTACGACGTAATGCGCGAAGTTAAGCAACTGTGGGATCCCGCTTGTGTCCTCAATCCCGGCAAGGTGATTACGCTCGAGCGCGGAGTGCATCTGGAGGACCTGCGCCTCGGGCCGGACTGGTCGCCGCGCGAGACCGGCGGCGCGTTCGACCGCGAGCCCTGGGCGACCGAACTTGAGCGGTGTCACGGGTGCGGCATGTGCCGGGCCTACTGTCCCGTGTATCTCGTGACGGGTGACGAGGTGGACACGCCGCGCGCCAAGGCGAACCTTCTGCGCGAAGCCATCGCCGGGACGCTGGGCCTTGAGGCGCTGGACGATGTGCGGATGCAGCAGATTGCGGACCTTTGTTACAACTGTAAGACATGCCTCGTCGAATGTCCGAGCGAGGTGAACGTGCCGGGCCTCGTGCTTCGTTACAAGGAGCATCTGGCGCGGCGTGGGCGGCTCGGGTTTCGGGACCGGATGATGGGAAAGGTGCGGCTGATTGGGCGCGCGGGAAGCATGGCGGCGCCGGTTACAAATGCGTTGCTCGGCTGGCGGCCGATGCGAAGCGTGATGGAGGCGCTCGGCGGCATCGGGCGGGAAGCGGCCATGCCGACCTTTGCCCGCGACCGGCTGAAAGAAGGAACGGAAATCAAGGTGGATGAACCTCGCCGCAGGATTGCCTACTTTGCGGGGTGCTTTGACCTTTTCAACGAGCCCGAGATCGGCCGCGCGGCCTTACAGGTCTTGGAAGCATTCGGATGCGAGGTCCTGATTCCCGAGCAGCGGTGCTGCGGCATCGCGAAGATCTCCGCCGGCGACGCCGAAGCCGCCGCCAAGGACAGGCGCTTCAA
>Ga0307379_10002154_pt1 | contig 29614 bp, 27 predicted proteins | sample UN2MG_FD_202237 | JGI IMG/M metagenome (GOLD analysis project Ga0307379, IMG submission 202237) | Soil microbial communities from Risofladan, Vaasa, Finland - UN-2 | ecosystem: Environmental > Terrestrial > Soil > Coastal area > Acid sulfate soil | place: Finland: Risofladan, Vaasa | collected...
CACGAAGAGATCGTCGCACTCGCTTGCGAGGCCTGGAACAAACTTGTCGATCAGCCGTGGAAAATCATGTCCATCGGCAGGCGCGATTGGGCAAATGCATGCTGATCAGCGCAAGTTGGTATAAGTCTCTCCGAGACCCCATCGCCGGTGTCGAAATCCGGTCCCGGGAACGCCGATCGGGGCCGAAGCGGATCCCGACACTGTCCCCGCTCGGTCCTCGCCACCTTTGCCTGAGCGCATGCTTCGGCCTCTCAAGCAAAGGAACTCAAAATGTCGGAGAAGACGCATCCCGCTGCCAAGGCGGAGAGAGGATCGAGGCCTGGCTCGGCCGCAATCCGTGCGTTCGGCGCGATGACCGACGCGGAAGCAGGCCGCTATTCGCGGTCCCGCGATCTACCGGGCCTGATTGCCCTCTGGCCGCGCGAGCTTGCGGACTCAAGTCCCGAGGGCGGCTTGCACATCCTGTCGAAGTTGACGCGGGCGCTTCGCGCCGAGCGCCGGCGCGCGCTGGCGGGCCATTGGAGCTATGACCTCAATCGTCACCTTGCTTTGATGGATGCGTATAAGGCCGAGCTTGGGTCGCTGCGGGGGATGAATGCAGGCCTCAGCCAAAAGATGCCCGGCGCTGCCCCGCCCAGATCTGAGGCTGCGACGGGTAAGGTCGCGCGGGCCGTTCGGCCCTTGGCCGCACGGCCTCGATAGGCGCCGTCGTGTCGTAGCAGAGGATCCGGTCGACATACTGCCCGTCCTGCGAGAGCGGCAGCCGCAACCAGAACAGCACGATGTGGTCACGGCCTTCGGCGGGCCCACGCACCACGCCATGGAGCGGCGCGTGGCGGTTCACCACCCAGCCATGCACCTCCTGCCAATAGTCCGAGCAAGCGCCGGCGAAGACGCGGTCGACGCGCTTCCCCGTGATCTCCTCGCCATAGATTTCGTGGAGGCGAGTTCCCGCCAGCCTAAACCGGGCCTCATCCAGCCCGTCGGCGACATCGATCAGGCCGACGCTGGGCAGGAGCCTGGGCACCTTGAACGGATCGATATCGGAACGGGCGGGCATGCATCGGGAGCCGGCAGCCTGGAGCCAATAATCGTAGAGCTCACGCTGCCCTTGCGTTACCAATTGTGCCCGAAAGTCGCGCCCGGACAGCATTGGTTCCCCCCTCCAGCAAGCCTCGAAACAGGCTTTCGAATCGCCCCGCCTGAGACGACTATGTGGAGTTCGGCCGCGCCACGCAAGCGTCGGGCGGAAATTCTTTAAGAGTCACAATAGGTTGTGGTGACTTTCCGAGCGCGCTACCCGATCTGGATAAACGCCGGCGCAGGAGGAAAGGGGGAAGCGCGGCGAATGGAGCGCCGCGCTGCAAAGTCGATTCGTTTTGCCTAGCGGCGGCGCTGCCCGAGCCCCATGCGTTTTGCCAGGTCCGAACGTGCGGCGGCGTAGTTCGGCGCGACCATGGGATAATCGTGCGGCAAGCCCCACTTCTCGCGATATTCCTCCGGCGAGAGGTCGTAATGGGTGCGCAGATGGCGCTTCAGCGACTTGAACTTCTTTCCGTCTTCCAGGCACACAATATGATCGGGCGTCACCGATCTCTTGATCGGAACGGCGGGCTTCAATTCTTCCCGCGCGGGCTGGCCGGAGTTAGCAGACGCCCGGCTCAGGGCATCGAACACATTGTGGATGACGCTGGGAAGGTCTGAGGCCACGACCGTGTTGTTGGTCACATAAGCAGAGACGATCTCCGCCGTGAGTTCCACAAGTTCATTCTTCTCCAGGTTATCTTCCATCAAGTCGCTCCTTTGATCCTGCACAGTTCCCGCGTGCCAAAAGCACGACAACCGCGTGAAATCCTCTGTCACCGGGGGCCATGCGGCCCTTCAGCCCACTAGAATATGCCGATTTTGTGGCGGGAAGTTGCATTGTTTTCGCAACTAGAAAATGTGTCCCGCATGAAGCTTCACAACGCGACGGATATATAGCACTTTTTCACCAACCTGCAATGCACCATTTCTCAAGAAGACTGTTGGCTGAATAATTGTGATCAACGAATACGCGACTTTCGACTGACGGTCTTGCTTAGGGTTCCCCGCTTAAGTCTAACAGGGGATGTCTACAGTCACCGGCAACCGTCTCAACCTCATGCGCGGCGCCATATCGCCGTTACTCAGACGTCCACCTATATCAAGCCTACGTGACCTGACCCGCATACCTCTCTTCGAAGATCAATCCGATCACTATATTGGGAGGGAACCCCACAAGAAAAAGGAAGAGCGTCATGCGCAGGTCTAATGCAGAGACGGAGACATCAGGCAAAAATGTAAAGTCCGACGCCGAGTGGCGGAAGACGCTCACCCCCGAAGAGTTCCGGGTGACCCGCGAGCACGGAACCGAGCGCGCCTTCAGTCATCCTTATGCACAAGAGAAGACCGAGGGCATGTATCGCTGCGTCTGCTGCGGCGCCCCGCTGTTCAGCTCCGAGACCAAATATGATTCCGGCACCGGCTGGCCGAGCTTCTACGCTCCGGCCGAATCCAGCGCCGTGAGCGAGCATGACGATAGCTCGTTCTTCGCCCGGCGGACGGAGGTGCGCTGCGCCAAATGCGAAGCCCACCTCGGTCATGTCTTCCCCGATGGCCCAAATCCCACGGGCATGCGCTATTGTATCAACGGCGTAGCGCTCAAGCGCGACACCGACGATCAGTCTGGCAATAGTTCCGGGTAAATTTTCCAGCATGGATGTCAAACTCGCCCGCGCGGGGATAACTCCTCCCCGCGCCACTCCGAGGCCGTCTGTCTCGACCCATCACGGGATCGCTCGTGTGGACGACTACGCTTGGCTTCGCGCCTCGAATTGGCAGGCGGTGATGCGGGACCCGGCTCTGCTCGATCCGGAGATCAGAGCCCATCTCGAAGCCGAGAACGCCTTCACCGAAGATGTCATGGCCGACACGGAGACACTGCAAGAGCGCCTCTTTGCCGAGATGAAGGGCCGCATCAAGGAGGACGACTCCTCGGTGCCGGCCCCCGATGGCCCCTACTCCTATTACGCCCGCTTCGTAACCGGCGGGCAGCATCCCCTGTTCTGCCGCGTGGCGCGGGGTGGCGGCGCGGAGGAAATGTTGATCGACGCCAACGCGCTTGCCCGTGACCATGCCTATTTCCGCATCGCCAATGTGGCGCACAGCCCCGACCACAAGCTGATCGCCTATGCGGTGGACACGAAAGGCTCCGAATTCTTTACGGTCAAGATCATCGACGCGAAGTCGGGCGAGATCGTCGATGCCCGCATCACCGACAATAATGGGTCGTTCGAGTGGGCGTCCGACAGCCGGACCCTGCTCTATGTCTGGCTCGACGACGAGCACCGGCCCCGCCGTGTTCTCCGGCGCGAGATCGGCAGCGAAGGCCCCGACGCCATCCTGCACGAGCAACCTGACCCTGGCTTTTTCCTGGGTCTTAGCGCCACGCAAAGCCGCCGCTTTCTGTTGCTTAGCGTGCATGACCACGAGACCGCCGAAATAAGCCTGATCGATGCCGAGAATCCGTCGCGCCCGCCGCGCCTGGTGAGCCCGCGCGAGCCTGAGCACGATTATTCCGTCGATCATCACGATGACCGGCTGATTATTCTGACCAATTCGGATGGCGCCGAGGACTACCGGATCGTCGATGCTCCGCTTGACCATCCGGGCCGCGAGAACTGGCGCGATATCGAACCGCATCGGCCCGGCCGCCTCATCCTCGACTTGGTGGCGTTCAAGCACCATCTCGTGCGGCTGGAGCGCGAGGATGGACTGCCCCGCATCGTCATTCGACGCCTTGCCGACGGGGCTGAGCACGAGATCGCCTTCGCCGAGGAGGCTTATGCGCTCGGCATGTCGCCCGGCTATGAATACGACACGACCACGTTCCGCTTCACCTATTCGTCGATGACCACGCCGGCCCAGATCTTCGATTACGATATGGAGACGCGGGAGCGCACCTTGCGTAAGACGCAAGAAATTCCAAGTGGCCACGACCCCGAGAACTATGTCACGCGCCGGGTGATGGCGCCGGCCAAGGACGGCGAGACCGTCCCCGTGTCGCTGCTCTACCGCAAGGACACCGCGCTCGGACCGGCGACACCGCTCCTGCTCTATGGCTATGGCGCCTATGGCATGACCATCCCCGCCGGCTTCTCCACCAACGCCCTCAGCCTCGTCGATCGCGGCTTTGTCTATGCCATCGCCCATGTACGCGGTGGGAAGGACAAGGGCTATCGCTGGTACAAGGAAGGCAAGCGCGAGAAGAAGGTGAACAGCTTCACCGACTTTATCGCCGCGGGCGAATATCTTGCGCGCGAGGGGTTCACCTCTGAGGGGCGCATCATCGCCCAAGGCGGCAGCGCCGGGGGCATGCTGATGGGCGCGGCCGCCAACATGGCGCCCGACTTGTTTCTCGGGATCATCGCCGAGGTGCCCTTTGTCGACGTGCTCACCACCATGCTCGATGCGAGCCTGCCGCTCACCCCGCCGGAATGGCCCGAATGGGGCAACCCGATCGAAAGCGAAACCGCCTATCGGACCGTCGCCGCCTATTCACCCTATGACAATGTGCGAGACCAGAACCACCCTCATATCCTGGCGCTTGCGGGGCTCACCGACCCGCGCGTGACCTATTGGGAGCCGGCGAAATGGGTGGCGCGCTTGCGGGCGCTGAAGACCGGCGATCGTCTGCTGCTGCTGCGCACCAATATGGAGGCTGGCCATGCAGGCGCCTCCGGCCGCTTCGAGCGGCTGAAGGAGGTGGCGCTGTCTTATGCCTTCGCCCTCAAGATCGCGGGCCTGGACTAGGCGCTCTGCATCGACTGTGCGAGAGTAGCCGCCATGCTTCTCGATCGCGACAAATCCCAACTGCTCATCGTCGACGTTCAGGAAAAACTGCTTCCGGCCGTGTCGGACCCCGAACGCGTGGTCGAACGCTGCGTGCGTCTTGTGCGCGCGGCGCGGAGGCTGGAGATTCCCATCACCTTCTCCGAGCAATATCCAAGCGGCATTGGTCCCACGGTCGCGCCGCTGCGCGAAGCTCTCGACTATGCGGGGGCCGTTTTGGAGAAGGTCGAATTCTCCTGTATGAAGAACGGTCCCTTGCGCGAGCGCTTGCATGAGCTCCGCCGCAAGGGGCGGCCGCAAGTGGTGATTGGCGGCATCGAGGCTCATGTCTGCGTCGCGCAGACCGCCATCGACCTCGAGGAGCAGGGCTTCGAGTCCTTCGTGGTTGCCGACGCCGTATCTTCGCGTGCCAAGGCGAGTCGCAGGCTTGCTCTCGCCCGCCTGCTCAAGGCTGGCGCCGACATCGTCGATAGCGAGATGGTTCTGTTCGAGTGGATGGGCAAATCCGGCACGCCAGAGTTCAAGGAGCTGCACGCTCTGGTGAAGTAGCTCCTCCCCCATTTCCTGAACCGATCCTGTCGGCACGGTTCAGGCGCGGTTCATGGCCACTGGCGCAAGGTCCGAAGCGTCAGATCCCTGTAGCTGATGAAAGCGAACCTTCCTCGGCACCGGGCGCGGAGTTCAGGGGCTCCGCGCCCACCCGATCCACCAACCTATTCATTTTCCTTTCATTTGCGCTTCATGCGTCCTTCATCGGGCCTCGGCCATTATGCGTTTGCACGCCCAAAATACCTTTCCTGCTTACCAGAAGCGCGGGGGCCCCCAAGGCCTTCGCGCTTTTGCTTGTGCGGACAACGCTCCCTTGCCTCGATAATTCGGAACCACTAGCTTTCGGCAGACTTCTGTTACGAAACCATTCGGAGGAACGCCGTGACCTTTGAACTCATGAAGCTCCCCTATGACTATGACGCGCTCGAGCCTCACATGTCGGCCGAGACGCTGCGCTACCATCACGACAAGCATCACCAAGCCTATGTCGACATGCTGAACAAGCTGCTGCCCGGCTCTGGCTTCGAGGGCATGAGTCTTGAGGAGATCGTCAAGGCCAGCTACGGCAAGAACCCAGGCGTCTTCAACAATGCCGGCCAGGACTTCAACCACAATCATTTCTGGCAGTGGATGAAGCCGGGCGGCGGCGGCAAGAAGCTTCCCGCCAAGCTGCAAGCGATGGTCGACAGAGATCTCGGCGGCTACGACAAGTTCCGCGCCGATTTCATCGAGGCTGGCAAGACCCAGTTCGGCTCCGGCTGGGCTTGGCTCACGCTCAAGGACGGCAAGCTCGAGATCACCAAAACGCCGAACGGCGAGAACCCACTAGTTCACGGCGGCTGGCCGCTGCTCGGCTGCGATGTCTGGGAGCACTCCTACTATCTCGACTACCGCAATTTGCGGCCCAAATATCTCGAGACCTGGTTCGACAATCTCGTCAATTGGGAGCATGTCGAAGAGATGCTCGAAAACGCGCCGAAATAGCGCGAGAATTGCCGAAATTTGCGAAAAAATTAGCGGGCGGCTCGGACGGGTCGCCCGCTTCTGCATTCAGCCTGGAATGCGGCTAAGATTCAGCCCCGGCGCTCTCGCGACCCTGTTCCACCGCCTCGCTCGCTTCGAGCCAACGACGCTCGGCCGCCGCCACCTCTCGCTCGACCGCGGCGCGGGTCTTCATCAGCTCAGCCACCGACGGGCCCCGCTGCGGTTGCGCCAGCATCGCATCGATCTCCGCCCGCCGCTGCAACAGCCGCTTCACTTCGGTCTCGGCCTGAGCGACAAGCTTGCGCAAGGCCTTGGTCTGCTCGCGCGCTTCCGCCGCCAAGCGCTTCTCGGCCTTGCGGTCGACTTTGCTGACGGCGGCCTGACCGTTGCCGCCGCCGCCGCGGGCCGACCCCAGCACCATGTCGCGATAATCGTCGAGACTGCCCTCGAACTCCTTTGCCGTCCCGCCATCGACCAGGACCAGCCGGTCGGCGACCAGACCGAGTAAATGACGGTCATGGCTGACCACCACCACCGCCCCGCCGAATTCGGTCAAGGCCTGAACTAGCGCCTCGCGCGCATCGACGTCGAGATGGTTGGTCGGCTCGTCGAGGATGAGAATATGCGGCGCGTCGCGCGTGATCAGCGCCAATGACAGCCGTGCCCGTTCACCGCCGGAGAGCGCGCGCACCTTCAAATTGGCCTTGTCGCCCGAGAAGCCGAAGCGCCCGAGCTGACCGCGGACCTCACCCGGTTTGGCCCCCGCCAACAGGCGCTCCATGTGCTGAAGCGGCGTGTCCTCCGCGACCAGCTCCTCGATCTGATGCTGGGCGAAGTAGCCGACCCGCAATTTGCCGCTGGCGACGATGGACCCGTCCATCGGCTGCAGCTGGCCGGCGAGAAGGCGAGCCAAGGTCGTCTTGCCATTGCCGTTGCGGCCGACCAGGGCGATGCGGTCATCGGGGTCCATCCGCAAGTTCAGGTGTGACAGCACGGGCGTGCCGGCGACATAGCCGACGGCGATATCGTCAAGCACGATCAGCGGCGGGCGCAGCTCCTTGGGACTGGGGAAATCGAAAACCAGCGAAGGGTCCTCCGCCGCCGCCGCGATCGGCTGCATCGCCGCCAACGCCTTCAGGCGGCTTTGCGCCTGTCGCGCGGTGTGCGCCTTGTAGCGCCAGCGATCGACATAGGCCTTCAGCTTCTTGGCCTTCGCCTCCTGCTGGCTGCGCATGGCCTCGATTTGCGCCTGGCGCTCGCGCCGCTGTCGCTCGAAGGAATCGTAATTGCCGGAATAGAGCGCCATCTTGCCCCGTTCCAAGTGCAGAATGTGATCGACGACATTGTTCAACAGATCGCGTTCGTGGCTGACCACGATGACGCTCGCGCGATAGCTCTTCAGGAACGATTCCAGCCACAACGCCGCCTCGAGATCGAGATGGTTGGACGGCTCATCGAGCAGCAAGAGATCGGGCTCGGAGAACAGCAACGCCGCGAGCGCCACGCGCATGCGCCAGCCGCCTGAGAAACTATTGAGCGGTTGATGCTGAGCCTCCTCGTCGAAGCCGAGGCCGGCGAGAATGCGCGCGGCCCGCGCCGGCGCACCATGCGCATCGATCGAGTTCAACCGCTCGTGAATTTCCCCGATGCGATGGTGGTCCTTGGTGTGCTCGGCCTCCGCCAGCAGCAACGCCCGCTCGGTCGCCGCGGCCAGCACGGTGTCGAAGGGCGTCGCCTCGCCGCCCGGCGCTTCCTGGGCGACATAGCCGATGCGCATGCCGGACGGAGCCTCGATCGATCCGTCATCGGCCTCATAGAGCCCGGCGATGACCTTCAGCAGGGTCGATTTTCCAGCGCCGTTGCGGCCGACCAGCCCGACACGGCTCCTCGGCGGCAGCGAGGCCGAAGCGCGATCGAGGATGAGGTGACCGCCCAAGCGGACGGTAATGCCTGAAAGAATGATCATGGGGTACGACGCGTGCCGCCTAGGAGTGTTGAAACCGCCGGCTCTAGCCCGGATAACCGTGCGACGGGCGATCTTGCCGGACGAAGCTCTCCGGCCTGCCGTCTTGCGTTCTCAGAGACGACCCCGGTCTGGTCATGACATGCGCCGAATGTGACGCTCCTTCAAGGCCCGCACCCCAAGCCCATCCCTAATCGCGCACGACACCGCCAAAGATGCCGCGGCCGATGGAGCGGCCCAGCGATTCGCCCGAGGCGCCGCCGAGACTCTTGCCGATCATGGCGCCAAATTCCGCTCCAGTACGCCGGGTCACCTCGCGGGCGGTTCGCTGGCCCGCCGTCAGGCGCTTCCCCCGCTTGCGGCCGAGGCCGAACAAGACGGTGGAGATCCAGCCGAAGACGCCCCCACCATCCTCGGCCTCTTCCGGTTCAGCTTTCTTCGCCCGCGTCTCGCCCTCGGAAGCCGCGACCCCGGGCTGATCTGCCGCCCGCTTTTGCAGGATCTCATAGGCCGACTCGCGATCATCGAGCGCTTCATATTTCCCCGCCACCGGGTCTGCCTCGATAAAGGCTTTGCGCTCGGCCTCGGTAATTGGGCCGATGCGCGAATTCGGCGGCCGTATCAGGGTCCGCTCGACCATGGTCGGCTGGCCCTTGGCGTCCAGGGTCGAGACCAGAGCCTCGCCGACGCCGAGTTCCATGATCGCTTTCTCGGTGCTGAAGGAGGGATTGGCGCGAAAGGTCGTGGCCGCCGCCTTGACCGCCTTTTGCTCCATCGGGGTGAAGGCGCGGAGCGCGTGCTGCACGCGGTTGCCGAGCTGACTCGAGACCGTGTCCGGAACGTCGAGCGGGTTCTGCGTGACGAAATAGACGCCGACCCCCTTCGACCGGATCAGCCGCACCACCTGTTCCACCTTCTGCAGCAGCACTTTTGGCGCGTCGTTGAACAGGAGATGGGCTTCGTCGAAGAAGAACACGAGCTTCGGCTTGTCGAGATCGCCGACCTCCGGCATCACCTCGAACAGCTCCGACAGCAGGAACAGCAGGAAGGTCCCATAGAGGCGAGGCGAGTTCATTAGCGTCTGCGCCGCGAGGATATTGATGTAGCCGCGGCCATCGGGAGCGGTGCGCATCAGGTCCTTGATGTCGAGCGCGGGCTGGCCGAAGAAATGGGCTCCGCCCTGCTGTTCGAGCACCAGCAGCGAGCGCTGAATGGACCCGACCGAGGCCTTGGCGATGTTGCCGTATTTGGTGGTGAGTTCATCGGCGCGCGCAGCCAAATCCTCAAGAAACGCCTGCAAATCCTTGAGATCGACGAGCTGAAAATTCTTGTTCTTGGCCTTCTCCTCATCGGCAAGCCTGAAGGCGATATTCAACACACCTTCCTGCGTCTCGTTCAGATTCATGAGACGGGAGAGCAGCAGTGGCCCCATCTCGAACACGGTGGTCCTGATTGGATGGCCCTGCTCACCGAACAAATCCCAGAGGATGACGGGGTAACCCTGGAACTTGAGGTCGAAGCCGATCTCCTTGGCCCGTGCTTCGAGGAAGGATTTGGGCACGCCAGGCTCAGCCAGGCCCGAGAGATCGCTCTTGACGTCGGCGCAGAACACCGGAACGCCTTGATCGGAAAAGCCTTCCGCCAGCCCCTGGAGGGTCACGGTCTTGCCGGTGCCGGTGGCGCCGGTGATCAGGCCGTGGCGGTTGGCGAGCCTGAGAAGAATGAACTCAGGCTTGACGCTCTGCCCAAGATAGACGGTTCCGTCCGGCGCCGCCTCGACTGCGCCGGCCGTGGCCGCTTTCGGTTTCGGCGCCGCCTTGCGCTTGGTGGCCATGCTCTCCTCCTCGTCGCTTCGTCCGCACTCTACTGCCGGTGAGGCCCATGGCAAGATGCCTGGCGCTCGGGAACGGTGCGCACCTTCGCCCCGCCGCCCACGCCTTTCTCGCTGCTTCGCCTTCTGCTAGGAGGTGACAAAAGGGGGCTTAGAGACTGATGGCAATGGCTGAATTATCGCTGGCGCGGGACTTCCCGACGCCGAAAGAATCGGATTGGCAGACACTCGTGGCCGAGGCGCTGAAAGGCGCGCCCTTCGCCTCGCTGCGTTCGGTCACCTATGACGGCATCGCGGTCGAGCCGCTCTATGCCCGCGCCCTCGACGCCCAGGTGCTCCCCGGGCGCATCGCGGGCGAGCCTTGGGGGGTGGTGCAGCGGGTCGATCTCCCCGATCCGAAGCTCGCCAACGCCCAGATCATCGAAGATTTGAACCATGGGGCGAACGGCCTCGTGCTCGTGTTCCAAGGCGCGGTCGGCGATTACGGCTTTGCCCTGCCCGCGACCGAGGCCGCGATCGCGGAAGCGCTGGATGGCGTGCATCTCGACGCCGGAGTTAGGCTCGAGCTCGATTTCGGCCCTCCGTCGCGGCAAGCCGCCGGGATAGTCGCGAACCATGTTAAGGCGGGAGGGCTCGCACCCTCCTCGGTGCACATCCGCTTCGGCTTCGACCCAATCGGCGCCATGGCCGCGCGCGGGGTCATCCCCAAGCCTTGGGCTGAGCTGGCACCCTCGGTGGCAGGCCTCATCGCCGGTTTCGCCGATCTGGGCTTCACCGGCCCCTTCGCCGCTGCGGATGGCAGGCCCGTCCATGCCGCGGGCGGCTCGGAGGCGCAGGAGCTTGCCTTCGTGCTCGCCAATGCCGTGGCCTATCTTCGGGCCATGGAAGCCGGTGGCATCGCGCTGGAGGATGCGCGCCGCTACGTCTTCTTCCGCCTTGCCGCGGACCAGGACCAGTTTCTGACCATCGCCAAATTCCGCAGCTTACGGAAGCTCTGGTCCCGCATCGAGGAGGCCTGCGGGCTCGCGCCGCGCCCGGCCTTCATTGCGGCCGAGACCGCCTGGCGGATGATGACCAAGCGCGATCCGCATGGGAATATCGTCCGTGGCACCATCGCCGCCATGGCCGCCGCGGTCGGTGGCGCCGATGCCGTGACCGTGCTGCCTTACAGCGCCGCACTTGGCCTGCCCGAGGCCCATGCACGGCGCATCGCCCGCAACACCCAAACTATCCTGATCGAGGAATCCAATCTTTACCGCGTCGCCGATCCTGCCGCCGGCTCCGGCGCCATCGAGGCGCTCACCGATGCGCTCTGCGCCAAGGCCTGGACGCTATTCCAGGAGATCGAGCGGGCCGGCGGTACGGTCGAGGCGTTGGTAACGGGGTCGATCCAGGCCGCGGTGGCCAAGGTGCGGGCCGAACGCGAAGCCAATATCGCCCGCCGCAAGGACACGCTGGTCGGGACCAGCGACTTCCCCGATCTCAGTGAGGAGAAAATCTCCGTGCTCGACGCCGAAGCCGCCTTGCCTGACGAGCGCAAGGGCCGCTTCATCGAGAAGCTGACACGAATGCGTCTGGCCGAGCCATTCGAAGCCTTGCGCGACAGGAGCGACGGTTTTCTCTCCAGCCACAGCCAGCGGCCCCGGATCTTCCTCGCCTGCCTCGGGCGCCCCTCTGACTTCAACGTGCGGGCGAGTTTCGCCAAGAGCCTGTTCGAGGCCGGCGGCATCGAGGCGGTCGCGAGCAGCGGTCAGGCCGAGACCCTGGCGGCGGCGTTCAAAGCATCAGGCGCGAAGCTCGCCTGCCTCTGCTCCTCTGACAAGCTTTACGCGAGCGAGGGGGCCGATGCGGCCAAGGCGCTTGCCGCCGCCGGCGCCGGTCACATCTATCTTGCCGGCAAGCCCCGCGACGGCGCCGAAGCCTTGGCAGCAGCCGGGATTGGGACCTTGCTTTATCAAGGCTGTGATAGTCTTGAGCTGCTGCAGACAGCGTATGAAAGACTAGGCGCATGACCCGCATCCCCGCCTTCGCCGAGATCAATCTCGACTTGAAGCCCGGCGCCGGCAATGCGTCCTCGGAGGCCAACGCTTGGGACACGCCGGAAGGGATCGCGGTCAAGCCGATCTATGGGCCGAAAGACCTCGAAGGCCTCGATTTCCTCGATGGCCTGCCCGGCGTGCCACCCTATCTGCGCGGCCCCTACCCCACCATGTATGTGCAGCGGCCCTGGACCGTGCGCCAATATTCCGGCTTCTCCACGGCTGAGGATTCCAACGCCTTCTACCGCCGCAATCTTGCCGCCGGCCAGCAAGGCGTATCCGTCGCCTTCGACCTCGCCACCCATCGCGGCTACGATTCGGACCATGCGCGCGTGACCGGCGATGTCGGCATGGCGGGCGTCGCCATCGATTCGATCTACGACATGCGCACTTTGTTCGACGGCATCCCGCTCGACAAGGTCTCGGTGTCGATGACCATGAACGGCGCGGTGCTGCCCGTGCTGGCGCTGTTCATCGTCGCCGGCGAAGAGCAGGGCGTGCCGCCGGAAGAGCTGTCGGGCACGATCCAGAACGACATTCTGAAAGAGTTCATGGTGCGGAACACCTATATCTATCCGCCCGCACCCTCGATGCGCATCGTCTCCGACATCTTCGCTTATGCCAGCAAGAAGATGCCGAAATTCAACTCGATCTCGATCTCGGGCTATCACATGCAGGAGGCTGGCGCGACCGCCGACCTCGAGCTCGCTTATACGCTCGCCGATGGTATCGAATATGTGCGCGCGGGCGTCGCCGCCGGCCTCACCGTCGATGCCTTTGCGCCGCGACTCTCCTTCTTCTGGGCCATCGGCATGAATTTCTTCATGGAGATCGCCAAGATGCGCGCCGCGCGCCTCCTCTGGGCCAAGCTGATGGCCGAGGAGTTCAAGCCGAACGATCCGCGCTCGCTCACGCTGCGCACCCATTGCCAGACCAGCGGCTGGAGTCTCGCCGCGCAGGATGTGTTCAACAACGTGGTGCGCACCTGCATCGAGGCCATGGCGGCGACCCAAGGACATACACAGTCGCTGCACACCAATGCGCTCGACGAGGCCCTGGCGCTGCCCACGGATTTCTCCGCCCGCATCGCCCGCAACACCCAGCTCATGCTGCAGCAGGAATCTGGCACCACCAGCATCATCGATGCCTGGGGCGGCAGCTTCTATGTCGAACGCCTGACCTACGATCTTGCCGCGCGCGCGCTCAAGCATATCGAGGAGGTGGAGAAGTTCGGCGGCATGGCCAAGGCCATCGAGGCCGGCATTCCGAAGCGCATGATCGAGCAGGCAGCGACTGCCACTCAAGGCCGCATCGATTCGGGCCGCCAGACCATCGTCGGTCTCAACAAATACCGCACCGGCAGCGAGGAGGACATCGCCATCCTCAAAGTCGACAACCGTTCGGTCCGGCGCCAGCAGCTCGACAAGCTGGAGCGGCTCAAGGCCGAGCGCGACGAGACGGCGGTTCAGTCCGCTCTTGACGCCCTCACCGAATACGCCAAGACAGGCAAGGGCAATTTGCTCGAAGGCGCGGTCCAGGCCGCCCGCGTCAAGGCGACGGTGGGCGAGATTTCCTACGCGCTGGAGAAGATCTACGGCCGGCATCGCGCCGACGTCACCGCGATCACCGGCGTCTACAAGGCGGAGATGGGTCGCATGGATGGCAGCATGACCCGGGTCAAGGAGCTGATCGAGAGCTTCGAGGATCAGCAGGGCCGGCGCCCCCGCATTCTGGTGGCCAAGATGGGCCAGGACGGCCATGACCGCGGCCAGAAGGTCATCGCCAGCGCCTTCGCCGATCTCGGCTTCGACGTGGATATCGGTCCCCTGTTTCAGACGCCGGATGAGGCCGCGCGCCAAGCCGTCGAGAACGACGTGCATATCGTCGGCGTGTCCTCGCTCGCGGCCGGCCACCTCACCCTCGTGCCCGCGCTGCGCGAGGCGCTCGAAAGCCTCGGCCGCGGCGACATCATGGTCGTGGTCGGCGGCGTGATCCCGCCGCAGGATTATCCCGCGCTGTACGAGGCGGGAGCCAAGGCGATCTTCGGCCCTGGCACGCCCATCGCCGACGCCGCCATCGACGTTCTGGGCAAGCTTGGCGCCAAAGCCGGCAAGAAAGCCCAAGCGGCAGAGTAATGACGCGACGATGAAGCGTTCCGATATCGTCATGCCGCGCGAGGACGCGGAGTTGAAGTTGTCTTGCGCCACGGACGGTTTGCCCCTACGCCGCTTGCCATGAGCGCCAAGCCAGCATCGAGCCCAGGCCTCGACGAGACGAGCAAGGCCATCGCCGCGGGAGACCGGGTTGCGCTTGGCCGCGCCATTACCCTGGTTGAAAGCGGCAGGCGCGAGGATCAGGCCCGCAGCCAGGAGCTGCTCGACCGTCTCTTGCCCCTCACGGGAAGCAGTGTCCGGGTCGGCATCAGCGGCGTTCCGGGCGCGGGCAAGTCGACCCTCATCGATCAGCTCGGGTTGAACCTCATCGCCGGCGGCCACAAGGTCGCCGTGCTCGCGGTCGATCCCACCTCGACCCGAAGCGGCGGCTCCATCCTCGGCGACAAGACGCGCATGGGCCGCCTCGCCTCGGAGCCCTCCGCCTTCATCCGCCCCTCCCCCGCCGGCGACAGCCATGGCGGAGTCACCAAGACGACGAGAGAGACCATCGCTCTCGCCGAGGCCGCGGGCTACGACGTGGTCCTGGTCGAGACGGTCGGCGTCGGCCAGTCGGAGACCGCGGTTTCGAACATGGTCGATGTGTTCGTCGTCATCGGCATTCCCGGCGCGGGCGACGAGCTCCAGGGCATCAAGCGGGGATTGCTCGAGCTTGCCGACATCATCGCCGTCAACAAATCCGACGGCGACCAGGTCGAGCGCGCCAACCGCGCCGCCATGGAATATCGCACCGGGCTGCATATTCTGGCGGCTGGGAACCAGAACTGGTCGCCGGTTGTCCTCACCGTATCGGCTCGCGACAATATTGGGCTCGACGATCTCTGGCGCCAGATCGAGGAGCGGCACGCCGCGCTCAAGGCGTCCGGCGCGCTCGACGCGCGCAGGTCGGATCAAGCCGTGGCCTGGATGCGCGAAATCTTCGAGCAAAGGCTGCTGTCGGCGTTCAAGGGCAGCAAGCAGGTGAGCCGCCGCTGGGGCGAGATGGAGGAGAATGTACGCGCCGGCCGCATGACCCCCACCGCCGCCGCGGAGGAGCTTGGCCGCCTCGCCGGGATCGGCAAAAGCGCGGAACACTGAGCGAAAACTGCTTCCCTCAGCCTGTAGGGACCGCTAAGTCCGAAGGCACCATGGCTCGCCCGCGCGTCCTGCTCACGGGGTTTGGTCCCTTTCCCGGCGCCCCGGAGAATGTTTCGGAATGGCTCGTCGAGACGCTTGCGGGCTCGAGCCTCAGCTCCAAATCCGGCTGCGAGCTACGGGTCGCGGTGCTACCGACCGAATGGAACGAGGTCTCGACGCTCGGCCCCCGTTTGCTCGACCAGCACCAGCCTCGCCTGATTCTGCATTTCGGCTTGAACCGGCGCGCGCGCAGCTTCCGCATCGAGCGGTCCGCCCACAACCGGATCGAGGCGAAGCACGATGCGCGGGGTGAGTTGCCGTCCGCTGCCACCATCCTCGGCCAGGGGCGCCACCGCCTCGACACGGCCCTCCCCGCGGCCGCCCTCGCACGGCATCTGAAGCAAAAAGGCGTTCCGGCCGCGACCTCCCGCTCGGCCGGGACCTATCTCTGCAATTTCCTCTATTATCTCTCGCTCGACTGGGCCGCACGGCAGGGCACCCCATGCGACGCGTGCTTCGTGCATGTGCCCCCAGCCGCCGGCCCCGGCGCCCGGCTAAGCGAGGCCGAGCTCTTGCGCGGCGCCGAAGCTGTAATGTGCTATCTTATTGATTACACTAATCTTCGTGACGGCGCCGCGTCAGCAGCTGAACCTGCCCCGGCGCCATGGCAGATTGAGCGAGGATGACCATGGCCATCGGTCGCCGCGATGTGATGCTGGGAGCCGTGGGGTTCGGGGTCACGCTCGCGGCTGGGCCGCATCTGCTGAGCGCCGCCGACAGCGTGGCACCGCGGAGCTTCAAGACCTACCGACCGGTGCCCGGCGCCGGTACCGACCAGACGGCGACATTGCAGGCGGCCCTCGACGCCGCAGCAGGATCGGGAATGCCACTGTTTCTGCCGCCTGACGTCTATTCAACCAGCCGGCTTGAGCTCAAGTCCGGCACCCATCTTCTCGGCGTCGCGGGTAGATCGATCCTGCGCTATCGCGATGGCGGCGCATTGCTCAGCGTGGATCGGGCGCAAGATATCCGCATCGAGGGCCTGGTCCTCGACGGCGGCGGTCGTGCTCTCGGTCAGGATGGCGCGCTGCTCGGCGCCCTGGAGGTCGAGCGGATCGAGATATCGAACTGCCGCTTCGTCGGCTCGAGCGCGGACGGCGTGGCGCTGGAGCGCGTGTCCGCACGCATCGCCAATTGCCATTTCGCCGATATACGCCGCACCGCTCTCGTCAGCGAGGAGTCAAGAACGGTCGAGATCGCTCACAACCACATCTACGCTTGCGGCGATCACGGCATCCTCGTCCGGGTCTCCGAGCCTGGCGAGGTCACGATCGCCAACAACGTTGTCGACAGGGCGGCGACCGGTATCGCCGTGCGGCGTTTCAATCAGGGTGGAGGACTTGCCGTCGTGCGGGGCAATTGCGTCCGCGACCTGTCTTTCCGCAAATGCGTTCAATCGAGCGGCACCGGCATCTCGATCGAAGCCCGCGCATGGGTCAGTGGCAATGTGGTCGACAACGCCCCAGGCTTCGGCATTCTCGTCGGCCGGGGCGAGGCGACCGTCACCGACAATCGCATCCGCAACGTTTATATCGGCATCGGTATTCCGGCGGATCGATCGGGCGGCACCGCGCGCGTGACCGGCAATGCCATCACCGGCGCCAAGGACGGCGCCATTCGCGCCCTAAGCGGATCAGCGCCGGCCGACCACGATCTCGCCGCTTACACCAACCTCGTCAGCTGACGGCCGGCAATTATTGGCCGAAGGGGACGTATTCACGGATCACCGGCACGGCTCCGCCGACATAAGTAAGGCTGATATTGCCGATCCCGGCGGCGAGGTTGACGCCGATACTGCCGCTGACGCTGAGCGGTTGCAGCACGATCTTGTTGCCGCCGACCAGAGCATTGGCGCCGGCGCCGACCCCGGCGGCCACGTCAGCCGTGACGCCGACATAATTGCCGGTCAGCGCGCCTGGGCCGCGGGTCAGCCCTGGTGACAACACCGCCCAGACGATCACGCCCCTCCGTTGGAAACCGATGTCGACACCGATCTTGTTGATGCGGCCTTGGTAGAATTCGGGCGGAGAGTCGGTTGGCGTAAAGACGCAATCGAGCGCCCGGCTCGATCCAACGATGTAGCTCAGACCACCAGAGACGTCGCATTTGAGCTGGCCTCCTGGCGGCGGCGTTTGCGCCTGAGCCGCCGGGCCTCCGAATGTGGTGAACAGCAAGGCTGCGGCCGCAACGACGGCGGACCTTTGGCCCCAATGCTTCATCAAATTCATCATCCTACTCCTCCCATCGCGCATAAACGCAATGTTTTCAGCGCGTTGTTTCATCTTCGTCACGACGACCCCCCGATCGAACCGAGGCTGCCCTTGAGGCATCTCATCACTCCATAATGGATCAACGTGGCGCCGAGGCGGCGGCGGCGGCATTTAGCCTGGGCAAGGCTCGAAGCGCGATTTCCAGTTCGGGGCTCGGTTGCAGGCGACCCACCTTCAGGCCTCGCCAATTTCGGATCTCGCCATCGAGAGGCCCGGCCAGAGTCCGGTCGGCGCCGGCGACCAATTTCGCCAGCACATGCGCGAGGACCATCTCCGTGCCGCGCTTGGTGCCATCGTCGACCTTCACCGCGAGGCCGAGGCCGAGCCCTGGCAGGCTTGCGCAGTGAATGCCTTCGGCCCCGCCCTTGACGAAGGCGGCGTCCCCAAGCGCGTGCATGACGATGGTGTCGAACCGGCCCTCGCCCGCAACCAACTCCGGCGCCGCGAAGCAGGCGCGCATCAGCCTTTGCGCCGCCTTCTTCCGCTCGGGCGTCATCCCCGCGCCGCGTCCAAGCCGGGCAAAGCCCGCGGCGAGCGCCGCGAGCGGCAGCGCGAAGCTCGGCACCGAGCAACCATCGATGCCCATGTCCTGCCGCGCCAATGCGACCCCGCAAATCTCTGAAAGGATTCGCCTGATCGCCTCCTGCACCCCATGCTCGGGCTGCTCGTAGCCGCGCGGATCGAGCCCGCGATGGACGGCGGTCGCCAGCATGCCGGCATGCTTGCCCGAGCAATTGTTATGGATGGCTTGGGGGCTCTTGCCCGCGCGCAAAAGCTCTTGCGTCGCCCGCTCGCTCATCGGCCAATGGGCGCCGCAGGCAAGTTGCGACTCCTTAAGTCCCGCCTTGGCGAGCAGGCTCCGCACGGCCGCGATGTGGACCGCATCACCGCTGTGAGAGGCGCACGCGATGGCGAGCTCGGAATCGTCGAGGCCGAATGCGTCGGCCGCGCCGCTCTCGACCAGCGGGATCGCCTGTAGCGCCTTGACGGCGGAGCGGGGATAGATTGGGCGCGCGACGTCGCCGAGCGCCAGCAGCACGCGGCCCTGATCGTCGACCACCGCGACGGCGCCGCGATGGCTGCTCTCCACCAGCCTCCCGCGCGTCACTTCGATGAGGGTGGGATTGTCCGGCACGGAACTTTAGCTTCGCGCGCGCTCGGTCGTCCGCGCCGGGGCGGCACTGGCAGCCGGGCTCGCCTCGATCGGCACCCCGGGATCGTGCTTGGAGGCACGAATGACCAGAGACGTCTTGACGCTGGCGACATTCGGCGCCGCGGTCAGCTCATGGATGATGAAATCCTGAAACGCGGTCAGGTCGGGGGCCACGCATTTCAGCATGAAGTCGATCTCGCCCGAGAGCATGTAGCAGTCGCGCACGATGGGCGCGCCGCGCACGTGCTCCTCAAACGCGATCAGATCGGCCTCCGCCTGGCTGTGCAGTCCGACCATGGCGAAGGCGGTAACGCCGAAACCGAGCGCCCGGTCGTCGAGCAGCGCGGTATAACCCCGGATGAGGCCCGCCTCCTCCAGCGCGCGCACCCGCCGCAGGCAGGGCGGCGCCGAGATGCCGGCCTTGCGGGCAAGATCGACATTGGTCATGCGGCCATCGGCCTGTAGCTCGCGCAGGATCCGCCAATCGGTGGCGTCGAGACGGGCGGAGCGCATGGGTTTACTCCCTGGACGATGGCGGCGCGGGCGCGTTAGAAGCGGCAGCGCCTTATGGATTTCGGAGCGGATTCTGATCCGCTCCGGTAATTTTAGTTCGGTTTCGGAAAAGAATCGAAAAGAAATTGGCCAAATCTCGTTCCGGAAGTTCCCGAAATGCCAGCCCCAAAGAGGCCGGCTCCACTTGGATCGTCACCGACGGCTCGGTCGGCATGGAGGCGCAAGGTGTTGCCGTGGCCGAAGCGGTAGGGCTTCCTTACGGCTTGAAGCGCGTGCGCGTGACCGGCATGTTGAGCTTGCTGCCCGCGCGCCTGCAAATCTACGTGCCGCCCGCGCGCCTGCTGCATTCCGTCGCCGCCAGCGAGCCGTTGGCATCGCCCTGGCCGCGCCTTGTCATCTCCATCGGCCGGCGAAGCGTGCCGATCGCCCTTGCCGTCAAACGCATGTCCGGGGCCTTCGGCCTGCACATCCAAAACCCCAAGATCCCAGCCCGCCATTTCGACCTCATCGCCGCTCCTGTTCATGACGGCTTCACCGGAGACAATGTGATCAGCACCTTCGGCGCCGTGCATGGCGTCACCCCGGCGCGGTTGGCCGAGGGGGAGGAGAAGTTCGCGGCGCGGATCGAGCCCTTGCCGCACCCGCTCATCGCGGTGCTGCTCGGGGGCGAAAGCCAGGCCTTCAGCTTCCCGCCGGACCATGCCGCCGCCTTCGGAACGGCGCTGGCGCGGCTTGCGCGTGACAGCGGCGGGTCGCTGCTCGTCACGCCCTCACGCCGGACGGCGCCGGAATCGCTTCGCGCCCTCTCCGCCGCAATCGCCGAAACGTCCCATTTCCTTTGGGACGGAACCGGCGACAACCCCTATCACGCCTTCCTCGCGCTGGCCGATGCGATCGTGGTCACGGAAGATTCGGTGAACATGGTCACGGAGGCCGCCGGCACCGGCAAGCCGGTCTATGTGCAACGCCTGAAGGGCAATTCGCGGCGGCTCCGCCACTTCCACGCTTTGATGCGCGAGCGCGGCGCGACCAGGCCCTTTGCCGGAAAGCTCGAATCGTGGTCCTACCCGCCGATCAACGACACCGAATTGGTGGCGAGCGCGGTCCGCCGGGCGCTCGCGCTTGAATCCACAACATAAAGTGATTGCCCCGGCCCCCGGGTTGCGCGAACGCCTCGTTGCGCTTACCTGTGTGCTCCTTCCAGCCAAGGTATTGTCATGCCATCACGCCACGCCAAGGTGATCATCATCGGCTCCGGTCCAGCGGGCTACACCGCCGGGATCTATGCCGCGCGCGGGATGCTGAAGCCGCTCCTGATCGAGGGCATCCAGCCCGGCGGCCAGATGACCATCACCACCGATGTCGAGAACTATCCGGGTTTCGCCGATGTGATCCAGGGCCCCTGGCTCATGGACCAGATGCGGGCGCAAGCCGAGCATGTCGGCACCGAGATCATCTCCGACTATATCGACGCCGTCGACTTCAAGCGCCGGCCGTTCCGGCTCAAGGGCGACAGCGGCACCGAATACAGCGCGGACAGCGTCATCATCGCCACCGGCGCGCAGGCGCGGTGGCTCGGCCTGCCTTCGGAGGAACGCTTCAAGGGCTATGGCGTGTCGGCTTGCGCCACCTGCGACGGCTTCTTCTTCCGCGGCAAGAGGGTGATCGTGGTCGGCGGCGGCAACACGGCGGTGGAAGAGGCGATCTATCTCGCCAACATCGCGAGCGAGGTTTTGCTCGTGCACCGCAGGGATTCGCTCCGCGCCGAGAAAATCCTGCAAGAGCGCCTGTTCCAGAATCCCAAGATCAAGATGATCTGGGACAGCGAGTTGGTCGAGGTGCTTGGCGCCGGCGACCCTCCCGGCGTGACCGGAGCCAAGCTTCGGAATTTGCGTACCGGCGACATCACCGAGATGCCCATCGACGGCATCTTCATCGCCATCGGGCATTCCCCGCAGACCGAGCTGTTCAAGGGGCAGATCGACATGAAGCCCTCCGGCTACATCGTCACCGCGCCGCGCTCGACCGCGACGAACGTGCCGGGCGTGTTCGCCGCCGGCGACGTCACCGACGACGTCTATCGCCAGGCGGTGACGGCGGCCGGCCTCGGTTGCATGGCCGCGCTCGACGCGGAGAAATATTTGGCCGGGCTCGAGGCCGTGCCCAAAGCGGCGGAGTAGGCCTTTCTGGGCTCCGATTCTTCTTGGTAGACGCCGGGCAAGCCTTTAATTCACACTGGGGCGAGCGAGGAAGATAGGACGGGTGCGCGTCAATTGGCGATCTTCATTGAGCAGCACCAAGCCGCAATAGCGATCGTCATCCTAGCCCTTACCTTCGGCGCGTTCCTGCTCGAGCGCTTTCCCCCTGCCGTTGTCGCCATCGCCGGGGTGGCTTGCTTTTTGGTCCTTGGGCTCATCGATACCAAGGACGTCACGGCGGTGTTCTCCAACAGCGCTCCTATCACGATCGCAGCCATGTTTGTGCTGTCGGGGGCCCTGGTCAGAACCGGGACGCTGGACGCCGCGGCCTCGTGGATGACAGCCAAGGACGAGGAACGCCCAAAGACCGTTGTCCTAAGCTTTTTCCTCGGCACCATCGTTGCATCCGCCTTCATGAACAACACGCCCGTGGTGGCCGTTCTCATCCCCATCGCCGTTCGCCTTGCGCGGTCGGTTGGGATGGCCCCGACCCAGCTGCTCATCCCGCTGTCCTACGCAGCGATTCTTGGGGGAACATGCACGCTGATCGGCACGTCGACCAATCTCTTGGTCGACGGTGTGGCACGAAGCCACGGACTGCCGGCTTTCCAAATTTTCGAGATTACTCCGGTGGGCATCGTTACTGCCCTGGTTGGCTCGGCGACCATGCTCCTCCTGGCACGTATTCTTCTGCCCGCGCGCATGGGTGCGGCAGAGCTCACGGATGAGGGTGGAAAAGCTCTCTTTCTGACCGAATTGACCGTCGCGGAGGGGTCTCGCTTCGTTGGCAGACGGTTGGGTGAGATCAAGGTGCTGAACCAACCCGGCATCCGGCTCATCGCCTTGCAACGCACAGGCGGGTCGAAGCGCGAGGACCTGGCCAATCAGATTCTCGAGACCGACGATCGGGTCGTCATTGTCGCGACCATGGCCGAGGTTCTGACCCTCTATGGCGAACCGGGTTTCGAGGTCCTGGGCGTTGGTGCCGTCGAGGGCGACAAAGGACACGTCATTGTCGAGGCGGTGCTGGCGGCAAGCCGGGACGTGCCACCGCGGACCGTAAATGAAATGCGTCTCGGAAGGTTCGGTGTTCGATTGCTCGGCATTAGCCGTCATCGTTATTTGCCGGGCTTGGACCTCGCATCGGTGCGTTTGCGGGCGGCAGACGGCCTCCTCCTCGAGGGTACGCCGGAGGGACTTGCGGCGGCGGCCGAGGAAACCGACCTCATCAACATCACCCAGCCTCGCTCGCGCAGCTTCCGGCGTCGCAAGGCCCCGATCGCCATCGCGGCCCTGGCCGCCGTCGTCGTGCTCGCCGCCATGAACGTCATGCCGATCGAAGGACTCGCCGTGCTTGCGGTGGCGGGCATCCTGCTCCTGAAATGCATCGACGCCGAGGAAGCTTGGCAATCGATCAATGGCGGCATCCTCGTTCTGATCTTTGCCATGCTCGCCATCGGGACCGGGTTGGAGAAAACCGGCGCTATCCACGCCATCGCGCACGCGATCGAGCCACTGCTGGCTGCGAGCTCAACGTTCGTGATGCTTTTGATCCTGTACTTCCTGGCGGTGCTGTTGACGGAACTGATCACCAACAATGCCGTGGCGGTGGTACTCACTCCCATTGCCATCGGCCTAGCCGAAGGTCTTGGGCTCGACTCACGACCGCTTCTAGTCGCGGTCATGATGGGTGCAAGTGCGAGCTTCGCCACGCCCATTGGCTATCAGACCAACACTATGGTCTACGCTTCCGGCAATTACAGATTTACCGACTTCCTAAAACTTGGCGTGCCGATGAATCTCATTGTCGGACTGGCAACCTGTACTGCGATTGCCGTGCTGATGCCGTTTTCGAAGTAACCCGCAGGCTGAGGCCGCGTACTCCCCTCTTAGATCCAAACCGCGATGACGCCATAAAGGCTCTCGCCGGCGACGAGGCCCGCGGCGAGGCTGAGCAGAAATCGTGCCGACCAGTTGGGCGCCACACGGTTGAGGAATGCCGCCGCAAGCGCGCCGAGAAACAGCGTCATCGATGTGCTCGCGGGAATGACGAAGGCAAGACCGAGGCTGGCGCCGCTCGGAAGCCACAACAGCCCGCGTCCGGTGACGCGGCGTTCGGCGAGCGCGAGTGCCACACCGCAAATCGCGGCAATCGCCATCGCGGTCAGGGCCGAGGCGGGAATGCCTCCAAGCCCTTGGCTCAAGCTTTCCGCTACCGCCTTCCAGGTCGCGACCGCGGGCGCCGGCCATTCGGGCGTGAGCAATTGCCGGGCCGGATCTTTGATCAGCGTCAGATAAACCAGGCTACCGGCCACGCTGCCTGCGAGCACGCCGGCGCATTGGGCGATAACCTGCCGCGCCGGGCTCGCCCCGATCTCATTGCCGGCGCGGAAATCGTTCAACAGATCGGCGCATTGACCCGCGGCGCCGCCGGCGACATTGGCGGTCATCAGATTGGTGATCGGCTGTCCGGGCGCCAGCGCCCCGAAGGTCAGCTGCGAGACCTTGCCGATGGCGCCGATGGGCGCGACGCTGGTCTCGCCCACCACGCGCGCGGCCACCATGGCCAACACGAAGGCGAGCGGGATCGCGAGCAGGGCCATGGTCCAGTGAATGTCGAACAGCGCGATCTGAAGCAGCACGGTGAGCGCAGCCGCTATGGCGAAGCCCCCGAGGCGCACCCGAGACCCCGCCTCGCGGGCGAGGGACGCACGGGGCGGACGCGGCGCGCGCGCGGTGCCGATGACCGCGATGGCAAAGCTGGTAAGGCTCGCCGTGACCATCATCGTGACACCGGGCCATAACAGCCAACCGACCAGCGGCTGGAACCAATTATCGGTGCCTGATACATCGACCACGCCGCGCGCGATCAGCTCCGGTGCAATCACCCCCCAGGCGAGCATGGCGCCGGCCAGGAGCCCGAGGCCGGCGCGCAGGCCGATGATGCCGCCAAAGCCGAGCAGCAGCAGCGACGGATCGAAGGCGATGGTGAGCTTCTGTGCCGTGAGCGACGGCGCCAGTCGAGGGATCTGCCACAAGAAGTCGTCGATCGCGTTGATGGCGGCCGCAACGCTCAGGCTACCGAGCAACACGGAGACACGCCGCATCGCTTCGCGGCCGTGGCTGAACATGTCCCGCATCGTTTCCGCCGTGGCCATGCCGGCCGGGAATACCAGGCCCGAATTGACGATCAGGCGCGGACGCAAATACCAGCCGACCCAGACGCCGAGGAAACTGACGGCGAACACCCAGGCGACCAGCGTCGGCCAAGGCAGATTGCCGCCGGTCATCATCGCCAGAGCCGGTATCGGGGCGACCAATCCGCTGGAGACGATGGAGGCCGCCGAGGACGCGGCGGTCTGGTTGATATTGCTCTCCAGCATGCCCCAGGGCGCAAGCCCGAATAGCCGCGCCGCCGGACCCCAGAAGGCGAAGGACAATAGCAGCGCCGTGATCGACATATTGAACGACCAGCCGATCTTGAGGCCGGAATAGACGTTGCAAGGCGCGAGCAGCGCGCCGAGTACCATGCCGGTCATCAGCGCGCGCGCGGTAAGCTCCCGGTCCGGGTTCCGCGGCGATGACCTGAGGGTCGCTAGTGCCATTGGCAGGTTCGTGCCATGAACGGGCAACTTGACCAAGCATTTCGGCGGGGATTTCGGCCCCAGCCGGGGTAAGGTCGCGCTCGGAGACCCGCATTCAAGGACCACTGCCTATGGATCTGTCCCACATTCCGGTCGGCGAGAACCCGCCGCATGAGGTCAATGTCATCATCGAAATCCCTCAAGGCGGCGCGCCCGTTAAATATGAAGTCGACAAGCTCTCCGGCGCCATGTTCGTCGACCGCTTCCTGCACACGGCCATGTTCTATCCGGCCAATTACGGCTTCATCCCGCATACGCTGTCCGAGGACGGCGATCCTCTCGATTGCATGGTGATCGCGCCGACCCCCGTGGCCACGGCGGCGGTCATCCGGGCCAGGCCCATCGGGGCGCTGTTGATGGAGGATGAGAAGGGCGTCGACGAGAAAATCATCGCCGTGCCCACCGACCAGCTCCACCCCTTCTACAAGCGCGTCGCCAGCTATCGCGACCTGCCGGAAATCCTGGTCGAGCAGATCGGCCATTTCTTCCAGCACTACAAAGATCTCGAAAAGGGCAAATGGGTGAAGGTGCTGCGCTGGGTCGAGCCCGCCGAGGCCATCGACCTTATTCGCGCCGGCATCGAACGGGCAAAGCCGACGGAATAGCCAAGCTCTGGCGCGATGCGTAAGCGTGCCGGCAACTCAAGCTGAACAAGGCGGAACCATGCTCCCATCCGACATCCTCAAGCGCTATCGCATCGGCAAGGGCGACGGCTTCAAGCTCATCGACATCGATCCCGGCGACACCGCCAAGCTCGACATCGAGAAGGTCGAGGCCAAGGCGCTGCTCGCCGAAGGCGTCAAGCGGCTGGCCAAATTGCAGGAGCGGCTTTACGCCGAACACCAATGGTCGATCCTCGTCATCCTTCAGGGGCTGGACACCGCTGGCAAGGACGGGGTCATCAGGCATGTGATGTCCGGCGTGAACCCCCAAGGCTGCAACGTGCATTCGTTCAAGGCGCCGAGCCAGCTCGAGCTCGATCACGATTTCCTGTGGCGCGCGGCGACAGCGCTGCCCCGGCGCGGCCATATCGGCATCTTTAACCGCTCCTATTACGAGGAGGTGCTGGTGGTGCGCGTGCATCCGGAGCTGCTCGAGCGCCAGAGCCTGCCGCCAAGCCTGATCACCAAGAATATCTGGAACGAGCGCTATCAGGACATCAACGCCTTCGAGCGCCATCTCGTCCGGAACGGCATCGTGCCGCTCAAATTTTATCTGCACATCTCCAAGAAGGAGCAGCGGAAGCGCCTCCTCGCGCGCATCGACGATCCGGACAAGCGCTGGAAGTTCAACCACGGCGATTTGACGGAGCGCAAGGTTTGGGAGCCCTATGTCGAGGCCTATGACGAGATGATCCGCGGCACCGCGACCGCGGACGCCCCCTGGTACGTCGTTCCCGCCGACCACAAATGGTTCACCCGCCTCGTTGTCTCCACCGCGATCGTCGAACGGCTGGAACAGATCGATCCCAAATTCCCGACCCTCGACGCGGCGCAGTTGCGCGAGCTTGAGGCCGCCCGCGCCGGACTGATGGCGTAGCGCGGGGATCGCCGTAACGCATCATTCCGGCCAACGTTGGAAACCGCTGGCGCACGGTAAAGCACAGCACGAGGCCCCTGGCCGTCGCCGCGTGACGCCCTGAATCGGACCTAAGCTCGCCGCACCAACGCCTTGAAACAGCGACGAAATGAGGCACGACCTGCCCGTATATCGCCGCATCGGGCTCCTTGTTTCGCCCGATTGTTTTTGATGATGGCGCCTTCTCCCAACATCGAGAGGAATAATGATGAAGGCGATTATTTTCGCCGTCGCGAGTGTTTGTGTTGTGACGGCATCAGCGACGCCAAGCGTCGCGCGACCCAATTACCAAGACCTGTCCGGTTCGACTGTCTCGGCCGGCCATGGATCTTCTGCTGCGAAATCAGCCTATCCTGGACGCGGCGCCTACAAGGGACGCTACCGCGCCGGATCCAGCCGCAGTGCCAGCCATCACCGGCAGACTGCGAGCCGCACCCATGCGACGCCGAGCTCGCATCGCAATGTGGGCGCAAGGCCCGCGCGCTGGTGCGGCTGGTGGATGCGGACGCAGAAGGGCGGCGGACCCGAGCTCAACCTCGCAGCCAATTGGCGGCATTGGGGCCGTCCGAGCGGCCCACGGGTCGGCGCCGTCGTGGTCTGGTCTCACCATGTCGGCATCATCACCGGCCGCACCGCCGGCGGCGAATGGATCGTCAAGTCTGGCAATGATGGCGGCGCGGTGCGCGAACGGCCAAGGTCGGTCGCCGGCGCCGTCTTCCGCGTCTGAGCTGGCGCTAACGCATGGGAGTCCTCTCCTGTCCTTTCCGAAAATCATATCCGGACGTATTGATGGTGCAGTCCAGCCAGGATCGGAATGGTGGCAATGTCGCCAGATCGTTGGACCGCTCGATGTGAGGGCGCATCTTTCCCTAACGCCAAGTGCGTGCGCGCTTGATTGTAATACGCCGCATAGGCCGAAAGAATTCGCCGCAGGTGCATCTCGCCGAAGATCACCACTTGATCCAGGCACTCGTAGCGTAATGTGCCGATCAGACGTTCGGCACAGCCATTTTGCCACGGCGACCCAGGAGAGATCGGTCGGTCGCGGATACCCATCGCCCTCACCCGAGACGTGAAGACATGTCCATAGGCGCGGTCGTTGTCGCGCACCAGGTAGGCTGGCGCCGAGGTCCAGGGGAACGCCTCGGTGATCTGCCGAGCGAGCCACTCGGCCGTCGGATGCCGTGTCACCTCGAACCATAACAACCGCCGCCGGCCGTGACCCAGCACCAGGAACACGAACAAGAGATCAAAAGTCAGCGTCGGCACAACGCACATATCGATGGCGGCAATCGCCTCAGCGTGATTTCGCAGAAACGTCTTCCAGGTTTGCGATGGCGGGTTCCGGCGTCGCACCATGTATTTCGATACCGTCGACTGGGCCACCTCAAAGCCAAGCATCAGCAACTCGCCATGGATCCGGGATGCACCCCAAAGTGGGTTTTCCCTGCACATCCGTCGGATCAGATCGCGCAGGCCACGATCAATCCTCGGCCGCCCGGCCCTATGACGCGATTTCCAACGCCAAAACATTTTGAACCCAGCGCGATGCCAACGCAGGACGGTCTCCGGCTGCACCACCTGCACCGCATCAAGAAGGCTCGGCCAAAGCCGCGTCATCCATATGAGCAGAACGCGATCACCGCGGCGCAGTCGAAGACGAGGTGGCGCCTGCCGCATAGCGATGGTGAGCTGATGGCGGAGAAGCAAATTCTCAGCCTCAAGCCGGCTCCGCGACTTGAATAGGTCGGCGACGAACATTCCGAGCGCGTGCAGGATCGCAAACATCGCTCTTAATGATGCGATGATTCTGCCTTACGATGCGAATCCAGGCCGGATGGAATTTTCGGAAAGGACAGGCGACGGATGGTCATGACGGCGGTCACCACTGCGCTCGTCCTCTTCGCATTCGGAGCGCTGCTGATGCAGCTCCTCCACATCAGCCAGGGCGCCATCGCGGTCGCCGGCGGAATCATCCTTGTCCCTTCCGAAAACTATATCCGCGCGTAGCGATGGTGAAGTCCGCCTAGTACAGCATTAACGGCGATGACGCCGCATCTCTCGATCGGCCTACGATTTGGAGCGTCCTTGTCAATTCCGAGATGGGTCCGGGTCGCGTTGTAATATTCGGTGTATGCCTTCAGGACTTGCTGAAGATGTGCCTCGCTCCACACGATCATGTGGTCAAGGCATTCACGTCGGATCGAGCCTATTGCACGCTCGACATATCCGTTCTGCCATGGCGATCGAGGTGCGGTAGGGCGGTCGCGGATGCCCATCGACCGAACCCTCCTGGTAAACGCCTCGCCATAGGCACCATCATTGTCACGGATGAGAAAGCCCGGAACAGTGTCCCAAGGAAAGGCTTCGGTAATCTGGCGGGCCAGCCATTCCGCCGTCGGATTGGTCGTGACGCCGATCCATAGAAGGCGACGGCGTCCGAGCCCCAAGATGACAAACACGAACAGTCGTTCGAACGCCAGCGTCGGAACGATGAGGAAATCCACGGATGCAATCCCGTCGGCGTGGTTGCGGAGAAAAGTCTTCCTGTGTGTACCGAAAATTAGATTCAGCGTAGACGCGGGGAAAGTGCCGGGCAATCATCGGCCTGATGATTGATCTCCTCAAGCTGATTCTCGGCGTCCTGGCTTCGCTCTTCAGGTCGAGAGCAAC
>Ga0307379_10002155_pt1 | contig 29570 bp, 26 predicted proteins | sample UN2MG_FD_202237 | JGI IMG/M metagenome (GOLD analysis project Ga0307379, IMG submission 202237) | Soil microbial communities from Risofladan, Vaasa, Finland - UN-2 | ecosystem: Environmental > Terrestrial > Soil > Coastal area > Acid sulfate soil | place: Finland: Risofladan, Vaasa | collected...
CCGGCGCATCCTTGACCATATCGGGCGCGATGCTCGCAACCTTCAGGTTGGGCACGCTTATCTTATGCAGAGCGAGCGGCCTGTGCCCGACTTCGCTACGTTCTCCAGGGTGCTCAGGGATGATATTCTGCCGCTTCTTCAGGAATACTGTTACGAGGACTACGCCAAACTTGAGGCGATTCTTGGACCGGACTTTGTTGATGCGGAGAATCAACAGCTTAGCGACGACATCTTCGAGCCTAGGAATCAAGACGGACTGATCCAGGCGCTCTTTACGATAACGCAAGATTTGGCTGCGTCTGCAAAAGCTATTGCTTTGGAGGAAGGCGAAGTTGAAGAGGACCACGATGAAGACGACGGGGGTAGCGGGCCTGAGGGCCAAGACAACTGATGCGAATCCCGGTGGAGCTCAAGGAATGGGAGACGCTTTCGCCTGAACCAGGGAGCGCTCTGCATAGCAAACATCTCGGCCAAGACAGCGCTGATCTCGAACTGGCTGAAAAGCTCTCGAAGTCCAACGTTCTCCGCATCGTTGATGTTCACAATAAAGGGCTATGGCTCCAGTCGTTTTCGTACGTCGGCAGGCTGCGCCTCGGGAACCTCTCAATAACGATTCGTCCCAAGATCGAGGGAATGCCGCTGTTGAGGCTGCTGCGGTATGCCTATGGTCTGCGGGACCTGAAGCTCCTGCCAGACACCGAGTTTCAAATTGCGGATTCTGCTTTTCAGGATATTCTGTTGCACCAGCTGGCCCAGGAGGCCAGCGAACTGGTAGCCAGAGGCTTGCACCGCAGATATGTCCGAAGGAACGCCGCCCTCGCAAGCCCTCGCGGCAGGATCGACTTTCAGCAATTCGTGCGTCAGAAGGGCTTAACAACCTCCGCAACACTTCCCTGCACATATCATCCGAGACTGCAAGATTGTCTAATAAACCAGGTTCTATTAAAGGGTCTCTACCTCGGCGCCTCGCTCACGGATGATCCGCGGCTGAAACGTCGCCTGGCAGGGCTAATCATTCAGATAAGAGAGAATGTCTCGGCCATTGATCGCCTCGACCAAAACGTCATGAGGCGCCTGCGACGCAGATCGAGCAGGTTGACGGTGGCATACGAGCCGTCAATTGCGATCATCCAGATGCTTCTGGACGCGAAGGGCATCTATTTCGAATCTACCGATCAGAGGATCGAGCTGCCCGGTTTCCTTTTCGACATGAATCTTTTCTTTCAAGCGCTTCTTGGCCGCTTCTTGCGAGAGAATCTTCCAAATTGCGTTGTCATGGAACAGTTCCGCCTGAAGAACGTTATGGGATTCTACGCCTCCTACAACCCGATGAGGCGCCGTGACCCTACGCCGCGTCCGGACTATGCCGTCTCGAGAAATGGCAAGCCGATGGCGCTTTTGGACGCCAAATACCGTGACCTCTGGGCAAATCCGCCGACGGCAAATATGCTGTACCAGCTCGCAATCTATGCCCTGACTCGGGGTCAAGATGGCTCGGCCACAATCCTCTACCCCGCGCTTCATGAGCGGCGCGAGCAGAGGATTTGGGTCCGAAACCCGATAGATGGCAGCGGGCGCGGCCAAGTGATTATCAGAGCGGTCAATCTCTCTCGCCTCGAGAAGTATGTTACTGAACCGAATACTGCCCAGGCACGAAGGAATCGGACACGGTACGCACAATTGCTCGCCTTTGGTTCTTGCTAATCCCATCGGCGGCATCGCCTTCGCCGTTTATGAGTGATCCGGGCTTAGTTCTCTGTGTAGAGCTTTCTCATCTCGAACGCTAGCCAGGCGGTGAACCAGAGCGGCATCCTATACGCCCTGGCTGTGTTCAATAGATACGTTATGCGGAATACCGCCTCAAATAGCGGATTGTGGGGGAGCTTCACGAGGCGCTTTAGCACGCGCGGAGGAATGCGCCACTTGACGGCTGCGTAGAAGAGCTTCTGAAGGTTCTCGATCTCTTTTTTCTCAGGTAGGTTAAACAGGGTGCCCTTGAAGAACGATGCGCTCATCTTGGTCATGTTAAAATCTGCATTGAGGAGGCCGTGCTCAACAACGTATTGGCCAAGCTGTGTTCTGGGATAGGGCTGCACGATCGAGGCCCAGGGGCAGTCGGCCCTGATCTTGACGTTGATGGAGACAGTCTCCAGGGCCATATCGAGCGTCTCGCCGGGCAGGCACAGCATGTTGTAGGTTCTGAACAGGATGTTGTGCTTTTTCAGAATCTCGGCTGCGCTTTCGATCTGCTCACGCGTTACGGTTTTGCCAAGCACTTCCTCTCGGAGAAAATCGTTGCCGCTCTCAACGCCCAGCGACACTAAATGGCAGCCGGCGGCCTTGATGGTCTTGGCGATGTCCTCGTCGAGCAGGTCTGCGCGGATTTGGCACAAGAACGGTAGGCCGATACGTTTGTGGTATAGCTCGGAGAACTCCTCAACCCATTTTTTGTCGAGAAGGAACGAATCGTCCGCGAAGTATGGTGTCTTGAGCCATTTCCAGTCTTTCTTGACCGTGGCTACCTCCTCTACCACGTTCTCCGGGCTTCGGTGTCGCACGTAGCGCCCCTTGCCCTCGTACATCTTCTTGAGGCTGTGGTTGAAACAGAATGAACACTCGAATGGGCAGCCGCGACTGGCGATGAACAGCTTGCTGGGATAGACACGCACGGACCGATAGCGGTGATAGAACTCCCTGTCGGGGAAGGCAATCGAATCGAGGTCCTGATTCAGCAGGCGGAGTGGGTTTTCAAAGACCTCGCCGTCGATTTTCACCCACAAGTTCTCGACGTGCGTGAAGTCTGAGCCCGAATCGATCGCATTGGCAAGGTCAACCATCGCCTCCTCGCCATCGCCGCGGCAGATTACGTCGATGCCATTCGTCCGAACGACCTCGGGGAAGTACGTTGGATGCGGCCCGCCCATCACCACTATGGCGTTGGGGAAAACAGGCTTGAGGCGGGCTATCTCTTTGAGAGCAATGAGATGTGCTCCAGTGGTGCAGGAGAATGCTAGGATGTCCGGCGGATTCGCTCGGAGTCGCCGCTGGTAGCCTGGCTCCTCGGGAGCGATGACTATCTCGGCCTCGTGTCCATGCCTCTTCAGCTCGGCGCACAGAATCATCGGGCCGAGGTTGTCGATCATCGTGAATTGAATGAAGGCGACTCGCGCCATCAGGTAAGTTTTTCGATTATGGCCGCGGCGAAGAGAGGCAGCATTATCTCGAAATGCCCGGTGATGGCGTAGCCCTTGCCCCTGCCGGAAGCCGTTGGGCGCCTCAGCACGTTCTGCGTCGGGCGGTAATGTTGGATGAAGTCGACGTTCACTGTGGTGAAATTGCTGAGGTTGGCGCTGGTGTTTTGGGCGATTGCGAACGCTTTCAAGAAAACTTCGGGCAAGATAACGCTCGAGCCAACGTGGAAGAATACTCCGCCCGATAGCTGCGCTACGACGGACGTCAGGAGCCTGAAATCGAGAAATGAGGACTTCCCGATAGCTGCGCCGTCGGCCGACGGGTGCATGTGAATGATGTCCGTGCCGATCGAGACGTGAACGGTCGCGGGAATCGCTGCCTGGGCGCACGTGGCCAGTATGCTTTTTTCCGCATACGGCAGCTTCTGATCAAGGATGCTCTTGCCCACCGTCAGGCCGAGGCCCTGGTTCGAGTTGGCGGCAGCAATGGCAGCGCCATTCAAGAACTCCGCCGTCTCTTTCGCCATTCCGAACTCGCCAGTGTCGAGCTGCGAGGCCACGTCCTCCGACGTCTTTCCCATGAACGCCAGCTCGAAATCATGGATCATCCCCGCCCCATTCAGCGCCACCGCCGTTATGATGTCCCGACGAATCAGGTCGCAGATGACTGGCGAAAGGCCGCATTTGATCGAATGCGCCCCCATGGCCCACACGAAATGCCGCCCGTGCCTGCGCGCCTCGCAAATGGCGTCAACCACACTCTTGAAATCGTTGGCTGCGAGCACATCCGGAAGGGAGTCCAGGAAATCCTCAAAAAACGCTCCTTTTGTGTAGGGCCTAGCCAACGTTGTGAGACTAACTTTGCTCTTGCGGTCTGAGAGGCTAGTCGGACGAACCCGGCTCAGGTCAAACGGCTCGATTGGTTTCCTAGCCATTGCTGCCACCGAACATTATCGTCTCGACAAGCTCGCAGAGAATGTGCGCAAGCACGAGGTGGACCTCCTGAACTCGGGCGGAATAGCTATGCTCCACGGCGAAGAGAAAATCGGCCTCGACCCTTTTGCCGCCCTCGCCGGTCGAGAATATCGTCAGCATACCTCTCTGCCTAGCCGTTAAAAGAGCACTTAGGACGTTCTCCGACTGCCCGCTCGTAGAGATACCCCACGCCACGTCGTTCTCTCGGCCCAGCGCCTCGATCTGCCTCGAGAAAACCTGTGCGAAAGAGCGGTCGTTGGCGATTGCGGTCAGGACGGAAGTGTCAGTTGTGAGCGCGATTGCGGGCAAGGCGCGATGTTCCATCGAGAGCCTATTTATAAACTCTGCCGCGATGTGTTGCGCATCGGCCGCCGAGCCGCCATTTCCGAATATCAGCAGCTTCTGGCCATCTTGAAATCTGCTGGCCAACTGCTCTGCGGCCCGTGCGATTGTGCCGGCGTTTCGGTCCAAAAAGCTCTTTAGAAGCGCCGAGGACTCCTCGGACTTCTCCCGCGCGAGCCGCTCAAGCCCGCTCCGGTCAAGGTCTTTCATGCACTGATGTCCCTGTGTTCATCTGGTTGATACTTGTAACAATAGCTGCCATCCAATATAGCCATTGAGCCGTTACTGGGCAAGCACGATAATGAATCGCGGTTGATACGGTTCCGAGCTCCTCTTAGTCTGCATCATGTGTCTGTATCATGTCGGCCTCTGCGTGAGTTAAAGAATTACTGGTTGATTGGCTTGGATAACTGTAAGGGTAGCGTTGGATGAGGCGAAGCGACTTCGAGTATGGTCTGCCCAAATCGCAGATCGCGCAATTTCCGCTGAAGAGCCGAACTGCTGCGAGACTGCTCGTGCTTGACAGGGCGAGCGGCCGAGTTGTGCACACCCGGTTTTACTCGCTGCACGAGTTCCTCCGTCCAGGCGACCTATTGGTTCTGAACGATACGAAAGTTCTCAGGTGTCGCATGTTGGGCCGGCGTGCCCCGACCGGTGGGAAGGTGGAGCTCTTCGTGTTGAGGCGGCTTGATGACGGCACGTTCGAGGCGCTTGGGAAGGCCTCGCGAAGGCTCACCCCGGGCTCTGAGCTCATCTTCGGCGAGGGCGCCCTGCGCGCCCGTGTGCTCGATAGAAAAGAGCGCAGGCTCATCGTCTCGCTTTCGGCGGACGGTGCGAGGGTTGAGGAGGCGCTCGAGCGAGTGGCTCAGGTTCCGCTGCCTCCATACATTAGGCGGCCAGATGGTCCGGACGAGGCGGACGAGGAGCTCTATCAAACTGTCTATTGTGCGCATCCTGGAGCGGTAGCGGCGCCCACAGCGGGGCTTCATTTCGAGGACGACTACATGCGCAAGCTGCGCAGCCTAGGCATCCAGTTCACGTCGATCACCGTTCACACTGGGCTTGGGTCGTTCAGGCCGATCCGCACGGAGAACATCGAAGACCACAGGATGCCGGCGGAACGTTTTTATATGGGCGAGCTCGCGGCCGACACAATCAACCGCGCGAGGGATGAGCGCCGGCGCGTCATAGCTGTTGGCACCAGCTGCGTTCGCGCGCTTGAGACGATCGCACAGGGGCAGAGGGTTGTGCCCTGCGAGGGCGAGACTGACCTTTACATCGTTCCGGGCTATGAGTTCAGCATCGTGGATGCGATGGTCACCAATTTCCACCAGCCCGCCTCGTCGTTGCTCGTGCTCGTGAGTGCATTCGCGGGGCGCGATGCGATTCTTGAGGCGTATGCGGAGGCGCTCGAGAGCGGCTATCGATTCCTGAGTTTCGGGGACGCGATGCTTATCACTTAGGTTGTAAAGCGGCAGTGGCGATATACGGGCCCCCAGTAATCAGATTGGAGCGGGGAACGTTGGGGCTGCCTCGCGGATGGAGGGCAGAAGCTCCTGCCCGAAGGGCAGACCATGGGTAGCCGCAGGCGTAGCCTGACGGTGCGAATAGCGCTACAATCCCTCTTTCTAACCTCCCCGTTGCGTTGCACGCACGGCTACCCACGGTATCCCCTATCGGGGATTACAGTCTGCACCCCTCGTTCGCACCCGTTAGCTGAAAGAAGCAGCAACTCGGCTTTCAACATGAACTCCCGTGCCTATCTGCCAGCCAACTTCAGAACTCAACTTCAGAAACGATCAATCTGATTATTGGGGCGGCCTTCGAACCTGCTTTTTATGTATCAAATGTGATATAGTGGGTGCTGTTGAATTGCAACTGAGTTTGAAAGGAGCTGTGCTATGAGACCAACAGGACGTTATGTTGTGAGCTTGGTTGTCGCCCTTGCGGTGAGCTTTGCGCTTTGCGATTGCGCGATGAGCATTACTGGCGCCGAGATTCTTAAGAGGGTATCGGCCAGGCATGATAAGTTCATGTCGTCTGTCAAGGACTGGCAGATCGAGCAGGAGATGATCATCGTTCAGGGCGGGCAAGAGGTTACTTCGGCGATGAAATCAATGTGGAAGGGGGATAAGTATCGCGTCGAGATGACGTCCTCGGGCAGTGCTGGTGGTGGCCAGATGCCGAAGATGACGACCGTTGTGGTCTTCGACGGGAAGGACACCTGGACGGTGAGCCCCTTTGTGGGCAAGAGGCGTCTGAAGCCAAGTGAGGTGAAGGACGCGACGCCGCGCATTCAATGGTCTGATAAGCTGAAGGACAGAGTTCGGCTGGTCGGCAAGGAGAAAGTCGATGGTCGAGAGGCTTACGTGATCGATGTGAATCAAACCGGTGCGGAGGCTTCTGGGTCTCTGCCTTTCTCGAAGGTATGGGTAGATACCGCCAACTATCAGATGCTCAAGGGTGAGCTGAAGATGCAGGACAAGCCGGCCGAGATGCGTTTTTCGGATTTCCGGAAGGTCTATGGTGATTTCACCATGCCGTTCCTGCAACAGGTGTTCGTCGGAGGCGTGCCCCAGACCAAGATAGTCACCAAGAGCATCAAGACGAACGTGGGCCTGTCCGATGACTTGTTTGATGCGAGCAAGCTGGAGGGCGAGCAGGGCAAGCAGGAGATGAACATGGAGCAGATGCAAGAGATGATCAAGCGCATGCAGGGCAACTGACGGTTTCTGTCAGAGGTCTGAGTCTTCTGGCACAGACGGGCGTCTTTTCGACAGAGCTCGGCTCAGGCGGGGTATTAGAAAGAGCTGGATGAAAAGGCCCAGCAATACCAACGAAAACGGTTCTGTCGAGAACCTATACCGGTTGTTCTCCGTCAGCTCTAGCAGGTTTGCGGGGACCGCTACGAAGGCTATGGTAACGCACATATAAACGATCACGATTCGTCGGTTGCGGCTGAGCGCAGCGCCGGCAGACCTTCCGCTCAGAGATAGCATCAGCCCGTAGGCGAGTAAGAACGGCAGACCTACAAACAGAAGTAGGTAAACGTGATAGCCCGGCATAAGGCAAAAGGGCAGAACTCCTGTTTTGGACATATCGTAAGGTATTCTGCCGTAGAAGAACGTGTCGTAGATGCGGCTGAGCAAAGAAAGAGCCGGGGGCGCCTCCAGAGTGGCAAAATGCCCATGAGGCGTGAAGTAGATTAGCCAGGATTTCATCACACCGTTGAGATAGGCCTTGGGGCGATACCGAATTACCTGTATGGAATCTCTGAAGTATTGCTCGGCGATGGCTATATACGCCAGGTTGTTATAGTTGGTGGCGCCAGTTGATTTGATGGGCTGGCTCACGGCAGGGATGTCTCTGTAAACGTTTACGTCTTCTCTCTCTTCAGAGAGCGATCAGCAAGATAGTTGCCTCGCATGAGAATCTCAAGCGCGTGGCAGCGGCAAAACGCCCGATCCCGGGTGTGACCCTGGATTGTAGGTAGAGTTTCGTGGTCAGCTCGACCGCGTTTCAACGCGGTGATATAGATCGCTCTCATTATATTAACACCCGACTTCCAGTCGGGTGGCCTGAGGATGCGAGGCACCTCCTCGCCCTCCCCCAAATCCTCATCTGAAGAGGATAGAGAGGGGGTGTCGGGTTGCCCCAGATCCCCCGAATGAATTCGGGGGTCAGGACAATGATAGCCGTCTGCATCGCCACCGCTTGCGCCGGGCGATGAGGGACTCGTCAGCTCATCGCGCGTCGGAGATCGTAGCGTGCGGCGCATCTTTCGCACACCACATGGCATGAATCAATCCAACATTACCCACAATCCAGGGTCAACGCCCGATCCCGACCAACTTGACTATTGGGGTGGAGCGCTGAAACTGCATTTGGAGACCGGGATGATAGAATCTGTGTTACAATGAGGCAAGCTCGTCTGAGCGCGCGAAGCTCACGGGTCAATGACAGACTAACATACACGCATACACAAATCGAGGTGAGTAAATGGGTAGGAAGGACCTTTTTGCAGAAGACAGGATAGCGCTTCTGAAGGAGATTGGCTCCTTGTTTCGTGAGAGACGAGGCGAGATCGTAGAGAACTGGGTACGGGAGCAGACTGACAGAGATTCTCCGAAATTCGCGCCTCTGAAGAAAGGCATTGAGATGCTGGTGGATGCCTTCATAGAGCATATTTCTAGGGGCGATCTTGAGGCGTATTTCAACGCCAATTCCGTAATTGGGAAGAAGACGGCTGCTGCGGATGTTCGCCCGAACGTATTCTTCGATGCCTTTCACGACTTCGAGGATGCGTATGCCGGCGTTCTTTGGGGGAGATACAGTAACGATATTCTGAAGCCAATTTGCCTTCTGGACCAGTTACATCACAAGACGATAGCTATTCTTGCCAAGGAATACGCAGCGACAAAGGATGCTACGATTTTCGCTATGGCCAAATTGGCTGAATCAAGGGACCCTGAGACCGGGGCGCACCTCGAAAGGACCCGCGAGTACTCGAGAGTGATTGGGGAGTGTTTGGGACATGACGCCGATTTCGTTGAGAACATTTATGCTGTGAGTGTATTGCACGACATCGGGAAGGTGGGCATCCCTGATTCTGTGCTTCTGAAGCCCGGTGGGCTAACCAACGATGAGTTCGAGATCATGAGAACGCACGCCAAGAAGGGAGGCGATACCCTAAATGCAGTCGTGGGCGACCTGGAGATAACCAGGGGAGAACTGGTGATGGCGCGAGACATAGCCTATTTCCATCATGAGAAATATGATGGCACCGGCTATAACGGTCTGGCGGGAGAAGATATCCCTGTCGCTGCAAGGATATTCGCAGCGGCTGACATCTATGACGCGCTGAGGTCCAAGAGGCCTTACAAAGGGCCTCTTACCCATGAACAAAGTGCGAGAATCATTCTTGAGGGTGATGGAAGGACAATGCCAGCGCATTTCGATCCGAGTGTCCTGGAAGCATTTGCGCAGTCCTTACAGGTGTTTCTGGAGGTTAGCCAGAAGTATGGGGATATGACCCCATAGAGCTCAGCGATCCCCGTTTGAGTGAATGTCGAGGTGAATCATTTGCGCAAGCTTCGCGCAGCACAGGAAAGCCTCGACTGAGACTGGCGCAACTTGTGTCCGGCCCCGGCTTAGAATCACCTGAATCAGTTACGGGAGTCTGTTACGTCTCAGGCGCCCGTCTACTTGTCTGGGGCCATTTTCGGGGCGAGTTCCTTGGCCGTGTGAATCGAATTGCTGCGATTGGCCAACCGGCACTGCCAGGCGCCGCGCCCCAAATGGATACCGCTCGCTTTGCTCAAACTGATTATTGGGGTGACCGAGGGGGCATCCCGGAAGCAGGGAATCACATAGCGGTAAAAGACAGAGCAACAGAAAAGGAACTTCCATCGCACTGGCCATTTACGCGGTGATGCCAACTGCCCTCACGTAGGCGTGGCCGAACAGGCCGCACGCCGGTTTAGGGGGAATCTTAGGGTAACCGATAGTGGTAGCCCATATCTACGGTCCCCGAGTCGGGCGTGCCGTCGGTCTGCGTTGTCCGGTCGGAGAGGCCTGCGTCCTTGGCTGACCTGCTACCGGTATTTATGCATGGGCTTTTCGTGCTGAGATAATAATCGCCATGAGGGCCACTCACAAACTGGGGATTGCCACTGATGTTTCCCTTTCCTTCATCCCCATCCTCTATGCAAGAATAACTCGCAGAACAGCTCCAGAGATCGATCCCATTACCCCAAAATATGCAATCAGTGATCTTGGGCGAACTGTCCGCACAGAATATGCCACCCCCATAAGTTCCTGAGTTGTCCGCGACCGTGTTGTTGGAGACCGTTAGCGAAGACCTATTGAGGGAGAAGACCCCACCTCCCGAGTAAGCCTCGTTTCCGGCAATTACGTTATTGGAAATCCTCGGGGAGCAGTGGTCTTCACAAGCTATCCCCCCGCCTTCTCCGTCCCATACATCTGCGGAGTTGTTTAGGATTGTGTTGCATGAGATCGTCGGTGAACTATAAGTGAGACAGCGGATGCCACCCCCGGCGTCCTCTGCATGGTTATCTTCAATCGTGTTGTACGAGATGTCGGGTGAGCTGTTTCGTTTGCAGATAATCCCCCCGCCGCTGGCAAGGGCGGAGTTGCCACTGATGGTGTTGTCTTCGATCGTGGGCGAACTCTCCTCAAGGCAGCCTATCCCACCGCCGTCGTAACCTGCCCAGTTGCCGGTAATCACGTTGCCTTTTATGTTCGGTGCGCTCCTAAGGCATAGAATCCCCCCGCCGCAGTCGTCGCTGTCCTCGGTCGATCCGTCCGCATGGCCCCCCGTTATCGTAAACCCCTCAATACTCAGGTTGTTTGAGCCCTCGCAAAAGATGACATGGTCAGCCGCGGCCGCAGCATCAAGCACGGTGGTCTCGCGGTCCTCTCCCCGGAGTGATACCCAGCTTTTTGTGTTAAGCGGGAACGTCTCCCCATTGCTGTCCGAGGCATATCTCCCCGCCGACACGTGGATTACTGCCGGTCGCGCCTCGGAGCCCACGACTAGTGCAAGCGCATGCGTTATCGTCTTGAAGGGAGCTGCCTCGGTTCCGGGGTCAGAGTTGCTGCCCGCTATGGCATCAACGAAGTAATGACGGCCGCCTTGCTGAACTATTAGAGAGCCGGTATCCGGCTCGGACCACTGACCGTCGTTGTCCTGAACTTCGTATGAAATAGTGTGCGTTCCAACCGAGAGGTCATCCGCGCTCATAGAGAAGTCCTCATCTGTGCTGAGAACGCCATCAATGTCCGAACTCCACTCGTATCCCTCAATCGTGCCATCCATGTCGAGGCCATGCCCCGTAAACTCAATGACGTCCTCGCCCTGTGTGGCTGGATTCGGCAATATGGCATCGATGTAGGCCGTTGGCGCTGGATGAGTACTCTCGATCCCAAATGGTGCAAAACTAATCTCGCCGATGAACTCCGATGTCGAGGCGTAGGTGAGTCCTGCGGCGAACCGGAAGTCACCCAGAATCCCGTCCGGGACCTCGAGCGTGAGAATGGTCATCGGCCCGAAATCGAATGGTGATGGGATGTAGATATTTGGTATGAAAGGCTCGAACTGGTCCGTCCATCCCCGTTGACCATAGACTAAAATGCTGCTGTCCGGCAGGATCAGCCCGACGTAAACATCTACGTTCACGCCATATTCATGATTCTGCGCCGAGAGGCTAGCCTCGAGCGTGTCGCCAGCGACGTAAGTCTCAGCGTCCGTATCGATAGTTATCGTCGGCGTGGCGGCAGCTATCAAAGGAAGCAACGCAACCAGGAGGACAGCAGCGCCCAGTGCAGTGGTTCTCGCTTGAGGAAAAATACGACGACCCATCTTCAGACCTCCTTGATTGTTTTGTCGAATCACATCCTCACTCATCTTAACGATTGTACCCCAGTTGTTAGAGCAAGTTTCAAAAAGTATCGCATATCTCGCTCCTCATTGCAAAATCAGACTTAATTACTCATAAATCGAGCAAATTGTGTAGGTGCTTGACATCCACGCCGTTGACGCGGTTTTCTAATCGGCTGATCGTCGGCGGCTACGGCAGCTACTCCAAGAACCAGCCCGCGCCCGACATCACAGCGATTCTCACGGGCTTTGGCTTCCCCGTCGCCGGCTCCACCACCTGCGGCGACCTGCCCATCTCACGCATCGCGTGGGTCATTTGCTAAGAAGCCCAGTTGACCGAGGCATCCTGAACGCACATGCCTGCCGCAGCTCTTCATACCCTCTTGACTGACGGGCGTTTAGAACCTGCCCGGCGTCTGCAGGGGCGACATCTCTGAGTTATCAGAGCGAAAAGGAGGAAAGGGGAGGCAGGTCATGATCTGTCTGGCCATAACTGACCGCCGACGAGCACTCCTCACGCGTATAGGCTAGACATCTCCTTTGGGACGATCAGGCCGTCCTGAAGGTGAATCATCCGGTCGCAGCTTTCGGCGAGATCGAGGTCGTGAGTGGCGATGAATACGGCAAGACCGGAAGCGGCCAGTTCTTTGAAGAGGTCCGTCATGGTATCACGCACCTGGGTGGAGAATCTGCCAGTCGGCTCGTCCGCTATCAGTACTCTCGGATTCAGAACCAACGCCCTCGCAATCGCCACCCGCTGCATATCACCTCCGCTGAGCATCCTGACCTGGATATGAGCCCTTTCGATTAATCCAACGGCCTTGAGTTTCGACGAGATGGCATCGCTATCGGTCTTCTGCTTGCTGAAGATGATCGGTAGCTCGACGTTTTCCCTCGCTGTCAGGGTAGGGATCAGATGGGGCCGCTGGAAGATGAACCCTATGTTCTTGCGGCGGATGCCTATCAATTTAGCCTCATCGAATCCGGTCACATCTTGGCCGGCTATCGAGAGCTTCCCAGCCGTTGGCGAGTCGAGGCAGCTGATGAGATTCATGAGGGTCGTCTTACCGGAACCTGAGGGTCCCACTATGGCTGCCATTTCGCCGGAGGAGATCTCAAAATCGACGCCATCCAGCGCCTTGACTGTTTCAGGCCCTCGGCGATAGTGCTTCTTCAGCCCGCTCGCCTCGATCACCTTAGCCATTCTTCAACACCTCCTCACCCTCGATCCTGCCGTCCGCCAGGTGGACGATTCTGTCCGCGGCGTGGGCAAGTCTGGTATTGTGGGTCGCAACGAGCACGGTAACACCCTCCTCCTCGTTGAAGCGCCTAAACAACTCGAAGATTGACCTTGCGGTCTTCGTGTCGAGGTTGCCGCTCGGCTCGTCCGCCAGGAGTATTTGAGGGCCCGTGGCAAGCGCCCTCGCGATGGCGACCCGCTGCATCTCGCCGCCTGAGAGCTCGTGCGGCAGATGGTCGAGCCGACGGGCCAGGCCCACCCTCTCCAAGAGGTCCGCAGCCCGGCCGTTGTCATGTCGCATCCTGGCGAATATCAGCGGAAGCTGCGCGTTCTCAAGCGCGGTCAGACTTGACACAAGAAAGAAATCCTGAAACACGAAGCCGATGTTCTTTCGCCTGAGCAGCACCAATTGCCTCTCTTTCAGCCGGGAGAGCTCTTGATCAAGGACGTAGATCGAACCCGACGTCGGCCCGTCCAGGCAGCCGATGAGGTTCAGAAGCGTCGTCTTGCCTGCGCCGGATGGGCCCATTATCGCAAGAAACTCACCCGGACTGACATCCAGGTCGATCTCCTTCAGCGCGATGATCTTCTCAGCGGGAAGCTCATATACTTTCGTGAGCTTCTCGGCCCTAATAATGGCATCTCTCATGGCGTCATTCCCCGCTCCGGATTGCCTCAATCGGGCGCATGGAGGACGCGCGGAACGCGGGATAGATGCCCGCGAAGAGGCCGAGAAGGATTGCGCCAACGAGTGAGATCAGAAGCGCGGTCGGTGTGATGAGCACAATCTGGCCCTCCGGCGCGTACGGGAGAAGGCTCTTCACGATGCGTTCAACGACTTTCCCGCCGAGAAGGGCGCCGATATCGCCAACCAGTCCGCCCAGCGCGCACATGATGACCGTCTCCATCCAGATCAGGCGAAAGATGTCGAGCTTGGATGCGCCGATGGCTTTCATGACTCCGATCTCCTGGGTTCGCTCGAACACCGACATCAAGATTGTGTTCACTACGCCGATGGCCGCTACGAAAACCGCGATTACGGCGACGGAGGTTACGAGGATCTTGGCGCTTGAGACGAGGTTGAGCAATGTGCCCTTGACCTGAGCCATGCTGATCACCTGAGTTCCGGGAACCGCATACATATCCTCCTCAAACTGCCCGAGCTCTTCGATATTCTTGAGCTTTATGCCGATGCCGCTGATCTTGTCCTTTAGAGCAAAGATCGTCTGAGCGCTCTTGAGCGGGAGGAAGATCACGCCGTCGTCCTGCGTTCCTGTCCGCTCGAAGACGCCGACCACGGTGAGGATCTTCTCGATACCGGGGATGAATATCTTGTTGCCCACAGAGCGCTGCTCCAGCTCGGCCGCCTCGAATCCCATGATGACCTCGTCGGCGTCATCCCTCGTGAACCACGCGCCCGATTTGAATTTGGTCCAGGGCTTGAGCTCCAGATACGACTTCTGGATACCTATGTACATCGCGAATCCACCCTGCCCTTCCAGGCGCTCTGGATCAAAGATCGTGTGGATCAGCTGAGGCGTAAGCTTGTCGATGCGCTCGTCATTGGCGATAGAGTTGAAGACGTCCTGCTCCATGTAGCGAAGCCCGCCTCCGCCCTTCAGCATTAGTGTAGCTGCTTCATAAGGGCATCCCTTGGCTGTAACGAGAATCTGATAGCCCATCTTGTCTATGTCGCTCGTCAACGCCTTCTTGTAGCCCTCGCTGAAGCCGAGCAGACTGACGAGCACGGCCACCGCAATCGCGACGCCGCCGATCGTAAAAGAAGACCGGAGCTTTCGGCGCTTTAGGTTCTTGTAAGCTATCATTAAGAGTTTCATTCTATTTCAACGCCTTTCCCGATTATCATGGTCCTTTCTGGGCGCTTAAGGACCTTCCCCTCAACGGTAACCCTTGACCCCACTTTCTGTGGGAGGACGATACCCGATGGGCCCAGATCAACGTATGTAACTCCCGTCTCATCCTTGACGTCCAGCCAATGGCCGCCGGGGCATTCTCGAGTTATCTGACCCTCTATCTTCACTGTCTTGCCGGCGAAGTCGTCCGGCCGGGCGAGAATGTCGCCGACCTTGGTGGTCTCAACAATCGTGATCTCCGCGCCAAACTTCTCACCGCCGCCCCCACAGCCGGAAAGGGCAGCAACCAGCAAGCTCATTAACGCCCATACGACTATCTTATTCTTTAGTTCCATTTTTCTTCTCCTTCTGTATCCCCTGGGATTCACTGTTAGTTGTACTTAAGTTGAAGATGTTGTGCAGTATCAAGTTCTTTTTTACGCCTCTGAGCGTTGCGAGAAAATCATTGCGACTCTTCTTGCTGGGGTCCTTGATCGCTTCCACCTTGTCCGCAGGGCGTGCGCCTTCCTGTATCGCGTCGTGATGGACAAAGTCCGAAAGCGACAGACCCACGAACTGGCCCGCAAATGCCTTGTCCCTGAAACTTCGCGACTCGGGCGATGAGATCTTCTGGTAATACATGTTCACGATCTGGCCATCGAGGTTTGTCGCCAGGATTATTTGCATGCCCCCGAACATACCTTTCTCATTTACTCCGTGAACGTATCCGATCACATCTTTGCCCATTAGCACCATATAGTACGCGTATCCCACGTCAATCGCCTCATACACAGGATCGAGCTTGTCTCCCAGTTTCGCCTCGACTTGCTTCAGAAGCGGCTGTCCGCCTCGTTCGGCGATTGTTATGAACTGGGTTCGATAGCCAGTCGATTTCGGGAAAATCCGTTTGATGTCGCGGTCCGGGTCATTTAGTGAGCAGCCTACTGCGGCATGAAGCTCTACTCCCTGCAAGAGAAACAGAGCTAACACTAATGTCGAGATACCTGCGATTGTCTTGCTTGTCATTTTTCTCTCCTAGAAAGGTGCAAAATAGTACATCTGCAAGAACACTTGCTCCTCTTGCATGTCGTTATTGGACAGACTATCGGTGGACCACGCCGCTCGAAGGGCGAGGTCAGAATTGACCTGGTATTCCAGACCGGCGGACAGCAGGACGCTTTCGGTATATCTCTCAGAGAGATCGTGGTCCCAGAAGCTGCCCTGCAGCTGGATTTTGAGTTCTTGAATCTCGGGAACGGTATAGTCAACCTCGATTAGCGCCCCCACAACCTCTATCCCGTCATTCTCGCCATAGACGCTCTCGCCCTTGAACAGATAAGAGCCAAAGAGGTATTGAGCGTCCATGCCGACCCTCTTTTTGAGAACCGCGCCGTCTTGAGCGAGTTCAGGCCGGGGGATCGTGCCCATGCCCTTCGCTTTCAAGGTCTCGCCATAGAGCAAGCTCAATCCGTATTGGAGGTCACTGTCGGCGGGTGTGCCAATGCGAGCAGTGAACAAGCAGCTTGAATCTCTCCGGCGGATACTCATCCCAGAGCCTATCTGTGCGGCGAGCTGGTAGTCATAGTCGCCGAGGAATCCCGAAAAGCCCACGCCCCAGTCGTTTTTGAAGCCGATGTTCATTGGGGCCAGCGTCTGAAGAATAGTGCCATGCGTGTCAACGAGCGGCTCCAGCCCAAACGCTGGAGCGAAATGGCCTGCTCTGAGCTTCTTTCCCAGGCCTATCTTATATTCTGCCCAAGCGTTGTGGACCTCGATTGCCCATGCGTCTTTACGGGGATCAGTTGAATCGTATGCGAGCCGAACCTGAAAGTCGCACGTCAAATAATCGCCGTATTCGTTCGAGAATCTGCGGAAGTATTCCAAGCCGAGCGCGTTCTTCTGCGACATGCTCTTTCCAAGCCACCGTTCGGTCGATGAATATCCCCCAATAAAATTCACTTCTGCGTAAAGGGAATCAGTGGCGGCCAGACAAGGCACTGTGGTGAGAATTACTGTCAACACCGCAAGGAGTCCTGTTTTCGTAGCGAGATGAAATCCACCATTGTGGTAGATTATACGCACAAAAAAAGCCCAGCTACACACCACACTTGAATGATCCCCTCACTTCCGACCCATAAGGCATGGCACATGCTATCAAGTAACACTAGACGCCGTTATCAGACGAGGCGCGCCACTTCGGTCATCCTCGAGTTCCTTAAGTACAAACATCCTATTCCGCGATGCGGTTCCTCTCGTCGCGGGGGACATGTTTAAGAAACAGTCGCCATTGAGTATGTCACCCTGCTGGCGACGGAGCCAGAGAAGTCGGTTTTGGATGTCCCTGTTGTTGGGGGCGATCTGCTGGGCCTTGAGAAGCTGCTCCTCGGCAGCGCTCAACCTTCCCTGGCTGGTGTAAATGTCCGCCAACGCTGCGCGATACGAGGCATGGTTTGGCGCAAGCTGGACCGCGCGCAATAAAAAGGCCTCAGCGCGGGTGGCGTCGCCAGCGAGAAAGTAGGCTGTGCCAATGTTCGAGATCGCCGGCGGGTAGTCGGGGAAGCGATTGAGGATTGCCTCGAACTCCCGCCTCGCCGCAGCGAACTTCCCCTTTTGAACGAAGATGGCGCCCATCTTGGCAACAGTGAGAAGCCATTTGGCCGATTGTGAGTCGATCATACGTGCCGCCAGCGCCGATGGCGTGGCTGCATCGTTGCAGTCCTCGTAGCTGTGAATAAAATATCCGCTCTCGAATCAGATCGGCAAGAATGTGCTTCACATACCTTTTGTCTCGCCTGTCAAAAAGGCATCTGCAGACCGTTTCTGCAAGCCCACGCAGTCTATCGAGCTCGCCCAGCAGAACCCAGCCACAGTCGCTTGTCGTCCCGCCTCCATCAAAGCCGACCTCGACAGGCTTCTTGCGCTTGACCTTTGACTCACGCTTTCTGATACACTATCTCATCGTGCGGTTTTCTTTGTTATCGCTCATAATAAACGTATGAAAGCCACGGTAACACGCGTCGCTCAGAAGCCCCCGTATTTGTACATTGCTCGAGATAAGGAAAACAAGGGAGGATATTGAGAATGAAACGGAGATCACCTTTTTTGTGGTCAATGTGCACGGTGCTCGTGTTGACGTGCTGTCTATCCGTTGTTGCGGACGAGGTGCACCTTGTGAATGGTGACCGCATCACGGGCGAGGTTAAGAATATGGAGAAGGGCACCTTGCTGCTTATGATCGCCTATGCTGGTGAGGTTAAGGTGAACTGGGCCGACGTGAGCTGCTTGACGACGAGCCGTTCGCACAAATTCGTGCTGAATGATGGCCAGGTCCTTTTCGGGCAGGCCATCTGCTCAACAGCCGGGACGGTGAAGATCGTTGGCGACATCGTCGGTGAGTCGCTTCCGATACCTGTCTCGAACGTCGCCGCAATCAATCCCTCGCCGCCTGCTCCAGCGGTGAAATACACGGGTAGCCTTGCTGCGGGATACAGCCAGACCGACGGGAACACCGAGACGATCGCAGCAAACGCCTCGGCGCGGTTTGTGGCGAGGTCAAAGCGACAGAGGTTTACGCTCAAAGGTAAGTTCAACTATGGTGAGACCGACCGGGTTATGACTTCGCGCAACGCCGCGGGCAGCTTGAAATACGATTTCTTCGTCACGAAGCGGTTTTATGCCTATACGCATTCGCTCTTCGAGCGCGATGACTTCGCTGATCTCAGGCTGCGGAGCACACTCGGCGCAGGCGCCGGCTATCAGGTGATCGACACTGAGCGTGCCTCATTCTCGCTCGAAGCTGGGCCGTCATACTTGAATAACGATTTCGAGACGGCATCGGATGAGAACTACGTGGCTGGACGTTGGGGTGTTGACTTCAGCCTGAAGATAATCCCTGACCGGATGCGGGTCTTCCACAGCCATGAAGGTTATTACAGCTTTGACGACCAATCGGTCTATATCACTAGCGAGACAGGACTGCGTCTGACCATCGTTGACAACTTTTTCGCCCACGCGGGCGTGGATTACGCCTACGATAGCAGCCCAGTCGAGGGCAGCGAGAGATACGACGTGACCTATAAATTCGGTTTGGGTTACGAGTTCGAGCTGTAGGTCGAACAGACCAGGTAAAGGAATCGGGACTCGTCATACAACCAAAGAATGAGGGAGGGGAATGTCTGATTTCAGCAACGTTCCAACAATGATTAAGGAGTATTTGGCAGTCTATGGCCTGAAGATTATCGGCGCCGGGGCAATCCTGATCTTGGGTTGGTGGGCCGCGAAGATAGTGCGGAAAATCGTCAGGCGCCTGATGGTCAGAGGCAAGGTCGATGAGACGCTCATCCGTTTCGTCACGAATCTCATCTATGTGGCACTTCTAGCCTTTGTGATCGTCGCAGCGCTCGGCAAGCTGGGCATCCAGACCACATCCTTCATCGCCGTCCTGGGCGCCGCCGGCCTAGCAGTAGGCCTCGCGCTTCAGGGCTCTCTATCGAACTTCGCGGCGGGCGTCCTCATGATCATCTTCAAGCCTTTCAAGGTGGGCGATTTCATCGATGCAGCCGGGAAATCGGGCATTGTGGAATCGATCCAGATATTCACGACTAAGATAAGAACAGCCGATAACAAGCTGGTCGTAATTCCGAACGCGAAGATTACGGGCGACAGCATCGTCAACTATACTGCGAAAGAGACACGGCGTGTGGACCTGGTGATAGGTGTCAGCTATTCGGACAATCTGGACAAGGTCAAAAACGCAATCGAGGCGGTGCTGGCGGCGGACGAGCGCATCCTAAAGGACCCCGCACCGCTAGTCGGCGTTCTTGAGCTGGCGGACAGCAGCGTGAACTTCGCCGTTCGACCCTGGACCAAGACGGCAGACTACTGGGGCGTCTATTTCGACACGATCAAGGCCATCAAGGAGCGCTTTGACGCCGATGGGATCAGCATCCCGTTCCCGCAGAGGGACATTCATATCATCGGCGAGGGAGGCGTTACCGCTGGGAAAGCTGGCTAGACGAGATGCTTGGCCGGTAAGGCGACTGGGAGACGGAATCTGTATCATCCACATCATTGTAAAATTAGAAAGGTTTCTATTAACAATCGGTTCTAATGATGCTCTTCTTGCTGTTGGAGGGGCAGCGCCCAGAATCGGGAGGGTTACCGGGCGCTCTTGTCCTGCTGGCGACGCAGCCAGAGAAGTCGCTTCTGGATGTCCCTGTTTGTGGGGGAGGTCTGCTGGGCCTTGAGAAGCTGCTCCTCGGCAGCGCTCAACCTTCCCTGGCTGGCGTAAATGTCCGCCAACGCTGCGCGATACGAGGCATGGTTTGGCGCAAGCTGGACCGCGCGCAATAAAAAGGCCTCAGCGCGGGTGGCGTCGCCAGCGAGAAAGTAGGCTGTGCCAATGTTCGAGATCGCCGGCGGGTAGTCGGGGAAGCGATTAAGGATCGCCTCGAACTCCCGCCTCGCCGCGGCGAACTTCCCTTTTTGGACGAAGATGGCGCCCATCTTGGCAACAGTGAGAAGCCATTTGGCCGATTGTGAGTCGATCATACGTGCCGCCAGCGCCGATGGCGTGTCTGCGGCGTTGTTGTCTTGGGCGTGCTGGAGAATGCCGAGGTTGTAGAGAACCACGGCGTCGTTGGGATTGCCCGCTAGCAAGTCCTTCAAGTTCCTCTCTGCCCTTGTGATGTTCCCGAGCTCGATTGACGCGATGGCCCCATCCAGCATCATCTCCCGTGCCTTGGGGAAGTGCTTCAGCCCTGAATCGAGCGTCTCGACAGCCTTCTTGGGCTCGCCCCTTGACCGATAGAGCCTCGCCAATTCCAGATAGGCGTCGAGGAACCTCGGCTCATATTCGATCGCCTTCTGGTAGTTGGTGATGGCGTCATCAGTTCGCCCAAGCCCCCTCAGCGCCTCTGCGATGCCGAAGTATGAATACTCGTGGTAGGGCTGGACCTCAAGAGCGCGGCGATATGTCTCAAGGGCACGCTCGTTCTGTCCCATCTTGAGCTGCGCCTCACCGAGCCGGAAGTAGATGTCGTAGCGAGGCAGGCCGAGGGCGATGGCTTGCCTGTATTCGGCACTAGCCGCGGCATAATCCCTTTTCGAGAGCAGATACTCCATCCCCTTGACGTAGTGCGCCTCAGCTTCAAGCGGTCGGTAGCAGTGTAGGCAAGCGAGGGTCGCGCCGATTACGGCGGCGCCCAGCACGATGAACTTGAGCGCTCTGGGAGCGCGAAACTCGAGATCGAGCCATTTTGAACGAGGCGCGAAGAGGCCGAGAAGAACGGCGATAAACGTAACGGTGGTTGGCACTCTGAAGGGGTAGCTGACGATGCTCTGCACGAAGACGGCTGTTGCCCCGGCGGCAACGGCGTAGATCATGGGGCCGCCGTCCACGAGGCGGGATTCGTGCCGGTTCTGCGTTTTCGCTCGAGCCTTGCCCCTTGCGAACGGCAGGCGGCCGACGGTTAGCATTAGCCAGAAGAGCAAGACCAGGCCGAAAATGCCGGTTTCAAGGGCCGTCTCAAGGAACTCGTTATGGCAATAAAGCGAGTTGTGCAGCAAGCTGTCCCTGTCCTTGTAATAGGCCGAGGGCGTCGCCTGAGTGGGTTCTATGAACTCGTGCTCGAACTTGTTCTCGAAGACGGCGAAGTTGCCGACGCCGAGGCCTGCTGGGTGGCGTTTGATGAGCATCATTGTGCTGTTCCACATCTTGGCCCGCTCGGAGGCGCCGACTGTCGTTCCGGCTACGGTCTTTCCCTTTGATGCGAAGAAGGTAGCCGCGGTCGCGACGCACAGCACGATGAGGACGAGCCTCGCATACGCCCAACCCCTGCTTGGCGCCAGCCCTGCGTCGCTCTCATTGAGACGGCCTTTAGGCACGGGCTTCTCCGGCGAGCGCCGATTGGCCCTCCTTCCAGCGACGAAGAGGAATATCAGCGAGGCGACGTAGCCGGCCCAGCCACCCCATGAGTTCGTGAAAAGCAGGCACAAGAAGTTGAGGTAGTAAAGCGCGATGAGCGCGATCCTACACAATCGCCTCGTTGACGTTCTGGCGATCGCCAAAATGAGTGGCAGGGTGAGTATCAGAAGGCCGGCGAGGAAGTTGGGATTCCACATAGTTGAGAAGACGCGCCTGCCCAGCTCGTGCTCCCAGGGCAGTTTGGTCCACGATGTGTGAAAGAGGCCGGAGTATTGACTGACGCCGATTGTTGAGCAGATCGAGACGCCCAGCACGAGAGATAGTGCCACAATGCGCCTCATCCGTTGTGAGATTGGGGCAAGCAAGCAGAGGAAGAAAGGAGCCCAGGAGAGCAGGATGCGGCGCATCCTGATGGCGCTCTGGAAACGAGGCGCAGTCCAGACGAGCGAGATTGCCGAGAGGCAGACCATAAGTAGAATGGGGAGCAGGAACGGGGAGGAGTAGATGCGGATGCGTCCCGCGAAGGCCCACGCCGAGACCAGGAAGGCGAGCATGGCGAATGCACCCAGGCAGGTTACGAACCACTTGATTAGGCCTAGCGGGTCATTCTGGACCCTCGCGAGCGGCGAGACCAGCAGCATAAACGAGAGGGCCGCGACGAATCCAAGTTGGCAGAATGTCTCAACCTTGCTGTCGTTCTGCATCTTGGGGGGAGTTTAGCACAGGTCGGGGAGATTGCGTAAACGGGCTCGTCCTGAATGCGAATTGACAGTCAAGAGGCGATTTGGCAGTATCTTCGCGAGTTGGGAAGTTATCGAATGAGGTGATTGGTGTTGGCCGTCAAGAAGCGAGCGATTCAGAGGGATATTCAAAGATACCGAAAGCGACTCGGCAAGGAGAAGCGGCTCCAGTATTACCTGTCGCTTGCCAGGCTGCATGAGATGGCAGAGGACCTCAAAAGCGCAGAAGAAGTCCTGCGCGAGGCATCCGAGCGCTTTCCAGAACTCTCGTCCGTGAAGGTGGCGCTAGCACACATTCTGAACGAACTTGGCCAACCCAAAGCGGCAAGGGACCTGCTCGAACCCGTGCTCTCACAGGACAGGGACAACCTGCTCGCCGCGAGGCGCCTCGCGGAGTCTTATGAGCAATCAGGGGACCTTGCAAAGGCGCTTGAGACGTATAGGAGCATTCTTCGATTTCGCCTTGTGGGACAAGAGGTGAAGGGGCAGATAGAGCGGCTTGAGCGGCTCGTGAGCACGGGCAAGAAGAAGGAGGCTCCTCGGGGCGACAGCAGTTTCGTTGGTTTGCCGACCATAAGCCTTGCCAGGCTCTACATGGACCAGGGGCACTTCCCAGAGGCGATCAGAATAGTAGATCGGATTCTGAGCGTGGACCCTAGCTGCGAGGAGTGCAGAGAAATCCGCGCCCTAGCTCAGTCTTCTCTGGAGAAGACGGAGGCGGGCAAGGCGGAGACTTTCTTCCCCGCTGAGCAGAAGGCCCAACGTGAGGCACAGGAGAAAGCTGAGCGGGAAGCTAAGGAGCGAGCCGAACGGGAGTCCAAAGAGCGCGAGGAGCAGCAGGCGAGGGAGAAGATTGAACGACTCGCTAGAGAGAAAGCTGAACGCGAAGCTAAGGAGCGGGCTGAGCGGGAGTCCAAAGAGCGCGAGGAGCAGCAGGCGAGGGAGAAGATTGAACGACTCGCTAGAGAGAAAGCTGAACGCGAAGCCAGAAAGAAGGCTGAACGCGAGGCGGCGATGGCGAGCGCTGTCGCGCGCGACCTCGCGATTCTGGGCCGTCTGCGGGAGTGGCTTGACGCAAACTCTGGCTGAGCGTGTTGCTTTCGCTCGTGGTGTGCGGAGGACTACGTGATGGGTGGAACTTGTGCGAAGATCAAGACGTTTGAACAGATGCTGCCGCAGGTCGCGAGGCTGAGGCGGAAGGGCAGGACAGTTGTTTTTACGAATGGCTGTTTCGACCTTCTGCACAACGGGCACGTTCGATATCTGGCGGCTGCGAGAGCTCTTGGGGATGTGCTCGTCGTAGGCGTCAATTCCGACGATTCGGTGAGGCGCATTAAGGGCGCCGGTCGCCCGGTAGTGCGGGAGAATGAGCGGGTAGAGCTTCTTGCTGGCTTCTGGTTTGTCGATTATGTTTTCGTTTTCGACGACGATGACCCGTTGCGGGTGATCTCTTCATTGCTGCCCGATATTTTGGTGAAGGGAGCAGACTGGCGTCTTGAGCAGATAGTCGGCCGAGATGTAGTTGAGGCGCACGGTGGACGCGTGGAGCGTATCGAGCTAGTTGATGATGTTTCGAGTAGCAGGATCATAGAGTTGGCGAAGAGTTTAGAGGCATAGGTTGCCTAGTGGAGAAGGGGTAAGGATTGGCTAAAAAGACTAGAAAAACGCGTGAGGTTGTGGCCGAGCCGGAGGAGCAGGTTGACCAAAGGGAGCCGGAGGAGGAGAGCTACGGCTGGGAATACCACAAGGTTACGCTCCTGATTGCGGTAACGCTTTCGGCGATATTCTACGTACTCATCTGGATATTCATAAAATAGCTGCCGCGTGCCAGTGATGCGGGTTCTTGGCATCGACGTGGGCGGGACGAACGTCCGTGGGGTAGCGGCGGATGACCGGGGCGAGGTCCTGTCCTTCATTGAGGGCAAAACGCCTCGCGATTCAGTTGATTCGCTTGTTTCTGCCATTGTCGAGATGGCGAGGAAGCTGCGTTCGGATGCGGCCGCGCCGGTGGAGGCCGCCGGGGTTGGCTTCCCGGGACTGATTGACTTCGAGCACGGCGTAGTCTGCTATTCGCCGAATCTGCCGATGTTTCGCGACGTGGCCCTCGCCGGGATTCTGAGAGAGCGGCTCGGTCTTAGCGTGTTTCTGGCCAACGACGTGAATGTTGCAGCGATAGGTGAGAAATGGCTCGGCGCCGGGAGGGAATTGGAGGATTTCGCCCTTCTTACGCTCGGAACTGGCCTCGGTTCGGGCCTGATAGTGGGCGGTTTGCCGTTTTGGGGCGGCACGGGATTTGCTGCGGAGATGGGGCATTTGGTTGTTCAGCCCGATGGTGCGCCGTGCGCCTGTGGTGATAGGGGATGCCTCGAGGCGTATTGCTCGGCGGGCGGGCTGCTTGCGAGGGCCTTGTCGTTCAAGGCCAGTGGGGACAAGTCGATTATGTGGGACATGACTGACGATGGCGAGGGCCTAACGCCGCAGCTCATCGATCTGGCCGCGTCGCGCGGCGATGCCGTGGCAATTAGGCTCCTGTCAGATGCCGCCAGGTATCTAGGCATAGCGATCGCGGCGCTTGCGGACCTCGTGGGGATTCGGACGGTGCTCTTAGGTGGACGTATGGTGAACATGAGATTCGACATTTCAAGTGCAGCACAAGATGAGGCTAACCGGCGCTCTATATGTGCTCGGGCAGGCAGAATCTCCGTCGGACGGTCTGCACTTGGCGACAAGGCCGGAAGCATGGGCGCGGCCCGGTATGCAATGGACTGCCTGAATGGTTGAGCCTCAGCCGAAGCGTTCTTGCCTACCGGCTGCGGGCGCTTATGAGAGAGACAGAATCCGCAACTTCTCGATAATCGCACATATCGATCACGGCAAATCCACGCTTTCGGACAGGTTCATCGAGCTGACAGGGGCGCTTCCTGCGCGCGAGATGGCCGCGCAGGTGCTTGACTCCATGGATTTGGAGCGGGAGCGAGGCATCACGATCAAGGCTCAGACGGTTCGGCTGAACTACAAGTCTTGCTCTGGGCTGGACTACGTTTTCAACCTTATTGACACGCCTGGGCACGTTGACTTCACATACGAGGTCTCACGCAGCCTCGCTGCTTGCGACGGGGCGATACTGGTCGTCGATGCCGCCCAGGGTGTTGAGGCGCAGACGGTTGCGAACCTGTATCTAGCGCTTGAGAATGACTTGCAGATAATTCCCGTGATCAACAAGATCGACCTGCCAAGTGCTGATGTTGAGGAGACAAGGCGGCAGATCGCAGACGTTCTTGGCCTTGAGCCAGGGCTCTGCGTGCCCGTGAGCGCCAAGACTGGCGAGGGCGTGGAGGCCTTGTTTGAGGCAATAATCAAGCACATCCCACCTCCGAAAGGGGAGCTCGAGGCGCCATTCAGGGCGCTCGTGTTCGATTCTTTCTACGAGCAGTATCACGGTGTGGTGGCTATCATAAGGGTTGTGGACGGTGCGGTCTCGGTCGGCCAGAGAATCAGCTTCATGTCAACTGGCAATACGTTCGAGGTCCAGCAGCTGGGCTGGTTCTCGCCGAAAGCAACGACAGCGGAGACGCTTCGTGCCGGAGATGTCGGATTCGTCTTGGCCAACATCAAGGAAGTGGGCGACAGTGTCTTGGGCGACACGATCACCTTGGCGGCAAGGCCGGCATCCAAGCCGCTGCCGGGCTACGTTCCCGTGAAGCAGGTTGTTTTTTCTGGACTTTTCCCGCTCTCGACCCAGCAGTTTGAGAACCTACAGGTGGCGTTGGAGAAGCTCTCGCTGAACGATCCGGCGTTCAGCTACGAGCCGGAGAGCTCAACCGCGCTAGGACTTGGGTTCCGCTGCGGCTTCTTGGGCACTCTTCACATGGAGATAGTGCGCGAGAGGCTGGAGCGAGAGTTTGGCCTCCAGCTGCTTTCGACGGCCCCAAACGTTGTTTACGAGGCTGTTTTGGGAGACGGCACTAGCATCTTGGTGGACAGTCCAAATGCCATGCCGCCCACGCAGAAGATCGATCATATCAACGAACCGTTCGTCCGCTGCACCATCATCGTCCCAGATGAGTTCATCGGCGGCATCCTGAAGCTTTTGACCGATAGGCGAGGCACGCAGAAATCGATGGAATATGTCGGAGCGGGCAAGGTGATGTTGGTTTACGAGCTTCCATTCAACGAGACGCTCTTCGACTTTTATGACAAGCTCAAGTCCGTCTCGAAGGGCTACGCATCCTACGACTACGAGCACATCTCGCGCAGAGCGTCAGACATCGTCAAGGTCGATATCCTGATCAACGCTCTGCCAGTTGACGCGCTGTCATTCATGACACACAAGCGGAACTCCTATCGTCGGGGCGTCGAGCTCGTCCGGCGCATAAGGAAGCAGATTCCACGGCAGCTGTTCGAGGTCGTTATCCAGGCCGCGATTGGGAGTAAGATCATCTCCAGAGAGCGCGTTGCGCCTCTTAGGAAGAACGTAACCGCGAAGTGCTATGGCGGGGACATTACCCGCAAGCGCAAGCTGCTGGAGAAGCAGAAGGAGGGAAAGCGGAAGATGAAGCAGCTTGGCTCCGTGGCCATCCCCCAGGAAGCGTTTATGGAGATACTGAAGGTCGATTAGTTGTGGGTTCGCGAGCGGTGTCCGTGAAGTTCTGCGAATTGTGCGTCATGGTCTCTGATGGCTGAGTCAATAAAGAAGAAACTCTCTCCTGACCTGGCGGAAGCCGTCCAACTCGGCTTGCCAGCCAGCCTCAATCTCTTGAGGCGCAGCGCCCGCCTCGATTGCGAGGCGGATAGAGTCGGTTCCGGTGAGCATATCGAAAGGAAGGCGCCTTGTCTCAAACTCGTAAGGCGGCTTTCGCCAAGCGAAGGCGGTCGGGGAGAGTTCTCTAATCGTGGCGATCACCGCCAGTCCAGTTAGATATGGCTTGAAGGTGTGCCTATTGAGGACATGTATCTGAGCACCGTGACAGAGCTGGCCGGCGAATTTGTCGAAGGTTGGTCTGAAGGAGCACGCCCGGAATCGGACGCCCGTAAGGGACATCGCGTCGAGCCGTTGCAGAAGAGCAGAAGCGTCAATGAATGTTGCTCCAAAGAGCTCGAAGGGCTTTGTCGTTCCCCGGCCTTCGGAGATGTTGGTTCCTTCCAAAAGGCACATCCCCGGATAGACTATGGCGGTGTCAAGCGTCGGCATGTTTGGAGAAGGCAGAACCCACGGCAGGCCGGTCTGGTCGAAGAACATGTCTCGTTGCCAGCCCTGCATTTTGATGGGACGAAGGTCGCATCCGATATCGAGCTGGGAGTTGAAGAGCATGGCGAGCTCCGCGACAGTCATCCCGTGCCGGGCGGGAATGGCGTGCATTCCCACGAATGATGCGAAACGTGGGTCCAGCAGATTGCCCTCGAGGGCCACGCCGCCTATCGGGTTGGGTCTATCAAGGACAATCATCGCGATGCGAGCTTTGGCGCACGCACGCATGCTGAGGAGCATCGTCCATACGTACGTGTAGTAACGGGCTCCGACATCCTGAAGGTCAAAGACGAGCGCGTCGATCGCATCAAGGCTTTGGGCGTCTGGTGAGAGATGTGGTCCATACAGGCTCCGCACTTTTCGGCTGGCGTGTGTTTGGTGGCTCTCATTGACCTGGTCTTGAGCCTGGACGTCCCCGTGTATGCCGTGCTCCGGGGCAAAGACGAGCCTGAGGTCGCAGCCGCTTTCGCGCAATGCGTCGATGCAGTGGACGAGTTCCCCCGTTACTGACGCCTGATTGCAGACGAGGCCAACCCGTTTGTGCAGAAGCAGTGTGGGCTGCGCAACCAAAGACTCCAACCCGACATCGACCGGCCGCCTGCTGGGAGGATTCATGAGCGAGCCGGGGAGGGAGAGTTCATAATGGGGTGTGTGGTGATGAACACAGATTCAGCAATGGCAACCAGCCTATGTCGAGTGGAGCTTGTTCAGACTTTTTAATATCGTTATCTCGTTGCCGGCATGATTCCACGAGACCTCGTCCATATAGCACTGCACGAGCAACACGCCGCGTCCGCTAGCGTTGAAAAGGTTCTCGGCTTCTGTGGGGTCTGGCAAGTTGCGGTAATCGAAACCCTTGCCCTCGTCACGAACGGTGAAACGCAGGGAATCATCCGTGGCCTTCATTGTTAGGAATACTTCGCGATTGCCCAGCACCGGGTCGGCTAGGCGGGAGCGCTTGAGCTCGTCAAGGGCACCAGCGCTTATCGCATCGATTTTCTCCTCCTGCCCAATTTCGAGATTCCCGTGTTCCATTGCGTTGGTCAAGCACTCTATGAGCGCTAAATAGACCCCGTCATGGAAACGCGTCCCCTCGAGGCGCTTTGTCGCTATCCTCGCCGCTGATTCGAGAATTATCGCATCGTTGGGCAGAACAAAAGTGCCACTCGCAAGCATTGCAAGCGCCTCTGCATAGCCGGCCTCGCGCCTTCGCCGCTTGAACACCTTGGAGAGGAGCTGCGAGATACGGTCGAAATCAAGAGGCTTCTCGATGAAATCGACTGCGCCTCCTCTGAGAGCCTCGATAGTTCTGTCCGACGTGCCGAATCCTGTCATTATCGCGACAGGAACTTCGCTGTTCATCGATTTTATTCTCTCAAGTAGCTCAAGCCCGTGAGCGCCCGGCATCACCAGATCGGTAATCACGAAATCGTACTCGTTTGTCTCAAGAAGCCAGATTGCTTCGTCTCCCGAGGATGCGCAGTCATGTTCGAACCCTTCTCTGGACATGAACTTGGCTAAGACGGTGCGCACCGCCTCTTCGTCATCAATGATCAGGATTCGTTTGGCGCGATGCATTGCCGTTCCCTCGTGAGAGCGCATCATTTCTGCGGACGCTGTGACTTATCAAACGATCGATTCATCTTTCGCTAACCAC
>Ga0307379_10002156_pt1 | contig 29570 bp, 25 predicted proteins | sample UN2MG_FD_202237 | JGI IMG/M metagenome (GOLD analysis project Ga0307379, IMG submission 202237) | Soil microbial communities from Risofladan, Vaasa, Finland - UN-2 | ecosystem: Environmental > Terrestrial > Soil > Coastal area > Acid sulfate soil | place: Finland: Risofladan, Vaasa | collected...
GGTGCGCCCGGCCTCCAGGCCTTCGGTGATGCGGCGGACGATCGCGCTGCCCACGATGACGCCGTCGGCCACCGCGGCCACCCTGCCAACCTGCTCCGGGCTGCCGATCCCAAAACCGACGCAGATCGGCAGATCGGTGACCTCCCGCAAGCGTCGCAAGTTATCGGCCAGTTCGTCGGCCAGCCCGTTTCGCTCGCCGGTGATTCCCGCGACCGCGATCTGATAGACAAAGCCGCTGCACAGCGCGGCAATCTCTCGGCAGCGCTGCGGCGGCGTCGAGAGGGCCACCAGCATGATGTGCTTGAGGCCGGCCGCCCCAGCCGCATCGGCGATCGGCGATGCCTCCTCGAACGGAACGTCCGGCGCAATCAGGCCGTCGAACCCAACCTCGGCCGCCCGCTTCACGAATCGCTCCAGCCCGATGCGCTGGATGATCGAGTGCGACACCATCGCGATCAGCGGCACGGCCACCGCGGCGCGCAGACCGGCCACGGCGTCAAACAGGTCGTCTACGTGGTATCCCTTGGCCAGAACCCGATGAAACGAGTCCTGGATCACCGGGCCGTCGGCAATCGAGTCGGAAAACGGAAACCCGATCTCGACGGCCGTTGCGCCGAGTTCGTCAAACCGGCGCACCAGCGTGCGCGTCACGGCCAGGTCCGGATAGCTGCCGGTCACGTACGGGATGAGCGCCGTCCGCCCCTGGCGGGCCTGTTCCACAAATCGAGCGTCAAGGCGATTTTCCGTGTTCATGCCGGGAGCGTCTTTCTGGATCGGCACTGTAGTTCGCCGCCGCGCGTTTCGCCAGCCGCCCGACCAGATCCGCCGGATCGTTCCCGCCGGCCGGTGGCGGGCTAACATCTTCCCCGTCAGATCGTTAGGCCACACGGCTGAGACCGCCACGCCGGGAACAACGGACGACCGCGGAGAAACGCGCCGTGCCGGATGCGCGTTGGCACAGACCTTGCTTGCCCGCGAAAAACTTTCGCCGAGTTTTGACTCGGGTTTCTTTTTGACCCCTGCCGATGATATATTATGGTTGTCCGGCAGAGTTTCTGCCATGCTCGATACAAGGGAGCCTGTTTGAACGAACCGATACGAGAACCCTGGGAGTCCAGAAAACAGCGCTAAACGACGTACCCGCTTCCATGAAGCGGTTGGTCCGGGCGGCTGATGGTCACCCCCTTTGGTCAAGGGTTCTTCAAACCCCTCCCTCGACATTGCGGTGGATTCCTTCTGCAGGACATAGGGCTTGCCGCTTGACGACAAGCCCTTATCTCTGCGCCCGCCTCGCGGCAAGTTCCGGGCGCGCAAGCCGCAACGCGCACTCCTCATCCATTCCCTGACGCGATAAAACGCCAACGAACCATTCGACGCTGAAGGACAAGGCAGACTCAGGAGTCGCCGGTTGCCACGCGGGCCAACGCGGCCGGCTACGACGTCACGCTCGACGCCCTCTCGCGGAACGCGGCCATCCCCTTCTGAAACTGCTCGAACAGCGCACGCGTCACCGGCCCCACCCTGCCGTCGCCGATCGGCGAATCGTTCAGCCGCGTGGCCCCGATGAAGTCCATCGTCGTGCTCGAGAGGAACAGCTCCGCAGCGGCCGCCAGGTCGTCCGCCGTCAGCGGGCTTTCGGTGTGCGGCAGGTCGATTTGGGCCGCACACTCCAGGACGCAAGAGCGGGTCACGCCATGAAGAATGACATCGGTCTTGGGCGGCGTGACCAGGATTCCGCCGCGGACGACAAACACGTTGGCGGCCGTCGCCTCGCGCACCTGGCCGTCCGGACCGATGAAGATGGCGTCGTCGTAGCCCCGGCGGCGGGCGTCGTTGCGAGCCAATGCGTTGGGCAACAGGGCGATCGACTTGATATAGCAGCGGGCCCAGCGGTTGTCCGGCACCGTGATGACCGACAGGCCGCGTTCGCGCACCGCCGCATCGATCACCGGCTTCGCCTTGAAGGTCGCCACGACCGTCGGGCGTAAAGGGCCTTCAACCGCCAGCCCCCGCGAGCAAGCCCCGCGGGTGATCTGCAGATAGACCATCGTCTCGTCGAAGCCGGCCCGGGCGACGCCCTCGGCCACGACCTCCTCGATCCGGTGCTCGACCGGGTCGAAGTCGAGGTCGATCCCCCGCAGGCTGTTGGCCAGCCGGCTGAGGTGCTCCTCCATGCAAAAGAGGCGCCGGCCGAAGGCCACGACCACCTCGTACACCCCGTCGGCGAATTGAAAACCGCGGTCCTCGATCGAGACCTTGGCATCGGCCAGGTCGCAGAACGTTCCGTTGACGTAAGCCAGCTCCGGCATATCGATTCGTCCCAGAATTCCCCACCGCCCGCGCCCGCGCGCAGGCCGTCCGGCGGAGTGTAGCAGCCCGACGCCTGCGGGGCGAGCAGGGGACAACAGGCGGTGGGGTCGCTACGTGCCGGAGTACTCCGCGCAGGTCTTGGCCGTTTCCCACACGCGGACGCTGTGCAGGCGCGAGCCGGTGAAGCGGTCCGACAGCAGGTCCCAGATCACGCGGGTGATGTTCTCGACGCTCGGGTTGAGCTCCGCGAACTCGGGGCAGTCCGCGTTGAGGTGCTTGTGGTCGAACCGGTCGATCACCCGCTCCTTGACCGTGCGCTCGAACGCGGCGTGGTCGACGATCGTCCCGCTGCGCGGGTCCGGCCGCCCGGCCACACTGACCTCGACCACGTAGTTGTGCCCGTGGCCGTTGGGGTTGGCGCACTTGCCGAACACCTCGCGGTTCTTCTCGTCGTCCAGGTCCGGGCAGTACAGCCGATGTGAAGCGGCGAACTCGAAGCTCTCCGTCAAGACGATCATGGGCAGCTCTCCGGCATAAGCGGCAAAACGCAGAAACGGGCTGGCCCGCAGCTCCAGTGACTCCAGCTTCGTGCCGTTCGGGCTCCGGTCGCCCAGGTCGGCCCACAGGTCGGCCAGCGACCGGGCCGCAGGCAGGCCGCGACCGGCCGAAGCGCTCCAGGCGCGTTGCAGGCTCGGGATGGCCCGTTCGCGGAGCAGACGATCCAGCAGCGTGATGTTGCACAGGTATCCGGTGCGCTGATCCACCGCGCCCGAGACGGTAGCCCGCAGGACGACGAACGGGGCGATGGCATCACCGGTCGGCCAGCCGGCCCAGGAGTTCAGCACCGGTCCGCCCGGTGGCGAGTCGCCCAGAAAGAATCGCACCTCGCGCGTCAATTGCATGGCGGGATTATAGACCCGACACGGAGTGCGTCGAACCAACACCGGCCCGCGCCGCAGATATGGAGCCGTGCCGGTTGTAAAGACCCCTGCCCCGCCGTCGGCCGGACCGCCCCACCCGCTGACTCTACGCGTCGATCAGCTCGAGCTGCGACATCAGGAAAATCCAGATGTCCACCTGCTCCTCGATCTGCTTGGCCAAAGGCTTGCCGACGCCGTGGCCCGCCTTCTCCTCGACGCGCAGCAGAATCGGTCGATCCCCGCCGGTGGCGGCCTGCAACGCGGCCGCCATCTTGTAGGCGTGCATCGGCTCGACCCGGCTGTCGGACTCGGCCGTGAGCAGCAGCGTCGCCGGATAGTCCGTACCCTTGCTCACGTGGTGATACGGCGAATACGCATAGAGCCATTTGAACTGCTCGGGGTCCTCGGCCGACCCGTACTCGGGAATCCAAAGCCGGGCGATCTGGAAGTGATGGTAGCGCACCATGTCCAGCAGCGGCACGGCGCAGATCACCGCCTGGAACAGCTCCGGGCGCTGCGTCATGCACGCCCCCACCAGCAGGCCGCCGTTGCTGCCTCCCGAGATGGCCAGCCGCTTGGGGTTGGTGTACTTCAGCTCGATCAGCTTCTCCGCCGCGGCGATGAAGTCGTCGAACACGTTCTGCTTCTTGCCCAGGCGGCCGGCCAGGTGCCATTCTTTGCCGAACTCGCCGCCGCCGCGGAGGTTGGCCACCGCGAAGACGCCCCCCGCGTCCAGCCAGGGAATCTTTCGGAAGTCGAAACGCGGGCGTAGGGCAATGTCGAAGCCGCCGTATCCGGACAGCACCGTGGGGTTGTCGCCGTCCAGCTCCATTCCCTTGCGGTGCGTGACGAACATCGGCACGCGGGTGCCGTCCTTCGAGGTGAACCAGACCTGGCGGGTCTCATACCGGTCGAGGTCCAGCCCCGTCTCGGTCTGCTCGAAGCGTTCGAGCTTGCCGGTATCGATCTCGTAGCGGAAGTTGGCCGGCGGATACGCGAAGGACTCGAACGAGAAGAACAGCTCCTTGCCGTCCGGCTCGCCGTTCACCCCGCCCACCGTGCCCAGCGTGGGCAGCTCGATCTCATCCAGCAGCTTGCCGCCCAGCTCATACACGAACAGCCGCGAGTAGACGTTCTCCGACACCTCCACGATCAGGCGTCCGCCGACGATGCTGAAGCCGTCGATCACGCCCTTCTGCTGGGGAATGACGTCGTTCCAGTTTGAGGGTCCGGGCTGGTTGATCGGCGCCCTGGCGATGCGATACCGCGGAGCGTCCACGTTGGTCCGGATGAACAGTTGATCGCCATAGGTGTCGGCCGATACCTGCCCGTCCAGACCCACCGCGATGGGCTGGAACTTCGCGTCCGAACCCAGCGGGCGGAAGTACAGGTCGTTCCTGGCCCAGTCCACCGCCCGGTTCATCCTTACGTAGCGGTTGTCCGACGTGGCCGATACTCCGATCAGCTCCTCCTTCTGGACCAGGTCGCCGAGCACGACCGGGTCTTTGCGCCAGTCGTCGCCGAGGCGGTGGTGGTACAGCCTGCGGTAGTAGTTCTCGTCGCCGGTGGGAACCGCGCCCGGCTCCGGATAACGGCTGTAGAGGAAGCCCTTCTCGTCCGGGTCCCAGGCGACGACGCAGTAACGGGTGAACGGAATTTCATCGGGCAGGTGCTTGCCGCTGGCCACGTCCAGAACGTACAGCGTGCTCTTTTCGGAGCCCGAGGCGCTTTTGCCGTACGCGATGAGCGACGCGTCGGGCGTCGGGCGCATCCAGTCCAGTGCCACCGTTCCGTCATCGCTCCAACTGTTGGGGTCCAGAAGAACCCGCTCCGGCGCCCGGTGGCTCCCCTCCCGAACGTAGTACACGGACTGGTTCTTGAGCCCTTCGTGCCGGCTGAACAGGTACCGGTTCTTGTACACCGTCGGAGGCGACGTCTTCGTGACGGCAAAGAGTTGCTCGAACCGCTTGGTCAGAACCTTGCGCTGCTCGAATCGGTTCAGCCAGCCATGGGCGAACGTCCGTTGCCCGGCCAGCCAGGTGCGCACCTCGGCGTCGCTCTCATCCTCCAGCCAGCGGTAGGGGTCGGCCACCTCAACGCCGTGGATGCGCTCGGTGACTTGCACGGTTTTCGTCGCCGGTGGATCGGCCGCCCGAACCGTGCGAGCGACCATCACGTTTCCCGCGATTACGGCGCAGGCAATCAGCACTACGAGCCACCAGGATCTGTTCCTACTCAACATGACACCCCTTTCCTTGAGAATCGTCCGACTCGGCGCGCCCGACTCGGTCGAGGGCCCAGTATAGTGGACCAGGCACGCTCTCAAACATCGGAACCGGCAAGCCGTTTTCGGCAACAGCGGGCCGGTCGTCCAACACCCCGGCACGCGAAATCTCGCAACAAATGGGCAGGCCCACGGCCGGAAACGGCCACCCGAGGCGGGAAATTGAACCGAAAACAGCCAAAATTCATTTTCAATGTATCTTCGGTGTACAGGAAGCTGCTTGCCGCTTGGCAAGCAGACGATATGATTTACTAGGCAAACATATGACTTGCTAGGTATGCGGCTTGCACAGGCAGCACGACGATGGCCTCTGACACCTGGAAAGAGTTCGAGCGGAACCCCATCACGCACTCGGCGGCGCACCACCTCATCGCCATTGCCGAGCTGCTCGAGTCGGCCGGGTATGCCCGGGTCTCCGACGTGGCCCGCGCTCTGAACATCACCAGGGGCAGCGCGTCGTTGACGCTCAAGGCGCTCAAACAGCGCGGTTTGGTGGTCGAGGACGAGAACAAGTTCCTGCAGCTATCGGCCGAGGGCCAACGGGTGGCCGGCGCCGTCCGCGGCAAGAAGTTCCTCTTCGAGAGTTTCATGCACAACGTGCTCGGCGTGGACAAGCGAGTCGCGGACGAGGACACCTGCAAGATCGAGCACCTGGTCAGTGACGACACGGCCCGACGGCTCGCCCGGTTCGTCCGATTCATCACCTCCGGCGATCCCTCCGCGGAGGCATTCCTGCGCGCCTGGCAGCTCTTCAGCGAGCCCTGCGAGCACGACCCAACCGGATGCCCGGCATGCAACATGGACTGCCTGGTCGAACTCTGTTCCATGGAGAACAAGGAGGAAGGCCCGCCGAACCGACAACCGCGTGGTTCGGAACAAACACCATGACCCGACACAGGAATCTATTCGGCGTGTTCAACGGACTGCTCGGCCTTGCCGGGCGGCCGGGGCCTTCTCCGACACCCGGCCCGGTGCCCTTGTGCGAGTGCCGCGCGGGGCAGGAGTTCTCGGTGGTCGATCTGCAGGCCACCGGCGCGGAGCTGCGCGATCTGCTCAGTAAGGGTCTGTATCGCGGCGCGCGAGTGACGACGCTGGGCACCGGTGCGGCGGGCGCGGTCCTGGTGCGCGTGGGAGATACCAGGATGGCCCTGTCGGGAGACTGTGCGGCCCGAGTCTGGGTGCAGGAGGCCGCCAGGTGACCGAGCCGTCTCCCGAAACCCCCCTGTGCCTGGCGGACCTGGCCGTCGGCCAACGGGCTCGCATCCGGCGGGTCGAAGCCAACGGGGCGATTCGGCAGCGGTTGCTGGACATGGGCGTCACCCGGGGCGTGACGGTGCTGGTCAAACGCGCCGCCCCGCTGGGCGACCCCATCGAGGTCTCGGTGAAGGGCTACGATCTGGCCATCCGAAAGTGCGAGGCCCGGGCGATCCTTGTGGAACCGGAAGGAAGCTAGGTCCTCATGCGCGGCACGGGAACATCGACCCGGCTCCTGCGGGCCGGCATCGCCGGCAACCCCAATTCCGGGAAAACCTCCCTCTTCAACAAGCTCACCGGCTCCAATCACTGCGTGGGCAATTACCCCGGCGTGACCGTCGAGCGCAACGAAGGCCTGCTCCACGCGGATGGCCAGACGCTGGTCATGGTCGATCTGCCCGGCACGTACTCGCTGACCGCGTACTCGGCCGAGGAGGTCGTGGCCCGCAACTTCATCATCGACGAACATCCCGACGTCGTCGTCGATGTGGTCGATGCCTCCAACCTCGAGCGCAACCTCTACCTGGCCGTCCAGTTGATGGAGATGGAGGTCCCGCTGGTCATCGCCCTGAACATGATGGACGTGGCTCAGCGACACCAGCTCAGCATCGATTCCGGGCGGATGGCCGAACTGCTCGGCGTGCCGGTTGTCGAGACCGTGGGCCGCGACGGTCGCGGCAAAGCGAAGCTGGCGGCGGCCTGCATGTCCGTGGCCGCCGGCGAAGGGGTTGGCCGCGTCTGCAAGGTTACCTACGGACACCCCTTGGACGAGCACGTGGACGCGCTCGCGGCCCGAATCGCCCAGGACGACGGCGTCTGCCGGATGTACCGGCCCCCATGGGTGGCGATCAAGCTGATCGAGAAGGACCCGCAGGTAGGCGCCGCTGTGGCCCGGGTGGCCGACGACACGGATGGCATCCGCCAGGCGGCTGAGGAAGCGATTCACCAGATTGAGACGCACAGCGGCGACGACGTCGAGTCGCTGGTCGCCGAAGGGCGCTACGGCTTCGCCGCCGGCATCCTCAGGCAGTGCGTCCGAACCCCGCCCACCGAGCGACGGCGAATGACCGATCGGGTGGACGCCGTCGTGTGCAACCGCCTGCTGGGGCCCGCGATCCTGATGGGCGTCGTCTACGGCCTGTTCTTCGCCGTCTTCAAGGTCGCCGACGAGTGGGCCTGGCTCTTCGGCAAGAGTCCGACCGCCTGGATGGAGTGGCTCTTCGCGGGCCTGGCGTCGGCCATCGGCGGGCTCGAGGCGACTTCGCCCATGCTGCACTCCCTGCTGGCCGACGGCGTCATCGGCGGGGTCGGCGGGGTGATGAGCTTCGTGCCGCTGATCTTCGTGATGTTCGCCTTCGTGGCGGTATTGGAGGACACCGGCTACATCGCCCGGGTGGCCTTCGTGCTGGACCGGGCCTTGCGGATCTTCGGCCTGCAGGGGCGGAGCATGCTGGCCATGATCGTGTCGGGGGGGCTGGGCGGCGGTGGCTGTGCGGTGCCCGGGGTGCTGGCCACCCGCACCATGCGCGACCCGCGCGACCGCCTGATCACCATGATGGTCGCACCCATGATGAACTGCGGGGCCAAGATCCCGGTCTACCTCATGCTGGTGGCCGCCTTCTTCGCCGGCGCACAGGCCAAGATGATGTTCCTCTTGTGGGCCCTGTCCTGGACCATCGCGCTGATGTGCGCCTGGTTGTTGCGGCGGTTCGTCATCAGGGGCGAGCAAACGCCCTTCGTGATGGAGCTGCCCTCATACCACGTCCCGACGCTGCGCGGTGTGGTGCGGCACGCCTGGGGACGAACCTGGATGTACATCCGCAAGGCCGGGACCGTCATCCTGGCGGTCAGCTTGGTCATGTGGGCCTTGATGTTCTTCCCGCGGACAGACGCCAGCGCCTTCGACGCCGGCGTCGCCGCCCTCGACGCAAGCACTGCCACCTACCAGCGGGACAAAGCCGCCATCCGGTCCGAGCAGGGCCGGGCCCGACTGCGGCAGAGCGCCGCGGGGCGAATGGGCGCCTCGCTGGTCCCGATCTCGCAGTGGGCCGGTTTCGACTGGCGGGACAACGTCGCTCTGATCGGCGGCTTCGCCGCCAAGGAAGTCGTGATCGGAACGCTCGGCGTGGCCTACTCCATGGGCGACGTCCATCCGGAGAACTCGGGCTCGCTGTCGGCCCAACTGGCCGACGACGAGCATTGGTCGCGACTCCAGGCGGTGGCCATGCTCATCTTCGTCATGATCTACGCCCCATGCATGAGCACCCTGGCGGTCATCCGCCGCGAGGCGGGCTCCTGGAAGTGGGCCCTGTTCTCGACCACCTACACGACGATCCTGGCTTTCGTGCTGGCCGTCGGTGTGTTTCAGGTCGGCAGGTTGCTCGGCCTCGAGGGCTGACAAGGGCCGGAAGCAGAGCATGTGGTGGGAGAAACTCATCGTCGCCCTTCTGGTAGCGGCCGCCTCGCTGTGGCTCGCCTGGACGGCGGTGCGCCGCATCCGAAGAGTCCTCCGGGGGGGCGGCTGCCCATCGGACGCGTGTGGTTCAGCAAAAGCCGACGCATCCCGCGCCACGACCGGCCCGCGCGAGCTCTTGCAGGTAGGGCTCAAGATCGAAAGAAAGCCCACCGACAGGACCGGGCCGCCAAGTGACTGAGTTCGGCCCGGCGACAACGCCGGGATGTCGATAGCCTCCTCGCCCAGTACGAGCTGGGCGTGGCCCGGGTAGCTGAATCGGAGGCCGCTGCGGCGCACGACGTGTCAAAGTGCAGCGCCTTCGCAGTTAGTACTTTACCTAAACCGCCTTTCCCACCGAAAATGCCAGAACCAACGAATCTGAGTAAACCTCGTCTGCCAGACCCGTCGGCGCCGGGCCACGGCCCGATCAAGCCTTCTCGTCTGACGGACCGATGATTCTGCAGGAGCGCGGCACTCCAACCGCCTGCCGCGCTGATCTGCCGCCACCCCGGAACCGGCGGCCCGGGCGGTCCTGCTTGCGAGGCGCGGGAATCATGGACGTATGGCAGTCGGCAATCGAGGACTTGCCGGTAGGCGCCGGCCGTGAGCGCCGGTTGGATGGCGTCTCCGACAATGATCTGTTGTTCCTGTTCTCCTACGACGCGCAGCGCAGCCGCCCCGACGAGTCGCCTGCGGCGCCGCCCTCGACGAATGATGTGGATCCGTTGGACGACGAAGAGGAAGAGACCCTCACCCTGGAGGGAGACGCTCCGTGGGCTGAAGCCGACGAACCGGACGCCTCCTCGGAACCGTCGCCGGCCGAACCCTCGGCAGACTCAGCCCGGACCGAAAGCCCGCCCGAGCCACACCCGGTGTCAACGCCGGCCGACTCCACAACTGAGGAATCCCTACCGGCGGAAGCCGAAGCCCCGACACGAGACGAACCCGAGATGCAGCAGGTAATCCTGCGCTTGGGGGACGAACCGGTGGCGGTGAGGGTCCGCCCCGAACCGCATCCTCCCTGGGCCCTGCCTGATGAGCACTGGCCCCGGCTGGCTGGCGAACAGCCGCCCGCGGCGGACGCCGAGCAGCCCCCGTCCGACTCCGGCCGACATGTGGCGAAACCGAAGCGCGCCGCATTCGAACTACGGCGCTGGATCGAGGCGGCCCAACCCGACTATCTCGGTCCGGTCGACCAGCAGATCCGCGACGACGAGAAACCAGCGGTCATGCGGATTCCACGGCCGGACACTCGCGGGGCGGAGGCCGCTGCCCACACGCCCAAGGAGGCCCAGCCGGGCCCAAGCGAAGAGAAGGACAAAGATCCAAAGACCCGCCCGTTGGTCACCCGCTTCACGCCCCCCAAGAGGGCGAAGGCCCAACGGGCCGCCGCCCGGACTCGCTTGCCCCTACGGACGATCACGTTCAGACGGCAAGCCGCCCGCCGAGCGGTACCGTTCCGTTGGCGGCAGATGGTCGCTTCCGCCGCGATGTCCGGTGCCCTGGGCAGCGCCGCCCTGCTGATGATTTACTGGCTCATTCGATAGCCCTCCTCGGGCATCATTCCCGTGTCGGTTGGACGTGCGACCACAGGTTGTCTAGAATCGCGGCGAGCGGCCAGCGGCACGGTGCCGGGCCCACAGCTACACCGACCCGGGTTTCAGGATCAGGAGGCCACAGTCCGTACACGACGGAGGGCTTCTGTCGTTGCGTCGGCCTCTCGAGTAAGTCCGCCCTGGTGGGATGCAGGGATGTCCCACGCGATGCACGGAGGAACCACATGAGCGTCAAGCACGTTGAGAACAATGATTTGCAAACGACCCTGGGCGACGGCGCGACGCCGGCCCTGGTGGACTTTTACGCCGAATGGTGCGGACCATGTAAAGCGATGAGTCCGGCCATCGAGGCCCTGGCCGACGAGATGGGTGACTCCCTGATCGTAGCCAAGGTGGACACCGAAAAGAACGCCGAGCTCGCCGCCAAGTTCAACGTCAGCAGCATTCCGACCCTGGTGGTCTTCGTGAACGGCAAGCCGGCCGCGACCCACATCGGTGCCATGGGCGGGCGAGAGCTGAAGGACTGGGTCACACAGACCGCCGGCACACCGACCGGCTAACCAAGCCCCGGCAACAAGCATCGACGTCCCGCCGTCGGCCGCTCGATCGGTGTGACCGCGAGCCGGCGACCATCGTTGCATCCGCGCGGGCGCCGTCAGCATCCAACGAGTCCCACAGGCCGATTCTGCTTTGCAGGTCGGCCCGATTCGGTCTAGGCTGCGGGCGATGGAACCGATGCGACCGAGTCCTGACCTTTGGATTCGCGGCGGTCGGATCATCGACCCTCTGCAGGGCGTGGACCGGCTCGGAGATCTGGCCGTGGTGGACGGTCGCATCGCCGACCGACCGGCGCCCGGCGCGACGGTTTTCGATGCAACCGATTTGATCGTCTGCCCGGGGCTGACCGATATCCACGTCCATCTCCGCGAGCCCGGCGGCGAGCACAAGGAGGACATCGAAAGCGGCTGCGCGGCGGCCGCCGCCGGCGGGTTCACAACAGTCGCCTGCATGCCCAACACGACCCCGGCGATGGACAACGCCCGGATCGTGACCAGGGTGCTCGACCGGGCATGCCAAGTCGGCCGGTGCCGAGTCCTGCCGATCGCGGCCATCACAGAAAATCGGGCCGGAAGACACCCGACGAACTTTGCCGACCTGCGCTCCGCGGGAGCCGTCGCCTTCAGTGACGACGGCGATGGCGTCGAGGACGACGACGTGATGCGCCGGGCTCTGGCGCAGGCCAAGGCCACCGGCGCAGTCCTGATCCAGCACTGTGAATTCAAGTCGCTCTCGGCGGGCGGCGTCATGCACGCGGGTCCGACGGCCGCGGCGCTCAACCTGCCCGGGATCGACCCGCGCGCCGAACAAGCGATGATCCGGCGAGATATCGACCTGGTCCGCGAAACCTCGGCCCGGTACCACGTCGCCCACGTCTCCACGGCCGCAAGTGTGGACTTGGTGCGACAAGCCAAGGCCGAAGGTCTCCCCGTGACGGCCGAAGCGTGCCCGCATCATCTGCTGTTGACCGACCAGCACTGCGCCGGCGGCGACCCGAATTACAAAGTGAACCCGCCGCTACGATCAGCCGCGGACGCCCAGGCCTGCATTGAAGGCCTGCTTGACGGCACGATCGACTGCCTGGTCACGGATCACGCACCGCACACGGCGGAAGAGAAGGCGGTCGGCTTCGCGAGCGCGCCGTTCGGCGTCGTCGGACTGGAGACGCTCGTGGCCCTGATGGGCACGGAGCTTGTCAACACGGGTCGGCTCGACTGGCCCGGCCTCATCGGCCTGCTGACGCGTAACCCCTGCTCCGTGCTGGGTTTGTCGGCACAGGGCCTCCGGCCCGGCGACGTGGCGGACCTCACCGTGATCGACCCCACAACAGAATGGACGATCTCGCCCGCAGCGTTTGCCGGTCGGGCCAGGAACACGCCGTTCGCAGGTCGGGCCGCGACCGTCCGCCCGGCGACCACAATCCTGGCCGGATACGTCAGTCACCTCCAGGTCGGTTACGAAGACCGACTGAACCGGCGGGCCTGAGGCACCTCCGATTCTCCCGTTTCCGCAGTCGGGCCGAATGTACGAAAACGTAGCCTCCTGGGCGTGTATACCTTGACGAATGCAGGCTCGGTAGGTTATATTCAATTCAAGTAAAGCCTGCTGATCTGCCTGGCAGGCTCGCCGGCGCTGGTGTGCGCCCCATCACGCGGAGGGGTTAGCGGGGACACGGTTAGGGGCGCGGTTGGGTTCTCGCCGCGTATTGCGGGAAACCGGCCAATCTGATCATCCGCGACGGTCGAAAGGCAGCATCTGACCCTTCTACTGCCTTCAAGGAGCGCAGGATGTCGACATTTCAGCCGATCCCAAAGGAACTCGCCGATCCGATTGAGCGTCTTGGCGCGGACGCCGCAGTGGGCGAACGTCGCGACGGCATTCGACGCGATACGGGGTTCTGGGCCGGATTGGTCACCCTCGACGGGTGCGAGGTCCTGCGTAGCAAGGCCGACAACATCTGCGAGGGCGGCCTGCACTTGACAGCACCGGTGGGATTCGGATTCGCCGTTGGCCAGAGGTATGAGGTCCTGGTCGGTCAGGGCGAGGACTGCCGTGAGCAGGCGAATCTGCTCGGTGAGGGCCACTACGCGACCATCGTCCGCACCGAGTTCGTCATGAACGACGACGGGGACCGCGTGGGGATCGGTTTGCGTTTCGACCAGCCGGTCATCCTCTAGCCGCCACCCGGGTCCGCCATTCGAACACTCCTCGGGGAACACGACCCGGCAGCCGGTATCGGCCCGGGCCCTGACCAGACCTGTCAGTCGAACATTCACCCACTCCACCCTGCTGGTTCTCTGGCCCCCGCAAAACCGGTCCGGACCGGGCCGAAGGGGTTGCAAGATCGGGCCGCCTACGCTATACGAGCATTTGATTGCCGGGGCAGGATGGCCGGACGGTCGTTCCGTTTCCCCGGCGGGCGCGGCGCCGAACGTCGTTCCTTCCAGCCCTGCGGAGGAGGTCCGCAACCGCGGTCTACGGCGCCGGCCGGGGTTGTGCCGAGCGTCCCGGGAGAGCCCTTGTCGCCGAGCCGACAGGTGGCGTCCATCTTGGTAGGAGATCGCCCTTGAGCACGCTCACGAAGATCCTCGTCGTCCTGCTGGTCGTGTTCTGCATCGCCTTCACCATGTCCAGCATCTCCTTCGTTGCCCAGACGAATGAGTGGAAGGCCCTGGCCGAGGCCTACCAGCAGGAAGCGCACGCCGCGGACACGGCCGTGCGCAACGTGCTGGCTTCCAGCGCCGCTCAGATGGCCATGGATCGTGACGCAATCAACGCCCACATTCAGCGAATCCAGAGGCTGGAGGGTCAACTGCTCGACGCCCAGCAGGAGGTCGCCGATCAGAAGGCGGGGCTGGCCCAGGCCCGGGCCCAGGTCGCCGGCCTGGAGGGCACCGTGCGCACGCTGGCCGGCGAGTTGAAGGTGGGCCAGGCCGGGTGGGCCCAGCAGCGGCAGCAAAGGGGACAACTCGAACAACGCAACATCGAGCTCGAGAAACGCAACCTGGACCTCAACGAACGGGTCAACGAGCAGACCGCTCAGTTGATGGTCTTCAATCAGCAGCAAAGGCAGCTCGAGCAGCAGATCCACATGTTGCGATCGCAGCGTCAGGCCGGCGCACCGGCAGGAACGCTGACCCCGCCCGGTGTGGCCGGGGCCGACGCGGTCACCGCGGTGTCTCCGGTCGCGGTGTCGCCCATCCGCGGACGAATCACCGACGTCTCCGGCTCGCTGGCCACCATCAGCGTCGGGGCGGCCGACGGCGTCGTCGAGGAAATGGTGTTCGTGATCTACCGCGGACTGGACTACATCGGCGACTTGAAGATCAACGTGGTCGAGCCGAACCAGTCGGCCGGGCGCCTGACCCGGTCGGCCGGCGCGCCGCGGGTGGGCGACGAGGTTGCCGACGAGGCCCGCTTCGGCATGGCGGAATAGGGTGCCCAATCACCGGCCGCGGCGCCCTGGCGCGCACCGTCGCCGGAGACGAGCGACAACGAGGCCCACATGAGCGAAGGACCGTCGTCAACCCAACCGGAAAGTGATATCTTCACCGTTCTGCTGGCCATTGCGACCGTCTTCGTGGTGGTGGCGACGATCTTCCTGTCTGTCCGGGCGGGCCAACTGTACGGCAGTTGGCTGCCCTTCTAGGACCGGCCCCTCCGCGCGGCCCGGCGGTGCCTGGGGGCTACTGAGGCGGGAGCGGCAGCACGAGTGGACGCGGTGTGACCAGGGTTGGCCATCGCCCTTGACGCCCGGTGTCCGAGGGCGAGTTGTCTGAAAGGATGCAGCGCCGTGATCTTCGATCCACTCTTGGGCCTCTTCAGCGTGGACATGGGCATCGACCTGGGCACCTGCAACACGCTCGTCTGCGTGAAGGGTGAGGGCATCGTTCTCAACGAGCCGTCGGTCGTGGCCGTCTGGAAAGGCACCAACCGCGTGCTGCAAAACGGTGACGCCGTCGGGCTGGTGGCCAAGGAAATGCTCGGCCGGACCCCCGGCTCCATCAGCGCCATCCGCCCCTTGCGGGACGGGGTCATCGCCGACTTCGACATCACCGAGGCCATGCTGGCCTACTTCATCCGCAAGGTCCACGGGCGCCGCAAGTTCTTCCGCCCGCGGGTGGTCATCGCCATTCCGTCGGGCATCACGGCCGTGGAGAAGCGGGCCGTGTACAACTCCGCCGAGCGGGCCGGTGCCAGAAGGGTGTACCTCATCGAGGAGCCCATGGCCGCCGGCATCGGCGCCGGCCTGCCCATCGCCGAGGCGACCGGCTCGATGATCGTCGACATCGGCGGCGGGACCACCGAGGTGGCCATCATGTCGCTGGGTGACATCGCGGTCAGCGAGAGCATCCGCGTTGCCGGCGACGACATGGACGAGGCCATCGTCAACCACATGCGCAAGACGTACAACCTCATGATCGGCCTGCAGACGGCCGAACGGATCAAGATCGAGATCGGCTCGATTGCCGAGCTGGACCAGGAACTGACCCGCGAGGTGCGCGGTCGCGACCTGATCAGCGGCCTGCCCCGCAAGAGCGTGGTGACCTCCGAGGAAATCCGCGAGGCCCTGCGCGAGCCGGTCTCGGCCATCATCGACTGCGTCACCCGAACGCTCGAACGGGCCGACCCCGAGCTGGCGGCCGACCTGGTCGAGAACGGCCTGCACATGGTAGGCGGCGGGGCGCTGCTCCGCGGCCTGGACCGCGTGTTGGCGGCCGGCACCGGTCTCGAGGTCTACGTGGTGGACGACGCCTTGAGCTGCGTGGCCCGCGGCACCGCCGTCTACCTCGACAACCTCTCCGACTGGAAGCACACCATGGAGTCCGACGCAAACGGGATGTGACCTCAGCCGTCTGAGATTCCAGCGTCTTTCCTATGGGTCAACTGCTGCGCCCTGCCCGATGAGGGCATCTACTTCGTGGCCACCGCTGGCGGCGAGACCAAGCTGACCACAGTCCAGAAGAGGCCCTTCCGGCTCGTCTTCCTGGTGCCGAACTTGGTGGATGGCACGCCGGCCCTTGACGGCCCGTCAGCGTTGTCAAGGGCACCGCCTGGAGGACCGCGCCCGGTACTTTGGTTTCCGTGTCGCCGCGGGGACTTAGCCCTTTGCACTGCAGCGCCCTTCCACTTCCCGGGGGGTAGCTGTTGCGTGGTTCTCTGACGGGATCACGGATTCGGCAATACACTCAGCAGGTTGGCGCATTGCCCTTGTCATAGACTCCTGAGTAGCAAAAACGCTGTCACCGCCACGCCAGTAAGCACGCAAATGATGTGGACCAGCATCATTATACCCAGTAGGAATAGCTCGAATAGATCGCAACGGCACCTCTTCAGCCATGACGTGTCCGGCAATCTCTGATACATCCAGACCTCCCGGAGAGAGAGGTTCAATACCGCGAATCCGGCAAAGATTGCAAGCCCCCAGACGGCCAGAACTGACCCAAGCAGTTCACTCGGATAGTCGGCACCGAAGTCGTTTTTCGCCAACGCGAGGAATGCCACCGCGCCTCCACAGAACGTGATACTGTACCTGTACGCCTTACATCTTTCTTCGTACGCATCTTTCGGAAGTTGCCCAGGCTGGTGAATCCAGAGAAAACTCTCTCGCTTGGTTTCCATCACGACGATCCTCCTGTCATCCCTCGCCCGTCCAACGAGCCCCCTGAAACCAGCCGGTCATAGGCACCTACAACCCAGCCAGCCCTGGCAGCGCCCATATACCTCGGCTGGCCTGCCATTGGCAAGATTCCGGCGCCCGGCCATTCCCCCGGCTCGTGAAATCGCTCTCAATGTCCCAGTACATCCACATAGTCAAATCCCCAGCCTCCTGTTGAGCCGGTTGAGGTACTGGCTGGTCTGTCCCGGCGCCCCGAGATCGTTCGCGCCCTTCACACCGGCCGCCTGCCGTGGCTGTTGCGTTCCTGGACGTCATCCGGGTTGTTCCGGGAGCAGGTCGTCGGTATGATCCATGTGGAGGTCGGCAGAATGGGCTATACGGTGATTCTGGAACAGGAGCCCGACGGCGGGTACGTCGTGCATGCTCCCGCCTTGCCCGGGTGTGTGAGCCAAGGGGACACCCGCGAGGAGGCCCTGGCCAACATCCGCGAGGCCATGGAGCTGTACATCGAGGACTGCATCGAGGCTGGTGACCCGGTGCCCAAAGAGGTAGGCCGCGAGTTCATTGAGGTCGAGGCGGGCTCCTGATGGGCAAACTCCCTACGGGTTTGTCGGGGCACCAGGTGCGGACGGCCCTGGAACACGCTGGATTCGTCTTCCGCCGCCAGCGTGGCAGCCACATGATCCTGCGCCGAGATGAACCCTACGCCCGCGTGGTCGTCCCCGACCACAAACAGCTTCGTCCGGGCACCCTTCGCAAGATTCTTCACGAGGCAGGTCTGACGGTGGAAGACTTGCTGGCGCTGCTGTAATCCCTGCCCTTCCTCTTACCGCACGGGTGGCCCGCGTCCCGTGCATCTGAGGGATCAATCGCTTCTGGGTCCGAGGTTCGGTTGATTGCTCGCCGTCGCGTCCCGCGGCATGGGCAGCTAGAATCGCCAACTCGCCACGCAATCGCGTCCCGGGAGGCGTGCATGCAATACCGACGCCCACGTCGATTCGCCGCCAGCGCCCCACGCAGACTGTCCGGCCAGCCGTTGAGAGCACCATGACCGATGACCCGGCCGAGTCCCGCGAATCGTCCACCGACTCGGCACCTGCCCGCGACGGCACCCCAGGAACGCGGGATGAATCGTTGACGCTCAGTTGGGCCGGCCCCGGCCAGCAGGATTCCGGCGCACAGATCCTCCCGCGATCCCTCGGCCCGGTGCGGCTCATCGAGGAGGTCGGGCGCGGCGGCATGGGCGTCGTCTACCGCGGCTGGGACGAGGTGCTCCAGCGCAGTGTGGCCGTCAAGTTCCTGCCGGGAGCCCGGCCGGACGAGGGCGATCCTCACTTCGACCAGTTCCTGAGCGGCGCCCGGGCCCAGGTTGCCATCCGTCATCCGCACATCGTGGCCGTCCACAGCGCGGACATCATCGACGAGGTCCCCTACCTAGTGATGGACTACATAGACGGTCCGTCGCTGCGCGACGTGTGCCGGCACGCCGGTCCGGTCTCGCCCGCGGCCGCCGCCGCAGTGCTCGTCGACGTGGCCTCCGCCGTCGCCCGGCTGCATGAGATCGGCATCGCTCATCGCGACATCAAGCCGGCCAACATCCTGTTCGACCGAGAGGGGACCGTGTTCGTGACCGACTTTGGCCTGGCCGCCCTCCGCCGGCCATCGGCCGATCCGCTCGGAGCCGCCGGGACACCCAAGTACATGGCTCCCGAGGCCTTCGAGGGTCGGGCATCGCCGCAGACCGATGTCTACGCCCTGGGCATCGTGCTCTACGAACTCGTGGCCGGTCATCCGCCGTTCGTCGGAGACCTGGACGACCTTCATCGACAACACGCACATGACCCCCTGCCGATGGACGATCTCGGCGACCGAGTCCCGGCCGCGATCGCGGGCGTCTTGGAACGAGCCACCCACAAGAAGGATATCTTCCGCTACAAAACCGCCGAGCACTTCCTCCGGGCACTGCGCGACAGCGCGGCCACGGACGACACGCTCCGGGAAGGAGCCGCCGAGCTACGGGCGATCATCACGCAGTTGATCGCGCAACCGGACAAACCGGGTCGGCTTGAACCGAGCGAAGAAAGGCCGAGCAGTTCATACTTCGATCGCTTGACCGAGATCGCCGACCAAAAGCGCAACGAGTCGCCAGCCTCCGGGCCGCCGGCCACCGAACCGTCGCCGGAACGCGAGTCGACCCGCATCGAACAAGATGCGCCCCATGCGGAACGCACGGTTACCGGCGATCTGCCCTGCAACTTCTGCGGCTACAACCTGCGGAGTCTGGCCCGCCACCAGCTCTGTCCGGAGTGCGGCCACCCGATCAAACGCTCCATGGCCGGCGACCGTCTGGCGGCCGCGGACACGGCCTGGCTGGCGCGGATTTGCAGGGGACAGTTCCTCATCTGGACCGCGGGTGTGGTGGGCATCTGCACGTTCATCACCTTCTTCGCGGGCTTCGTATTGATGGGCGTATTACCGCCGCTGGTCAACACGATCCTCCTGGCCGTTGCAGCTCCTGGGGGACTGCTGGTCTCGACATTCCTGGCCTGGGTGGGAGTCATCCGGGTCACGACGATCGATCCGCGCCTCGCACTGACCGAGAGCGCGGGCCGGCGGTTGGTCGTGCGTCGGTTCGTTCGCGGAGTCTGTCTGGCCCTGCTGGCCGTTGCAGTGCTGAAGGCGTTTTCCAGGGAGTTCGCTTCCGTGCCCCACCTCGACACGATCGTAGAGGTGGTGTTTGCCGCGACTTTTCTCTCGGTGGTGGTTGGCGTGGCCTTCCACGTAGCCGGCCTCGTGGAGCGCGTTCCGGACGCGAAGCTGGCCGAGAGGACCAGGACAACAGCCCGCCGGTTCTCCATCTGTTTCGCCTTGTCGTTCATCGGACTGAAGCTGGTCCCGGCAGGAAGCGTTCTGCTGGCCACGTCGAAGTTCGCCCAGTTCGTGCAGATTGCCTGCAACCTTCTTGCGGGTGCCTCCCTTATATATGGAGCCCATCTTGCCCGGCTGGCCGAGCTGCACCTGAGGGCCTTCAGACGATGCCTGGCCGAGGCCCGCCGGTCTGCCCTCGACGTAGTTCCGAGCGACCCACCCGATTCGAGGCCGAACTCCGCTCGGACTGGAGACGCGACTGCCCGCTGCTCGGTTGACGATCCGCCGCCGCACGCGTAAAGGAATCGGGTATGCAGTACCGAAGCAAACGTCGATTCACCACCAGGCGCCTACTTGCGCTGCTGCTCGTGCTGTCGGTGATCGGCCTGCTACTGCCCACGCGGATCACGGGGCAGTTGATGAACCTGGTGCAAGTCCTCGTGCCTTTGCAAGATGCCGCGACACGGGCGGCCGACGCGGCCGGAGAGACCCTCGCCGAAGACGGGCGGACCATCCCGCCCCAACAGTACGACCGCCTGGCGCGTGAGGCCGAGGCCCTGCGGCACAAGATCGCCTCCCAGTCGGCCCGCATCACCGAACTGGAAGAGGCCAACCGGCAACTGACCGACATCCGCGGGCGCGGACTGGGGCAACGCGGCGCACTGATCCCGGCCAGAGTAGTCGCCGACGACCTGCTGGGCTGGCGCGATTCGCGACTGCTCGACGCCGGCACGTTGCGCGGCGTGCGGCGCGGGGCGCCGGTGACCACCCGCTGGTATTCCCTCAACGTCGGCCGCGACCGCGGCGTCGCCGAGGGCATGGCCGTGCTGACCGGGGAGGTGCTCCTCGGCTGGGTGGAACACGCCGGAACGCACACCGCCCGGGTGAGGTTGTTGACCGATCCCGCGTCGCGCCTGCCGGTGGCTCTGGGCCGGTTCGAAGGGCAAGAGTTCCGCCCGGTCCCGGCGGACGGCGTCATCGAGTTCTGGATGGAAAGCACCGGCCCGGCCGGGATGCGGATCGTGGACGTGGACCATCGCTATGTCGAAGGAGACGACGGCATCCGACCCGGTGACCAGGTGGTGACTCTACCGGATGATCCACGTCTGCCCCTCTCGCTGATGATCGGGACTGTCGCCAAGGTGACGCCGGATCCGGAGAACCCTCTGCTTTACATTCTCACTGTAAACTCCGCAGCGCCAGCGCGACTGACGCACGTTTACGTCCTGAATCTCGAGCTCGAATGAGACGGACCAAGCGCGGACCCGCGCGGGCGCGTCCCGTACTCCGCCCTGCACGGTGCCGCGCCCACACGCATCCCCGACGGACAACGCCGGCGACCAACGGATTCGCCTCGTTCCCGGCGCGCCAACGGCCGCCAATCTGCTATAACATAATGGGGGACAGCGGCACCGGCTGATCGAGCGGAGGGTCCGGGGGCGACACCGGGAACCTGCAAGCCCGACTTCAGCCCGCTCGACAATAACGGGCCGGGGGGGGATCGAACAGGAAGCGTACAAGCATGACCAAGACCACACGCATAATCATCATCGTGCTGGGATCGTTGCTGCCGGTAACCGCCCTGGGCGAGGTCGTCACCGTGCGGGTGGCCACGTTCAACATCGAGAACTTCAACTCGACGTCGGGGCCGCAGTTCGACGCCGCCCGGGATATCCTCCTCCGCGTGGAGGCCGACGTGGTTTGCGTCCAGGAGATGGGCGACGCCACCGCCTTTATGACCCTGGCCACGGCCGCGGGCTATCCGGACTATCGCATCATCGCCTACGCCACGGGCGACATCGACACCGGCACGGACTGGGCGGGGATCATGAGCAAGTACCCCTTCGTCACCCCGGGAACCGGGACCAAGACGGCCGCCGCACTCTCGGGCGATCCTAGTGCTCTGGACATCACGCGGAACTTCATCGTGGCCGTGGTGAACGTCCCCAACGCCGATCGGCACCTGACCATCACCGGGAACCACTGGAAGGCCGGCGGCACGGACGCCGACGAGTTTCGACGCTCCATCGAGTCCATCCGGGCGATGCAGGTCGTCGAGAACCTCGATTCGCCCATGGACGCCTACGTCATCGTCGGCGACATGAACGACGACTACTTCGACGGACAGGACACACCGACACAGTTCTTCGCCCTTCCGGGCGGCCTGCCCGTCTCGTTCAACCTGGGCAACGACATCACCTTTCCGGTGAACAACGGGGTCTTCAAGGCGCTGATCGCCGGCAGCGGATCATCCGAGCTGACCGTCATCCACACCCGGCAGAAGGACGGTTCCGACTCCACGCGGTGGGCGTCGGGACGCTGGCTGGACTACATCTGGCGCAGTGACGCCATCGCGGTCGACGGTTCGGAGATTTACGATTCACGCGACGAAGGGCTGCCCGGCGGCTTACCCAAGTCCGGCTCTCCGCTGCCCTCGGGCACCTCGCTCGACGCATCGGACCACCTGCTCGTGTTCGCCGACCTCAGTTTCGAGGGCTCGTCCACGCTAACCGGGGCCTGCTGCGACACGAACGGCATCTGCCAGGAAAACACCGACCAGGCCGACTGCCTCGCCGCCGACGGCTACTTCTATGGCGCGGGCACCGACTGCACCGGCCCGCTGAATCCACCGTGTGTCTCGACCGGCGCGTGCTGCCTGCCGGCCGGCGTCTGCACGAACGACACCGACCCCGGGGATTGCGCCACGTCGAGCGGAATCTACTACGGCAACGGCAGCGCCTGTGACGATCCGCTGGACCCGCCGTGCGAATCGCCGGGCGCCTGCTGCAAGCCGGGCGGGGTCTGCGTCGACGACGTCGGGACGCAGGGCTGCCTGGCTCTGGGCGGCTTGTTCTACGGCGTGGGCACCGACTGCGCCGGGCCGCTCGACCCCCCCTGCGACCCCATTCCCGTCACCGTGATCATCAACGAGGTGCTGGCCACCCACGACGGCGACGACACCGCCGAGTTCCTGGAGCTCTTCGGAACGCCGTTCGGAACGCTCGAGGGGTTGACCGTCCTGGCCATCGAAGGCCAGGGCGCATCCAAGGGCCGCATCGACGACCTGATCGATCTGGACGGCTACCAGTTGAACTACCGCGGCTACTTCGTCATGGGCGACGAACTCGTGTCACCCGACCTCGTCGTGGGCACCATCAACATCTTCGAGGACGGCACGCAGACCTTCGTCCTCGTCGAGGACATCGACCCCGGCCTGGTGGTGGGCAGCTTCGTCGACACCGATCACGACGGAAACGCCGACGTTATTCCCGGAACGATCCTGGACTCCGTCGGCTTGGCCGGGCCGGACTATCCGGCGAGCGACGCGATCTACTACGGTGCCCCTGCGGTGGGACCGCAGGCCGGCGCCTTCCCCGCGGGCGGGGCCAGGATTCCCAACGGGACGGACACGGACACGGCCGGCGACTGGGTCTACCTGAGCATGGAGTTGGGTGGCGCCGACGGGGACCATCCCGTCACGCCCGGATCGGCCAACGCCGGTGACGGCGACTTCGACGACAACGCCATCGTCGACCTCTTGGACTTCCAGGTCTTCCAGTACTGTTTCACCGGGCCTGCCAACGGACCTCCCGACTCGGGCTGTGACGCCGGAGATTTCGACGCGGACGACGACATCGACGCGGACGACTTCGCCTTGTTCAACGGTTTGTTCGCCGGGCCGTAGCCGCCCCGCCCGAAGTGGCAACGACCGCAGCCGCCGTACACCTCTCGCCCGAGCGACCCGGTATCTGCGCCAGTTAACCCATCTTGGGCCCGATGCCCAGCGACCTCCGCACCATGGTGATCTGCCCCGCGTGCAACCCCTCGTGCCAGGCAAGGCTGATGAGCAGGCCCACCCTGTCGGGGGCGAAGCCCTCCAGCTCTTCAGGCAGAGCCACGCTGAGAGCCGCGTCGTCCGCCGCGCTGGCCCCGTCCAGCAGCCGCTTCCGGGTCGCGCCCAAGTGCTCCCGCACCTCGGCAATCGGCGGGTAGGCGCCCGCGTCGTGCGTCGGTTTCGAGCCCATGCCAAACAGCTCGTTGTAGCTCTGTGGCAGCACCGGCTGTCCCCCGTCGTACAGCCCGGCCAGGGCGTCGTCCGTCGTCGCCAGGTGTCCCATGACCCACAAGGCGTGGTTGCCTGCGCTGACCGGCTGATGCAGGAGCTGCTCTTCCGGAATGTCCTCCAGCAGTTGCTCGGTCATCCGGCGGGCAAAGGTGATAATGGCGATGGCCTGCTCTCTGGCGTTCATGGCGTTGGCCCTTTCCTCGGTCCGCGCCGGCGGACGCGGACGCCTTTCCGTTCTCAACTGTCCCCGTCGGCTTCGGCGGCCCCGGCCGCCGGCGCCCGACGCCGGGCCGGAGGCTCCAGGATCGGCAGTTTGTCGAACTCCTCTTCGATCCTGGTCAGCTCCAGCTCTTCGAACAGCACGGCCGGGGCGATGACGGCCGTGCCGGAGCCGGCGATGTAATCGTAGAGGTACTGCTTCCGGCCCGCGGCCAGAAGCCGCCGCAGCTCGCGCACCTCGACGGACTTGAACTCCACTCCGCGGACCAGTTCCTGGTTCTCTTCCCCCGGATTGTCCACGTAGACCTTGTAGACGAACACGGGATCGGCCAGCCCGCCGGCCGAGGTCCCCTGCAACGCCGTGATCCGCAGGCCGAACTCCATCGCTTCGTCCCGGCACGCTTGGACCAGCGCCGCGGTCAACTCCTCCTCCGTCAGTCCTTCCTTGCTGGAAACGAACAGGTTGGCGATGGCGGCCTCGGCGTCGGCGCCGAGCTGGGAGGCGCGCCCGTGGCCGGTGCTGGTCTGGATCTTTCGGGTCGGCGACCGGCTGGTAACCTGCGTCTTGAGGATACCGTCGATGACCAGATCCACGCGCCGGGCGGGGACGGCCTCGTCGTCGTACTCGTACCAGCCGAAGAGGGGCTGGTCCTCGAAGTGCCTGGCGGTCGGATCATCGTATACCTGAAAGGACCGGGGCAGGATCCGCTTGCCCAGGCGCTTGTCCAGGGCGCTGTCGCTGTACCGCCGCCGCGAACCGATGGGATCGGGGCGGCCGGCCAGCCCGGGGGCCAACAGGGACGCGAAAACCTGAGGCCCCGCCCGACCATCGAACAGCACCGGTCCGGTGTACTCCTCCAGCACCGGCGCCGCCGCCAGTTTGATCAGCGAGCGGCAGAGCTCGTCCACGTCGGCCTCCAGGCGCTCGACGGACGGAAGATCCTCCAGCGAGAAGCCGCCGCTGGTCCGCGTGTCCGTCAGCCTCATGCCGTCTTCGGCCTGCAGTTGGGCCGACATCGTCAGGATCACGCCGGTGTCCCCGACCCGAAGACGCGTGCCCGCCGACGTGACCACGTACGCGTTAACCGTGCCGATCGCCAGACGAACCTCCGACTGCTGAATCGCGGTGTACCGCTTGAACCGTGCGGACACGCGCTTGACCCTTTCGGCCCAGAGCTCCTCGTCGAAGGCCGTCTCGACCAGGGGGGCGACATGGACCACAGGATCGACCCGGGTGTAATCGGGCGGGCGGTCCTCGATGTTCTTCTGCTCCAGGTAGGCCCGTTTGCGGGTCAGCGCCTCGACGGCCCGTTTGTAGTCCTCGTCGGTGGCCTGCCAGATGGCCTGGCGGATGGCCACCGGATCGTCGTCCAGCGGCAGCGCCGCCCCGCCGCCGCCGCGAAAGGACCCGGCGAAGTTGGTGTTGTCCAGATCGTAATCGCCAACGCGAACCCGGCTGCCGAAGCTCCGCTCGGCACCGGTTTGCTTGGTGGTCAGCGCCCCATAGCTGGCCGCCAGCCAGAACGTCTCCCGATCCTCCGCCCGGTACTGAATCAGGTACGGCTTCGGAAGGTCCTCCAGCTGGAGCTCCATCGACCGGGTCAGCTCGTCCACCAGCGACTGCACAACGACATCGCCCTTCCCGGCGTCGGCGGTGGCGGTTTCGTCGGCCCTGGTCGCGAAGGCCGGCAGTAACAGGGCCAAGAAGCAGGCGGCCAAGGCGAGGCGATCGCGATTCACGTACACTTCTCCTGGGGCCCGACCGGTGCGGGACTGGTGGCTCCGGCACCTATACCAGCTTCAGTCCGCCCACGCCAGTGGCCGCCGGCCGACCTGAGCCGCCCAGATGGCGCATTGCCGCCGGTGGCCGGGCAACTATAATGGCCGCCGGCGCGGACGCACCGCCGGCCAGGCGGAACTCGTCGCGACCGTTGTCGACAGTCTGAGTCGGCTGGCGCGCAAGATCTCCGGCAGCGACGGTCCCGACAGATCGACCTGTTCGGAGGCTTCTGCCACATTATCACAAGGAGAACCACCATGACTACGGGCGCGGAATCCCAGCGGCCTCTGGGTTGGTTGGAGTCATGTGACTGCGTCCGGATCTTCCGGACCTTTCGTCTAGCCATTCAGCCCAGCAAGCTCATCTTGGCCTTCGCCGCCCTTGTGCTGACCCTGGCCTGGGGCGGGATACTGGATCAGCTCTGGAGCTGGGCCGGTCAGGGGGCGGATGCCCAGGCCATCGTCGCCTACCAGACGGGCTTGGGCAGCGACTTCTACGAGCCCTCGCCCGACCAGGAAGGCATCTTCACCATCTGGGCCCAGCACACCGCCCGCTGCATCGAGTCCGCCCCACGGATGGGCACCTTCGACGCACTGGCGCTCCTCATCGCCGGCTGTGGCTGGCTGGTTACGTCGCACCCCTGGTACACCCTGCTGTTCTACCTGGGGGCCCTGATCATTTGGTCCCTCTTGGGCGGGGCGATCTGTCGCATCGCCGCCGTCCAGTTCGCCCGGGACGAGAAGATCGGTTGGCGCGAGGCGGTCTCCTTCGTCTGGCAGCGCTTCTTCTCCGGTTTCTTCCTGGCACCCCTTCTGCCGCTGTTGATGATCCTGGTCGTCGGGGTCTTCCTGGTGCTGGGTGGGATCTTCCTGCGCATCCCCTACCTGGGCGACATTGCCGGAAGCCTGCTCTTCTTCCTGGCCCTCCTGGGGGGCATGGCCATTGGGCTGATTTTCATCGGCTGGTTGGTGGGCGGCTGGCTCTTCTGGCCGACGATCGCGACCGAGGGCAGCGAGGCCCTGGACGCCGTGTCGCGCAGTTTCAACTACATCGGGGCCACGCCGTGGCGGACCGTGTTCTACGCCCTGGTCGCCGCCGTCTACGGGTACCTCTGCTTCTGGTTCGTCAGGGTGCTGGCCTATCTGGTTCTCGCTTCGACTCACCTGTTCGTCGGTTTCGGGACGGCGCCGTTCGGCTGGTGGCTGCGCGACGACGGAATGAGCAAGCTGGACGCGTTGTGGGCCGGCCCCTCCATGGGCATGTTGCGGGCCTCCGGCACCTCGCTTACCGGCGTCGAGGCCTTCGCCGGCGCCGTCATCGGCGTGTGGGTCTTCGTCGTCGTCGTGCTCGTCTGGGCCTACCTTGCTTCGTTCAGTCTATCCGCTAGCACCGTGATCTACTTCCTGCTGCGACGAGCAAACGACGCCATGGACCTCGATGACGTCTACATCGAGACCTACGAGGAAACGGAATACAAGCCGGAGGCGGCCCAACCGGCGGCGACGCCCGCCGATTCGGCAGGCTCCGTTCCGCTGACCGTCGAGGGCAAGCCGCCCACCGAGGCCCCGCCGCCCGCCGATCCTGCACAGGCCGCCACGGAGCACGCCGCAGAGGACACGGGCCAACAAGGCGACGCCCAACCCGAGGACGACGAGCCCGGTAAACCCCCCGCCGACGCGTAGCGGCCGAGGGGATTCGCATCCCAAGCCATTGGCAGACTGAATGTCCGGACCCTTTATCGCCTGGCTGATCCTGCTGGGTCTGATCGCCGTGGTCTGGCTCACGCGCCACGCGGCCATCAGCAGCGCCCGGCGCCGCGAGCCCGTGCTCTCCTCACGCAGCTACGACGGTCCGCCCGAGCAGGCCCCGCGAATCTCCGTGCTGGTGGCCGCCAAGGACGAGCAGGAAAACATCGAGTCCTGTGTCACCACCTTCTGCGAGCAGGACTATCCCGATTTCGAGGTCATCGTCATCGACGACCGCAGCAGTGACGAGACGCCCGCGATCCTGCAGCGGTTGCACAAGCGCTACAACGACAGGCTGCGCGTCCTCACCGTCCGGCGCTTGCGCCACGGCTGGTTCGGCAAGAACAACGCCATGCGCGAAGGCGTGTCCGCCGCGACCGGGCAATGGCTCTGCTTTGCCGACGCGGACTGTCGCCAGACCTCGCCCAGCACACTGTCGATGGCCATGCGAGAGGCCCAGGCCGGCCGGGACGACTTCCTTTCCGTCCTGCCCGTGCTCGAGACCAAGACCTTCTGGGAGCGGCTCATCCAGCCGGTCTGCGCGGCCATCATGGTCTTCTGGTTTCGGCCCGAACGGGTCAACGATCCACGCAGCCCGGCCGCGTACGCCAACGGGGCCTTCATGCTCATCAAACGCCGGGTGTACGACGCCATCGGCGGGCACGAGCGAGTCAAAACGGAAGTCAACGAGGACATGCACCTGGCACGGATCACCAAGCAGATGGGCCACCACCTGCGGGTGATCCAGAACGACGACCTCTACGTGACCCGGATGTATGCCACCCTGGGACAGACCTGGCGCGGCTGGAGCCGGATCTTCTACGGTTGTCTGGCCTCCTTCCGGCGTCTGCTCGTCGCTATGTCCGTGCTGACCGCGTTCAGCCTGGTTCCCTGGGCGAGTCTGCTGATCTCGCTGATCGGCTGGGCCGGCGCCGGCCCGGAGACGGTGACCGCCTGGCGCTGGCTGGCCGTCTTCTCCGTGGTGACCGTACTTCTCGAGCAGTCCGTCATGTTCCGCTTCTATCGTCTGGCCCGGGGCGAGCCCAGGTGGTCGCTGGCCTATCTCCTGGCGGCCTGCATCTGTTGGGGAATGCTGGCCAGCGCCATGCTCAAGCGGCTCGGCGCCACCAGCACGACCTGGCGGGGCACCACCTACCACAAAGACCAACTTCAACCGGAGGCGCCCGACGCCCCGGCGAACCGCGCGCCCGACGCCCCGGCCGAGGAGCTCGGCGCTCATGCCCCTTGAGAAAGAGTACATCTGGATCGCCGCGGGCGTGATTATCGGCCTGTGGCTGCTCCGAGCGGTCTTTCGCGGGTGGCGTCGTCGCCTTCGGGCCCGACGCCCGCCGCGGTTGAATCCCAAGCTGCAGAAGTATGGCGATCAGGCCGATGTGATGCGGGCCAGACAGGAGGAGGCCGCCAGGATCGTGGCCACTTCGACCACCGACCAGATCGTGGGCTATACTATCGTCGAGCAGGTCGAGGCGGTGGTGGTCGACGGGTTCCGCCGCCCGGAGGAGGCCATGGAAGGGCTCAAGGCGGCGGCCGCCATGAAGGGTGCCAATGCCGTGACACACGTGTACACCGAGCGGACGTCGTCGGGACGCTGCGGCGCCCGAGGCGACGCCGTGATCGTTCGGAAGATCGAGCGCGATGCGTAACACAATTGCATGGGTCGCGGCGTTGTGTCTCCTGACCAACGCCGTCGGATGGGCCCAGGAGCCCCAGCCGCCAGCCCCGGGCGCCAAAGCGGTCGAAGCGCTCGACCTGCAGGCCGAAGCGGCCCCGGTGTTGCAGCGCGCCCTTTCCTTCCTGGAATCCACTCAGCAGCCCGACGGCGGCTGGCTGGGCTTCGGGCAGCAGACCGATCCGGCCATCACCGCTCTGGTGGCCAAGTGCTTCATCCAGAGCCCCGGGCACGGGCCGCGGCAC
>Ga0307379_10002158_pt1 | contig 29542 bp, 24 predicted proteins | sample UN2MG_FD_202237 | JGI IMG/M metagenome (GOLD analysis project Ga0307379, IMG submission 202237) | Soil microbial communities from Risofladan, Vaasa, Finland - UN-2 | ecosystem: Environmental > Terrestrial > Soil > Coastal area > Acid sulfate soil | place: Finland: Risofladan, Vaasa | collected...
ACACTGTAATCGATAATTGTCAAGAAAAAACTTGCGCGGCAGGTATAATTAGTTCTTGGTGAATGATTAGTATGCTCAACAAGAAAAGACATTGATGAATAAGTTGATTTCATGTAACTAGTTAGCTCCCAACTAATTAGTAGTTGATGACAGATGCATCAACTACAGAATTGGTTTATTTATATGTAAATTTATAATATTTAATAAAATAGCTGTATCAACGAAAAAATCTAATTATTATCAGGACCCAATTCGTGAGCTGGTGTATTAAGCAATGTTGGCAAATTGGGAACTATACACCAGCGGCTGATTATTTTTTCGAGGAGAAATAGTAATTCCTTTTTTACTCAAATGATTAATTTAAACGAGGAAATTCTGCTGGCCGTGAAACCCAATTATTCGCATGAAGACAGGCAGGCGCGTACTCATGGAAGCTTCCTGAGGGATGTGGAAAATCGGTTCTTGCCCAGTAATATGATAACAGGTTAAAAGTCGGTGAATACAGAAATCGATATTGAAGGGCGGTGGCTTTTTGTTATGGTACTGTTTAACCTTTGTGTTTCTAGACAATCTGAGGTGGAATCTGGAAAGATCCTGAAAAACAAACTATGCACCAAGAAATAAATTGTGTACTATAGGGGGCACAGGAGATAGGGTTGTGGGAAAAAAATACGATGTACTCGGAATAGGATCGTATTGTATCGATTACCTCTGTTATGTATCGGCATACCCGACCGAAGATGAAAAGCTCAAGGCGGACGATATCGATTTGCAGGGAGGGGGGAACATAGCCACCGCGTGTGTTGCCGTGGGGAGGCTAGGCGGAGCTGTATGCTACCACGGTTCTGTAGGAAAGGATGATCTTACAGAGCAGATCGTAGCGGGCCTGAAAAAAGAGGGTGTCAGCACGGAATATGTGAGCATACGAGAAGGGCGTAACCCTCTTGCTTTTGTTGTCGTCAATACGGCGAACCAGTCAAGGACGATCATATATTTTAAAGAAGATATACCTCGTTTCGGGGCGGATGATGTGGATCCTGAACTCGTAAGGGCTTCGAAGGTCCTCCTCATTGATTTCTACCATGAAGAGGCATCTCTCGCTGCATCAAGGATTGCAAGGGAGGCGGGGGTTCCTGTCGTCGTTGACGCTGAAAAAGACTCTCCTCTTGCAGGAGATATTCTCGCCAATGCGACGCATGTGGTTGCATCACAACGGTTTGCCCTGCGCGCGATCGGGAAAGACTCCGCGGCCGATAAAAGGGAGCTTGTGGAACGGTTTGCACAAACGGTTAAAAGTCCTAATATTACCGTTACTTTGGGGAAGAGAGGTGCTGTTTCACTTCTAAAAAACAAACGGAGGATCATAGAGCAGGATGCTTTCGATATTGATGTTGCAGACACGACCGGTGCAGGGGACGTTTTTCACGGCGCGTACGCGCTATTCCTCGCACAGGGGTACCCGGACGAGACAATACTGCGCCGCGCTTCAGCCTGTGCGGCCATGAAATGCAGAGAGACCGGCGGCCGGAAGGGAATACCAAGCCGGGACGAATTGAACAGATTCTTAAAGGATTACGAAGCGAGATGAGCATGCGAGGGGACGATCATAAATCAGTGGGCGGACATACGCTGAGGGTTTCACGCGCGATACACAGCATTCGGCAGTTTCTATCGGCTGTTCTGCTCTTCTGTCTAATATTCGCCGGAATGGGCGGGCTGGTGTACGGATTGTACAGGGTTGCAGTTATCAGCAAATCCATCTATACTGTCGTCTTCTACATCGCTTTCGGGGGGCTGATCGTTTTCTATGTTGTCAGGGGGTTTAGAAAAAAGCTGCTTTTGAAAATTTTAGTAAGAATAGCAACTGCCCTGGTAAAACTGCTTTTCATACTCTTCTGCATAGTGTGCATCGTTCTGTATGCGGCGTTCGTCGTGCGTTTTCCCGTTGCAGGGGCGGCAGCCGGCCCGATACTTATCGCTCTCATAATGTTTTTCTTTTTGAGGCTTAAAATCGGTATTTTTTTTAGGAAATATATCGATTATTTACGCCAGAGATATTGACTTTTTTACCTATGGTCCTTATTATTCGAAAAAATTAGAGACTTTTAAAGGAGATCTGGAATGGCCAAGAAATTCTATATCGATCAAGAGGAGTGTATTGGCTGCGGTGCATGTTCTGATAGCTGTCCGGACGTATTCTTAATGACGGATGATAACATCGCTGAGATCACAAACAGTGACAGCGTTTCCGATGAAGAGATCCAAGATGCGATGGACGCCTGCCCTGTTACCTGCATCCACTGGGAAGACGAGGATTGATATGTTCCCGAACCGGCTGATACACTTTAGCCATTAATGAACTAGCCGAGTCAAAGGTGTTAAGTTTCAGGAGAACATTGGTGTATTTTTCACCTGAAACTGAATGTAACGAGAATGCCGATCGTTCCCTGCCGAACGGCGGGAGTGACCGGCATTTTATTTCCCACCCTCACCACCCCTCATGTGTAATGCGGTTTTCTCAAAGATTGCAGCAATCAGATTGCTGCAATCAAATTGCCAATGATGACTTGGCGGATGTAAAAAATAATATTTACGGTGAGAAAAGCGCTAAAATGCCCATTCCTTTGTAAAGGAATGGGTATTAAAGTCCCAGTCCTGTGTGAGAAATGGGAGTTAGAGGTCTTGTTCACGATCGCCTTTCCATCACCGATGGCTTGAACCCCATTGTCGATCCATCCCTCTGTTTGGGCTACAAGGGCCGCGTGGATGTAAGGAAAAGAGAGGTTTTTGATACAGCGTCATCTTATTTGTTTCATAGGAGTAGCTGTACTCTTCATTCCCGATGAAGCCGTCGACCACAGGGTTCTAAAGGGCCCTTTCATATGAAATAATAATAGTACCTTAATACTGATTTTCTTGCCTTTTTGGCAAGAAAATATTTTCATCAAGAATGTGGCTTGTTCACATTAGGCTGCATGGACAAATCAACGGTTTGTTGAATCGACGGTATCACCGACAGCACCGAGGAAGGTCGACGGCTGCTACTTTTCTGTGCTTTCGGAGATTTCCTTGTACCAAGCCACCCGGTCTCTCCCGTGCTCTTTGGCGTAGTAGAGAGCCTGGTCTGCATGCGATATGAGTATATCGTCCGTCATGCTTGATTCGTGGATGAAACCGGCGATCCCGATGCTCACAGCTATGCCGAACTTTCCTTTCTCCGAGGAAAAGGAGAGCTCTTTAATCGCATTCTTCAGCCTCTGTGCGACCGTATCGGCGCCCTCCAGTCCGGTCTCCGGTAGTATTACTGTAAACTCTTCACCCCCGAAACGGGCCGGGATATCAAAGCCGCGTACCGCGTGCTTGACGGTCCTTGCGACCTCAATGAGGACCTCGTCGCCGACAATGTGACCGTACGTGTCGTTGACCTTTTTAAAGTGGTCGAGGTCGAGGATCATGAGAGTGAGGTCTGCTTTGTATCTCTCCGCCCTCTCTACCTCCTGCGTGAGACGATTTGCGAAGAAGCCGTGATTGTAGAGCTTCGTCTTTATATCCAGCGTGGCCATTTCGTAGAGTCTGGCATTCTCGATCGCAACCGACGCGAAGCCTGCAATTATGCTGATGTACCTTTCATCATCTTCAGTATATTCGGATCCGAAATCCTCCTCCTTGCGCTTAAGGCAGAGCAAGCCGTTTATCCTGTCCTTGAAGCGGAGCGGTACGATGAGCTCGAATCCGTTTTTCGCAAGAATCTTGTGAGTGTTATCCAGCCCGGCCTGTTTTTTTATCTCGCTGATATGTATGGCCCTCTCGTTCTCCTTGATGTAGATTTCAAGAGGGTTCGTCAATTTGATGGATATTTTCTTGTTTTCCGCTTCTCCGGCAAAATACGTCTTTTCTCCCTCTTCCATGGAAAGGAGCATACTGGCGTCCTGTGAGTGAAAGTGCCCGTAGCAGGTGAGGATAACGATGTCGAGGACATTTTTCAGAGACAGACTTGCCGCATTAAGGGTCTTACCGATCTCGAGCATCGAGTGGAGGTCTAAGATCTGTCTCTTGTAATCATCCCCTGAATCGAGGTAGTCTAGTTCTTCCATATGGGATCGAATAAAATAGGATCGAATAAAGTGTTGAAATTATTGTAAAATATATTAAAAATATAAAGGAAAAGCAAGATATACTGAAGGAAGCTGAGCTCGAAAGGGGTTGGAGTATGAAAAGGTCGACTGCTGAAGGGCTGTTTTTCGGGATCGATGTCGGCACACAGGGAACCAAGACGGTACTCCTGGATGGAAGCAGTGGAAAGGTGCTGGGGGACGCACGAGAGGAATACTCCCTCATAGAAAAGACAGACGGCACGAGGGAGCAGGACCCCTCAGACTGGGTTGATGCGGTCCGGAATACGATGAAGAAGGTATTGAGAGAGACGGATATCGATCGAAGGAGGATACGGGGAGTAGGGGTCTCCGGACAGCAGCACGGGTTCGTACCGCTGGACGAGAATGATTCCGTGATCCGAAATGCAAAGCTCTGGAACGACACTTCGACCGAAGAGCAGTGCAGAACCCTCACCGGCAGGCTCGGCGGAGAGAAAGAGCTGCTGCGGCTCACCGGCAACCTCATTCTTCCGGGATACACTGCGAGCAAGGTGCTGTGGCTGAGGGAAAAAGAACCGGAAAGCTACAGGAGGCTGAAGACTATACTGCTGCCTCACGACTACATCAATCTGTACCTCACCGGCGAACGGACCATGGAGGCGGGCGATGCTTCAGGGACCGCCTTTTTCGACGTGAAAAACCGGACATGGTCGCGGGAGGTCCTCAGGGCGATCGACGACACCACGGACCTCATAGAGTGCCTCCCGCCTGTTATCGAGTCTCATGAGCCGGCAGGTACTTTGAGAAAGGCCGTTTTGGAGGAGATCGGCCTTCCCACAGACCTCAGGGTCATTGTGAGCTCGGGCGGCGGCGACAACATGATGAGCGCGATCGGTACCGGAAATACGAAGCGGGGTGTCGTCACGGTGAGCCTTGGGACCTCCGGAACGATTTTCGCGTACTCCGACAGTCCGGTTGTAGATTCCAGGGGCGAGTTTGCGGCCTTCTGCTCGAGCACCGGCGGATGGCTCCCTCTCGCATGTACGATGAACGTGACCGTGGCTACGGAGTATGTAAAGAAGCTTTTTTCAATGGGCAACAGAGAGCTCGAAGAGAGCGTCAGGACCGTACCTCCAGGAGCGGACGGACTGGTTCTCGTTCCATATTTCAACGGCGAGAGGACACCGAACGTTCCGTCAGGTACGGGTGTTTTCTACGGCATAAACGAGTTCACCATGAATGCCGGGCACATTGCCCGCTCCGCCATGGAAGGGGTAACTCTCGGCATACGATACGGCCTGGAGAGTATGAAAAAAGAGGGAATCGAACCTGCGGAGATCAGGCTCACAGGAGGGGGGAGCAAAAGCGACGAGTGGTGTCGGATCGCGGCGGACGTTCTGGCAGCGCCCACTGTGACAATGCGGATAGAGGAGGCGGCGGGTTTCGGTGCCGCGATCCAGGCCGCGTGGTGCTATGCGAACTACGAAAATGAATCGCTGTCTATTGCCGATCTCACCGATGCGTTCGTCGGGATGGATGAAAAAACGCTGAAAGAGCCGGACCCGGAGAGGGTCAGGCTGTACAACGAGCTCTTCTTTCTCCAGACCGAGGTGAGCGCGGCATTGAGAAAAACTTTTGATGTTCACAGAAAGCTAATCTCCCGAAAAGGCTGATGATTTCGGGGAGAATAACGCTGAACGAGCCGTACGATACAGGCTTCATTTTCAGCGGTGATTTAATAACCGCAGGGGCATGATAAATTTAAAAGCAACGACTGATCCGAGCTGTACGGCCGTTCTTCTCATGAAAAAAAGCAGTTCTCCAGGAAACGACAGGTCATTAGGGACTAATTAGGCTCTATTTTTATCTTATACCTTTCGATAATAATAGATAGTATATATTAATGCACCGCACGAGGGGCTGGTATCCTGCCAATTAATATAGAACAGCCGGGTACCCGTGCCGCCCGGTATGAGAACAGCTCGGTACGAGTACTAAGAAATATATTACTTTTAGACTTTGTATGAACGGAGAGGGTCTGTTACGAGTAAACATATGATGGAACCGGTACGAGACAGGGCCCAAGGGGCGATAAAGGCCCTTAGTGCGAGGCTGAAGAAGCTGGTAAAGAGTGAAAAGCCCGGGGAGGAGACACAGCTCGTGATCCCCGAGGAGCCGGAGCTCGTATTAGAACCGGAAAAACCGGCTCCTGGACTCGAGAAGAGGGGGAGAAAAGAGAAGAGGAGAAAGCGTCTGACATTCCTTGAGCTGTGGGAGGCGATGAATTCCAACAACACGCTGACCTTCTTCCTCATCGTTATCGGACTTTTCGCCCTGGGCGCAATCGGGGCTTACATATTCGAGGCAGGCAGAAACCAGGAGTTCACTTCACTCTGGGACACCATCTGGTGGACCGTTGTAACCATCACCACCGTGGGATACGGTGACAAGTACCCGGTCACTATCGGCGGGAAGATGTTCGGCATCCTCATCATGGCGCTGGGTGTGGCAACGGTCGGTATCGTCACAGGAAGAATTGCCTCATTCCTCGTCAACAAGCAGATCAAGGCAAGAGGAGGTTTGATCGTGGTTGAGAGAAGAAAGGGTCACTTCATCATCTGCGGATGGAAGGAGGGGCTTGAAAATATCCTCGAGAATATCCTCAAGGTAAATCCACAGCTGCGGCCGTCGAATATAGTGCTTCTAAACGACGCCGATCCGGATCAGATCGACCATATCCGGTCGATACCGCAGTTCAAGACGATGAAGTATATCAAGGGGGACTATATAGACGAAAAGGTGCTTCTTCGTGCGAACGTGAAGAACGCGAGCACCGCGCTCGTGCTTGCGGATTCATCGAGGAAGTTCTCCCTGCAGGAGGTCGATTCGAGGACCGTTATGGCGGTAATAACGATAGACTCCATGAACAAGAACATCTACACATGCGCCGAGCTGCTCGATGAAAAGTTCGAGAAATACCTTAGGCTTGCGAACTGCGACGAGATCATCCTCTCCCGGGAGCACTCGAGGATACTCATCGCCAATGCGGCGAGCGCTTCAGGGATAGCTCATATTGCGGCGGAGCTGCTTTTACCCACGCACGGCGGGCTGCTCACGGAAGATATACCGAACAAACTGGTCGGAAGGACGTTCAGAGATGTGCAGGGATATTTCAGAGAACTGTACGGGGACATAGTGATAGGGGTTCTGGAGAACACCGGGAAGCTGTACTTCAGGAAGAGGGAGGCGTTGGCTGAGGCGCAGAAGACCCCGGACATATCGAAGCTAATCGAGAACCTTCAGGTTGTGAAGAAAATCGTCCCGAACAACCCCGTGCTCAATCCGGGAGATAATTACATCATAAAGAAGAATTCAAAGGCCATAGTCGTTACCGGGGTGAGGAGTGGAGCCCAGGAGATAGAGGAGAGTGCGGTCCATGAACGATAATCTCTCGATACTCAAAAACATCATCCTTTTCGAGGATTTCAAGGAAGATGTGGAGGTCCTGAGGAAGATAGAGCAGCTCTTCGTCGAGCGCGATTCTCGGAAGGGGGATATCATCATACGTGAGGGAAAGGAGGGCGACGAGCTCTTTATCATAAAGAGCGGGTGCGTCCGGATACTTAAGAATACCCTCCAGGACGAGAAGTACACGGTCGTCATCCTCAGCGCAGACCAGAACATCTTCTTCGGCGAGATCGGGCTGCTTCTCAACGACAAGCGGTCCGCCACTGTGGTCTGTGAGGTGGACTCGACGTTTCTCGTGACGAACAGGAAGAAGTTTACAGAGTTCGGTGAGCGTGAGCCGCACATTGCGCTCATGATAGTGCGGAAGATTGCCCGCATACTGGCGTCGAGGCTCTCGAAGTCGAACCAGGACGTGGTCACCCTGTTTTCCGCGCTCGTGTCCGAGATAGACTCCCAGGGAATGGTCTACTGACCGCAGCAGAACCATCATCTCCTACCGATTCCAAATCATTGAAACGTTATAAATACCTCGTATCTTTTGTTTGATTTGATTTTGGGTTACTGGTAAACCCGTACCGTCCGTACATGGTAGCATTAATAATATGGGGTGGAAAATAATTTTTTAATTGGGATGAAATTCGGGTTTTAATTGATGTAAATATGTAAGTAAAGGTCGATATTCCTGCTTTTTAAATACTATATATCCTCACATACAGCGGTAAAGACTCGACAGTTTCCTTATTACTGTTTTTTGTAAATCCGGGCGGCCTATTGCTCCTGCGCTTCGAGGTCCTGTATCTTCCTCCAGTCCGGGGTGCTCCAGCTGCCATTATCATGGCTATCGTAGTACCTGTACACCTTGTAGCTCGGGAAGAGGAACCCGAGGAACGTGTTCTCCCGCCTGAACCAGAACCACACACCTCCATCAACAGGCAAGGTGGCATAGGTGGCGCTTGCGTACGCATCGGCGTTCTCGCCCGACACGTTGATGGTGTAGTTGCTGTAATTTACCGGGATAAAGCCTGAAAAGTTGTCATCAAGAAATGCTTGGAACTCGCCTGTTATATAGTAGTCACTTTCGGGGCTCAACGCGTTCTTGATCTGGCTAGCACTGTTGGCATTAACAGCATTCTTGAAATCTGAGATTGCGGTCTCAACCGCGGCGTCCGCACATCCGAGCAGTATTGCTGCAGAAAAAAGCGATACGATAATGGAAATAATTAGTCCTGTCCGTTTCATGAGGTCCCCCTGCTTTCAGTTACATAGCATAGCACATATACTGTAATTATCAATCAGAAAATCGTAAAGCATTTTGTTTTTCTTTCTCAGAGCCGTTTTTAGCAGTACATTAAAAAACTATACTCTGCTCAATGGGGGCGGTTTTGTCCGATCTTTTCAACATATTCACTCACATCGTTTTCCCGATCCTGCTCATTGTCGCAGCGGGATACGTTACTGAAAAGAAGTTCCGTTTCGAGCTTACGGCGCTCACCAAGCTGATGTTTTACGTCATCACGCCGTGCCTTATATTCACCAGGATCTACGAGACATCGCTCTCCTGGCAGAAGTACGGCCTCTTCTCTCTTTTCGGTCTGGGGATGATTGTCTCCATGGGCGTTGTCGGTTTGCTCCTCTCCAGGCTGCGGCATTTTTCACCGTCTATGAGGGCAGCGTTCCTGCTCTCAGTCATGATGTGCAACAGCGGCAACTATGCCCTGCCCGTAATAGAGCTCATGTTCAACGGGAACGCGTACGCATCCTCGATCCAGCTCATCGTCATGACGACCCAGGGCATCATAAACTACACCTTCGGTATCTTTCTCATGTCCCGCGGCAGCGCCACTTTCAGAGAGTCTGTGAAGAACACCTTCCGCTATCCGCTGATATACACTGTTGTTCTCGTATTCCTCTTCAAGGGTTTTGACATTCCGGTCTGGGGGCCTGTCTGGGTCACCATGGAAAAGATATCCATCGGGTTCGTACCGATTGCGCTCTTCACCCTCGGAGCCCAGCTCGCGAGGATCAGGCTCGGCCGAAGAATAACGAGCGTATTCATCTCGGCGGGCTTGAGGCTTCTGCTCGCCCCGTGTATCGGTTTCTGTATCATTAAGCTGTTCGGCTTTTCAGGCATCACCGCCCAGACCCTGTTCGTCGGCACGAGCATGCCGTCCGCAGTGAACACAGCACTCCTCGCGGTCGAGCTGAAAAACGAGACCGAGTTCGCATCACAGGCGGTGTTCTTCTCAACGCTTATCAGCTTCTTCACGGTGAGCCTCGCCATCTGGGTCGCACGCACGTGGATCGGGTAATGGTACCGTGCAGAAATTTATTGACAGACGAGGGTAATCCTATAATATATTATATAAGCAGGCGGGAATAGTTCAGAGGTAGAACGTCAGCTTCCCAAGCTGAATGTCGCGGGTTCAATTCCCGTTTCCCGCTCATGAATAATCCCCTAATTCGAATAGAGTTAGGGGATTTTCTTTTCAATGTTAATTGACGCTCCGCTTCTTTTCTATGTTTTCTTCTATGTTTTGCAGCAGCACATCCAGACGCTTCAGGCCCTTTTCCAATTGATCAGGCAATAGATGCCGGTAAATAGTCGCTGGTAAAGTATTCTATTCTTAGCTTTGCTTTAATCACCACCAGCTCAATATTTAGTTATTTAGTCTTTTATTTCACAATGGATTAAATATTATCCATTTATTTCTTTATTTAAAAAGTTCAATCATTCACCAAGAACTAATTAGCGATCGTTGTCTCGTAAGAGGCATGGCGGGTAAGCCTCTGCACATCGGCAGTCGGAACTCCCTCCCCGATCAAGATGCTTACGAAGGTGTGCCTCAGATCATGAAACCTCATTGGAGGCACGTTGTTCTCTTGTAGTATCTTCCTGAAGTGTTTTGCAATCCACGTATCGGGGTACAGGGGCTTGTTATTCTTCCCTGAGAAAACCCACTTCTGAGAGCCACTCAAAAGTTTCCACTCACCTAAAATGATCGCTAGCTTCCTGCAAATAGGTAGTTGTATTTTGCTGCTCTCTGTCTTCAAAGGCATTATCTTGCCAAGAAAATACTGTCTCTGAAGATTGACCTTCTTCTGTTTGAGATCAATATCCTGCCACTGCAGCCCGAAAATCTCCCCCCTCCGCAAACCCGCAAATGCAGCCAGCCCAATGATTGCCCGCTCGCGCTCTCCAACACCACGAAGCACCTGTATGAGCTGCTCAGGGCTGAGAATTGTATAATCCTTCTTTCTCACTCCGAGAGGGAAAAATTAATAATAGCAAGGCTGAAGGAAAACCATGAAAAAATTGAGGAGTATAGAAGGGATTGGGTAATTCCTTAAAAAAGTACAGTACCTTGAAAGCCGGAAGATGTACAAGCAGGAACGTGACCTCATAGCACAGCAGATTGTGAAGCCAAAGAGGGAAATCATATTCTTTATAAAAGCAAGACGTAACCTCCCCTTATTAGATCCATAATCATTCTTGCCGCACGTATAGAGAAGGGCTTAGAACCAGGGACAGCAAAAGAGCTTCCATCCCTTCAGGCTCTCAAAAGGGAGTATGTAAAGATAAGCTATATCATCAAAAGGATAAATGAAGCAGACCTGAAGCTGAGAAGGGTTCTATTCATACTCAGTAAAAAATATGATGAAATAAACAAGAAGCTTGAGGGCTCACCCTAACTCCAAGCCATATTATAAGAATACTGTGCGTATATTCAGCATCTTTGCAATCTTTGATAATAAGCCCCTGTAATCCCCGAGCACTATAACAGAGTGGTGTCTAAAGCCTGTCTCATTCATTAATCTCATGAATTCAATAACAGGTCTGTCAGGCTTAAAATAACAAACCGGTGAGTGCAGATGAAAAGGCTCTCCTCCCAATGACTCGCCACAAGCTATATACATCTTCTGCCCAAATGCATCATCAATGATTCCACATGCAGTTGCCCTTCCTTTTCTCATTATGAAATTAAAGGCCAGAGCTTGCTCACATCCCCATGCTTCAGGACAGGAGGTTAAATATACTTCATCGAGGCTCTTTGCAAGGTTCGGATCACCATCTCCATGATGCTGGAAAATAATAGCATTATCTTCTGCATCAAACAGGGTAAATTCACCATATAATGGTGAAACTCCGGATAACTGATACAGAATATCCATCAATGTAAGGGTTGCTACATCTCCCTCACAGCTCACCATTATGCCCTTTTCGATGAGTAGAGAGGATGCATAACCGGCTGTATCATCAGCCACGAGCTGTATGTTCCACTGTGAAAGAATAGAAAGGACATCAAGCCTGAACTCCTCTACTATCCTTTCTAAAGCAATGGCTGTTCTGCAGGCCTTTATTACTGTTTTCTCAGAAACATCTCGAATTTTAAATCTTCTTTTTGTTGTTTTAACAAGGTTGTCTAGGCCCTCCTTCTCGACCTCACTCAAGACCCTTCTCAGCTGCTGCTCCTCAATATAAATAGTCTCAGGTCCGATTTCTCCAAATAACTTTGTTTTATCATACTCTATATCAAACATCCCTCTAAATGGATGACCATATGCCCCGATTTTTAAACTCTTCAATCTCTTTACTACTCCCACAGCGATTGCATACTCTTCTATCTCTCTATATATGTCATGATCTTCGATATAACCGACTATAACCTCTTTTTTCCAGTCCAGCTTAGCAAATGTACCACATAACTGACTCAGCCCAACAAAACCGCTTGTGCCAACAACATCCCTGTAGCTTAATTCTTTCCTGCTTAACCTTCTTCTGTTTTGTGTAATCAGGATTACCAATGGAATATTCTCAAGGTATCTTCTGGTCTGAAGGACCAGATAATCTGGAATATAAGTTCCCTCTGTTATTACCAATAGATCAATGCCTTCATTTTTTAACATTTTCCCTGCTTCTTCTGCTTTGTCTACTGTATCAATAAATCCTGGATATATTAATTCATACTTACCACTTTTACCCATATTTTCACTGATCTTGTTCATGTCAGATTCAACCTCTCTATCCAGTCCTTCATACATCCGCCAGTACTCAAAATAACCAAATGCAAGAAGCCCAACCTTTGGTAATTCTTTTGGCCTCTTTTTTGTCAGTATATCTCCATATATTCCACCTCTACCGACCTGATATGATTCTATTATTTTTTTTGCCATAAATTTACTGCCCCCTTATTTTTAAAAATTCAAAGAACAGAGAATTTATAATCATTACTATTAAATTTTGAGATATGGGTTTCAGGATATGAGCAATTCTTCACTCATGCACCCTCAAAGCTTATTAACCTTCAAACCCTTGGATAGACCTTAACTGACAGGATATAACAGGATAAATATCTTATTGGGCCATAAGATAATGATCTTAAGAATGGGTTTTTTAGGGGTTTCTTTCAACCTTATTCAAAATCTATTCCTTCACAGCACCCATAGCAAGGCCTCTTACAAGGTACCTCTGCACAGAAAGGGCAAGAACAAATACGGGAATAATTGCCAGTACAACAAGAGCAGATATCTCTCCCCACATAATCTTGGTTGGTGATTGAAATGCAGCAAGCTGTGCAGTCACAGTCTTTGCTGATTCTCTTGTCAAAATAAGGGCAAACATGAACTCGTTCCAGCAGAATATGAAACAAAAGATTGCACATACAGCTAATCCAGGGGCTATAATTGGCAAAACTACCCTCACAATAGCCTTTAATCTAGAACAGCCATCAACCATTGCAGCTTCTTCAATATCCTGAGGAAAGTCCTGTATAAAACCAATCAAAAGCCACACTGCAAATCCAATATTAAATGGGAGATATACCATAACCAGGCCCCAATATGTATCGATCAGATGTAACCTTCTCAATAAAAGAAAATATGGGATCACCACAGCTATTGGAGGCAGCATTCGCTGTGATAGTATCCAGAAGGATAGGTTCTTGTACCCTATCCTGAAACGGGCTATTGCATATGCAGCAGGGATACTTATCAACAGGATAAGAATTGTATTAAGAGATGCCACTATTGTGCTATTTATCAGATATTTTAGTCCCGAAGTCCAGGTAAAAAGCATGTATTTATAGTTATCCAGTGTTGGGATTCTGGGTATCCATACAGGAGGAAAGGTATAGTACTCTGCAATTGTTTTAAATGACATAGAAACTGTCCAAATAATTGGAAAAAGTGCAAAGAATAAGGCTAATCCAAGTGCAATATATGTAAATATATCTTTAACAACCGCAGCTCTTCTCATTATTTACCCTTACCCCTTACTATCTTTATGAAATATGTACTAAAAAGTACTGTTATAATTAAGACTAAATAGGACAGAGCAGAGCCAAAACCCATCCTGAAGGCCCTGAAACTGACAAGATATGTATAAATACTGATTGTTTCCGTGGTTCCTCCCGGTCCTCCCATTGTAAGGACAAATATTACATCAAAGAGCTTTATAAGGTCCATTATCCTGAGAAGAGTAGCCACCATTATTGTATATCTTAACATCGGAAGTGTAATGTATATAAATCGCTGAAATGCATTTGCTCCATCTATCTCAGCAGCCTCTATACATTCCACGGGAATCGATTGTAACCCCGCCAGTATCATCATCATCATGAACGGAGTCCATTGCCATACATCCGTTATAATGACGGCAAACTTAGCCAGGCCTGGCGTGCTTAACCATGTAATCTGATATTTTATGCCAATTGCGTACAACAGGCCGTTGATTGCACCATATTTTTCATGGTAGAGCATTCTCCATATCAATCCTGTGGTAATGGGTGGTATTACCACAGGTAGAATAAGAAGAACAGTTATAATTTTCTTTCCACGAATTCCCCTGTTTAATAGAAGAGCAATTCCCAATCCAATTATTGCTTCCAATACCAGAGCAGGAACAGCTATGGTAAAGGTATTATAAAGAGAACGCCAGAATCTTTTATCATGAAAAAGTATTTCATAGTAATTCTTGAGTCCGACAAATTTGGGACCCTCCATCGAAGTCAGTCTCAGGTTCGTGAGACTCACAATTAAAGAGTAAAGAAGTGGAAAAATAGTAATTGCAACAAGAAGTACTATTACTGGCAGAAGATAGTTATACTTTGACAACATTCTCTTGGTTTTCATTAAGGAAATTCCTCTTTTAAAAACTGGCTATACACAAAATGAATACTTGCATCGCTTTAGGAGTATAATTATGGCGAATGCCGAGTTTTAAAGCAGTTCTTTTGAATTATGTAAATACTCAACGATAATAAAAATTTGTATAACTAATTTTTGAGTTGGTGTTTTAATCTATGGTGAATAATGAGAGAATCCCGATTATATAGTCGTGATAAGTAGAAGTAAGCATATGTTCATTAATCGCCGGTAAATAATAGTTGATTTTCACAGTATTAGAAGGCCCGGCTCACATTATTGAGCTGCTGATTCCTCGCCAGCGACAACCTGGATTTCGATAATTGTTCCTATAAGTATTGCCTGCTTCAAAAGAAAGTTGAATTATTGACCAGGAACTAATTCTTTTTAACTATTTCGGAAATACTCTCTCGAAACAACTTTAATGCATACATGCACACCATTTTTATACTAAACCCGATTCGTCATAATCGCATTAATTGAGCTAAACTTAGATTATTATAATCGTTAAAAAATTTATACTATTTCAGTTAGAATTTTAAAAACAGCGAAATCGGGTAAAGGTCGTTTTACTCTGAGCAGCCTGAAAACTATAATAATACCCCGGGAGGATACCCCAGGGTATTATTTTATAACCCTCTTAAAACAGTCTCTCAATAGCATCAAGTTCAGCAAGCCAGTATTTCTTCTGGCTCTCTCTACCCAACCTGTCTGTGATCTTGTTCCATTCTGCTGCAGCATCATCAAGAGCCTCTTTTGCTGATTTCTGCCCAGCCATGGCCCGAGTCAACTCATAGTCAAGAACATCATTGTACTCAGCTGCAGCAGGAATAAGGAGATCAGGAAATCCTTTCTCAACAGCATCCATTATTGCCTTGAGGTACTTATCAACCTTCTTCCAGTTTGGATATTCTTTTCTGAACTCATCAACGGCTTCGAACTGAGAATACCTGTAAGGATCAACCGTAGTATTCTTTACAACAATTGGAAGGCCACTCTCAATGTCTGAGAAATAATGGAGGAAATGAACAGCTGCGTCCTGATGTTTTGAATATTTGGGGATCGCCATAGACCATCCACCCGCAAGCAGACAAACCGTACCTGGGCATGTAGTATAATCCAGATTATTCAATACTTTCGATTCATTTGGATCCTCTCCTGCTCTGCCAACGCATGTCCACTGCTTTCCCATTGCTACATCACCTTTTACAAGTGCGGTTCTGACCTCCATGTATGAATAGTTTAGAGCACCGGGCGGTTGAAATGGAAGGGCTGCAAGCATGTTCTCAACTGCCCTGACTCCAGCATTGGAATTTATAAGTGGATTCATATCTTCATCGAAGTAATTACCTCCATAGGTAACAAATCTATCGACGAACCACCAGTACATCCTGCCTCTCTTCAGGTACTCTGCACATCCATATTCCGTCTCACCGTCGTTATCCCAATCCCATCCTGTAAAGAACTCAGCTACATCAACATACTGCTCCCAGTCCCTGGGAGGTACAAGTTCATAGCCGTATTGTTCTTTAAACTTCTTTTGGTTCTTTGGATCCTCAAACAGATCAGATCGATAGTAGAACATATGAACATCACCATCAGAGCAAACTCCATACCAGGTTCCTCCCCAGCTCAGATACATCTGCTGAAAAGAAGGAAGAACATCATCCAGGTTAAAATTCAGATTCCACTTATCTGCAAGGGGTTCAAGAGGTGAAAGATGGAAGCTGTAGTCTGCAATATGGGTTGCAACAAATTGAACCACATCATATGCATCTCCACCAGCAGTTAGCTCAATCATCTCCTTTTCGTAGATGGCTTCAGGTGCAATTTCCACAACTTTTAGCTTGACCCCATACTTTTCAAAAAAATCATCCTCAATCATGTAAATAGCCATGGATTTTGGTTCCCCATGTGCTGCAATCGTGATTGTCTCACCGGAAAAGGGATACTTCTTCTCAACCTCTGCTGCCTTCTCACCAGCAGCAAACAAACAGAACCCGGCGAAAACTAGCAAAAGCACAGTTGTTAGAGAAAAGCATAACCTCTTCATTGTAGATCCTCCTTTTAATTAGAATTTATAAATAGCCAAAGTCTATTTTATAAACATTAACATTATATAATTATTTATATTATTAATCTTTAAAATAATTTTTTTCTTTTTACAATAGATTATATACTTTTATTGTATACATTTTCTATATATATGCAAGTTTTTTTTATTGTTTTAAACTGATAATGTTTTAAGAATCTCTTCCAGTGTATTTTTTTCATTATTTTCATTACCAGTTAATATTAAAAAAACTTCAATTATGGCACGCAGTACATGAAGTATTGCATTAAGAAATAACATTTTAAAGATGCACATGTGTAACTTTTTACAATAAATAAATCCTCCACTTTTTTATATGTCTAAATTTGTACAAATTATATCTTTTATCACTAGTGTCCGGTTATAATTCGAATAATAACAATTGGTTCCAAGAATCACCCATTTGATTTTTTAAGTTAAAATCTGTAAGTACTTGTATAATAGAAACTTGCGCAAATGCAGTAACACTGAAAATCTGCAAAATAGTGTAGAAACTGAGCTGTAAATTAAGACGTTTCTTGATAATAGCCATTAGCACATAAACGCTGATAGCTATCCAAATCTGAATCTTTACTGCATTTTCTGAGGTACCGTAATTTGATGTACAGGGTGGTTACGTAGGATCTGCTTCTTAATAGCATCTTTGCGGGCAACTGGATACTATCGAGGATTAGTGGAATGCCTTCATTAGCTCTGCGCTGTTCACTTGGAGATGAGTAGAACACACTCGAACTAAGCGCTTTTCGATTAACGCTGGCTTTACATTTTGATTAGATTATTTTCTATAAGGGATATGCCGTGGTTAAAAATCTACAGTTTTTCTATGGATTTTCTATGGATAGCTTTCAACGGATAATATTTCAACGTTTTATATTTTTATTAAGTCATTTTATTGTTATAGTAAGTGAAATGGACAGAGCAATTTCAGGCTTATTTCAGCTTCCCAAGCTGCGATGTAAATCTGCGAAGCATGTCGCGGGTTCAATTCCCGTTACCGGGATCCGATTCCCGTTTCCCGCTCACGGTGGCTTCTACGGCCCTAGGACGTAGAAGCCACATTAACTCCCTTATCCGTAATGGATTGGGGAGTTTTTTTCTAAGTTGAGGTGAATTTTACCACTTATTCATCTAATCAATCCACACCCATTTGTAGAATAAATGTATGAAGTTGACTTTGAAGCTTTCGAACTCTACATTATGAATGTTGAGTTTAATAGCAAGGAGCGTGTCAAAAATGAGGAAGATAGCCGCATACATAGAAAAGGACCAAGAGACGGGGTTGTATGTTGGTATTGTACCTGGAATTCCCGGAGCTCATACTCAAGGTGAGACACTTGATGAGTTGCAGAAAAACCTTAAAGAAGTGCTGGAGCTTTGTCTTGAAGAGATAGGTACAGATTTAATACCGGAGTTTATTGGAATACAAGAAATAGAAGTGGGAAAGTGAGTAGACTCAAAATAATCGACGCAAAGACAATGGAAAAAGTCCTTTACCATATTGGTTTTGAACGGGTGAGGCAAAAAGGAAGTCATGTTTTCTATCGGCATACTGATGGTAGAACGACTACCATTCCCCACCATGGTAGTAGACTACTAGCAAGACCTCTCCTGCGGGAAATATTGCGGGAAAGTGAGATTACAGTTGATGAGTATAATGAAATAGTGGGTCAAATTTAGCCGGGGAGGATTAAACTGCCCAAGCTGCGATGTAAATCTGCGAAGCATGTCGGGGGTTCAATTCCCCTTTCCCGCTCATATGAAAACCCCTTAGCTCGTAACGAGTTAAGGGGTTTTCAGTATTTGTATATAATTGAAGATCAAGAGCCCTTACCCTTTTTATCGAAAAACGGCTGTCACGTTACATACTGTTCGGAGAATCGGAATACAATCCTTGTCAGATATTTATACGCTCTCTCCTTCTGCAACCGACGTGCGCTTAACCGATAAAAATAATCGAGCTAATGGTTTGGGATATAAAGACCGCTTCCGATATTTTCACTTGACAAAAAATATGAAAATGATAGAGTATAATAATATTTATAATTATTGTTATAATAAATTTTAAGTTTTATGATTAAGAAATAATGAAATGAGATGTTATGAGGGGATATTGCGCGTCGCATCGGGCTTTTGGACAATAGCTTGCAGGATTAACTCGAGGCCTTAAAACTTCCCGGGGGTGTAAGCCGGCACCATAGGAATGTGGAACGGTCTTCCGCATTTCGGAAGATTATCATCCTCCCATAACATATGGGTTTAAGACACCAGCAAGTCAGAAGCCCTTACGGGCAGGTGGTGGAACCTTGTGCGTGTCGCCGGTGAACAGGCCCAATAGGCCGCATCATCTTTTATGGAGCAACGGCAGATGAATGAGTATCTGCTCAATACACGGAACATATGCAAGGAATTTTCATATGTACCGGTTCTTACGAATATTACCATGGAGGTCATACGGGGCGAGATTCTCGGCATCATCGGGGAAAACGGCGCCGGGAAATCCACCCTCATGAAGATATTGAGCGGTATATACACCTCGACTTCAGGCGAAATTGTTTTTGAAGACGAAGCGGTTGTCATAGAGGATCCCCTGGATGCGAAGAAGCTCGGAATCAGCATTATTCCTCAGGAGTTCAACCTTGTAAACGAGCTCACCGTGTACGACAACATCTTTCTCGGATCGGAGATCAGGAAAAAAAACGGGCTTTTGGATAAAAGGAGGATGATGGAGCGTACCAAGGAGCTGCTCAAAGAGCTGGAAGTGGATATAAAGCCGGATGAGAAAATAGAAAACTTGAGCACTATGCAGAAGCAGATGGTTGAGATATGTAAGGCAGTGTCCATGGATGCCAAACTTCTCATCATGGATGAACCGACTTCGGTACTTTCCCGCCATGAGATTGACATCCTTTTCAGGCTGATGAGACGGCTGAAGAACCAGGGGACAACCATTATCTATATCTCCCATAAGCTCAAAGAAATAAAAGCCATATGCGACAGAGTAATGGTTTTGCGGGACGGGGAATTGATTTTTACGGAAATGATACAGGATGTTACGGCTCTTGAGATGGCTCAATACATGGTAGGACGCGAGCTGAACCAGGTATTTCCGGAGAAAAAGGTACCTGAAGCCGAAGTCGTATTCGAAGTGCAAAATCTTACCGTTCCGGGAGTAATTGAGAATATCAGTTTTCAGCTTAAAAAAGGCGAAATACTCGGTCTCGCCGGTCTTGTCGGGGCAGGGCGTACTGCGGTTGCGGAAACTATCATGGGGGTCAGAAAACGGTCTTCAGGAGAGATATTCAGGAACGGCAAGAGAATCCTTGTCTGGAAACCGCAGGATTCAGTGGCAAATGGTATAAACTACCTCTCCGAAGACAGGCAGGGAACCGGAATTCTGACAAATTTCACTGTCACCCAGAATACGACGCTCGTTTCGCTTCCTTCTTACTGCAGGTATTTTCTTCACTATATCCTGAAGAAAAAGGAGCAGGAAGCTACCCTCAAACACAAAGAGCGATTCAATATAAAAACTCAGAGCCTCGATACAAAACTCGAATACCTGAGTGGTGGGAACCAGCAGAAAGTTTCTCTAGCAAAAAGTATCGACCCTGCACCAGAGGTGCTGATCACCAACGAGCCGACCCGCGGAGTCGATGTCTCCGCAAAGCAGGAAATATACCGTTTCATCAATTCCCTCGCTGAAGAAGGCCTTTCCTGCATATTTATCTCTTCCGAGCAGGAGGAAATCATAGGCATGTGCCACAGAGTAATCGTCATGAAAGACGGAAGAATAACGGGAAGCCTTGAAGGAGAGAGTATAAACGAAGAAGAGATAATGTTTTTAGCGACCGGAATCCGCGAAGGAGACGTTCGAGCATGATTAAGAAAATAACTGGAAGTTTTCGAAAATTTCATTATCAAAAATATGCTTCGTTAATAGCTCTGGCGCTTTTATTCACCGTTTCCTCGGTATTGAGTCCCTACTTTCTGCAGGTGCAGAATATACTCAACATTCTTCGGCAAATATCATACACCGGCATGATAGCACTGGGTCAGACATTTGTGATCATCAGCGGCGGTATCGATCTTTCCGTGGGCTCCCTTACAGCGTTCAACGCATCTGTGGGCATTCTGTTTCTCAACTATCTTATGAAAATATTCAGCAACGAATTCATCGCGATGGCGGGTGGTATAATCGCGGCACTCATCATGGGTTTGCTGGCAGGCTCGCTGAACGGATTTCTGATTACGAGGGGAAGAATCGCACCCTTTATTGTTACTCTTGGCTCTATGGCAATATTTCGATCGCTGGCGCTCTTTGTCGGCAGTGCGGGAGAAATACGGTCGGTAAGTGGCTTCTATGGAACGTTCGGGATGAACAGAGTACTTTTTTTGCCGGTTCCCGTGTTCATAATGCTGCTTCTTACAGCCGGTTTGAGCATTATACTCAACAATACCCGGTATGGCCGGTACCTCTGTGCGGTAGGGTCGAGTGCCAGGGTGGCAATGTTTTCCGCTATAAACGTGGACCGTATAAAATTCATAGCTTATACGATAAGCGGAGTTTTAGTGAGCATTTCCGCCGTAATGCTGTCCTCTCGATTCAACGCGGTAAGCACGTCCAATATGGGTATGGGCTTCGAGCTGGATGCCATAGCCGCAGTCATCATAGGCGGAACGCCCCTGACCGGAGGAAGGGGAACAATATGGGGAACCATAATGGGCGCCATAATCCTCGGGATCATAAACAATATGCTCAACATGCTCGGCGTATCTCCATATCTGCAGGGAACGGTGAAGGGCCTCGTCATAATCGGGGCTGTGTATATCCAGAGGCAGAAGGCCTGATATTTGCGAACTATGTCTTGTGAATAAAATAAAAATTTTCTAAAAGGAGGGTTTGTATGAAAAGATTTACGACAATCGTTATCACTGTTCTTATCGCGGCTGCTTTCCTGGGTGCATTCGCGACAATGAATGCAAACGCGGCCGAGAAGCACCTGAAGATAGGCTATTCGATGCCTGCAGCGACAGCCGGGTACATGGCACGCGCAATCTACTGGGCCAAGAAGGGCATGGCAGACTGGGAGGCCAAGGATAAGAATATCGAGTTCTTGTACGTCAATGCGGAAAACGTGACCAAGCAGGCCAACGACATCGAGGACCTGATGACAAAAGGCATCAACGTCCTCATCGTCTGGCCCTACGACGCCTCAGTAACATCAGTCATCGAAAAGGCCTACAAGTCCGGGATCTACACCGTGGTGATGGACCGTGGTACTTCCAAGGTATGTTACGACGTGTACCTCTCCAACGACGATGAGGGATACACCCGTGAAGGGACCGAGTGGCTTTGTAAGAACCTCAACTACAGAGGGAACCTCGTTCTCATAGAAGGTATCCCCTGCCCGATCAACACCGTGAGGGTCGAAACGATAAAAAAGACCGCCGCTCAGTACCCCGGAATCAAGATCCTCGACTCCCAGCCAGGCGAATGGAGGAAGGATAAAGCGCTGGCCATCATGGAGAACTACCTGCAGAAATACAGAAAGATCGACGCCGTGTACACCGCCGACGACGATATGATGCTCGGTGCCCTGCAGGCGTACAAGGAATCGCGGAGAAGGGACATAAAGTATTTCTTAGGCGGCGGATGCGACAAGAACGTGATCAAGATGATCATGGACGGCAAAGAGCCCCTCGTTCAGGCTAACGTGACCTATCCGCCCGACCAGTGCGCCACCGTGGTCGGTGTGGCCATTCTGGGTGCGCGCGGAAAGAATTTCGAGGGTTTCTATCAGAAGAAACTGCCAGTTCGCATCATCCTCTCAGCTGAGCTGGTCACCAGAGAGAACGCCAGGGATTACTATTTCCCGGATGAGCCGTGATCGGTTTGTCAGAAACACAAAAAGCCGCCTTTCCCACAAGGCGGCTTTTTGTCTTCAGAATCACCCTAGTGAATCACAACATCTCCTCATATTTTACTGTGATTTAATAATGGGTGATCATAAAAGTATTTGACTCTCCCTATTTTGACTGCGCCGCCATCAGGCCCTTCGACGTCGTATCTTGCGTATGATGAGCCAGACCGCAAAGCCCAAACCGATGGTTATGACCGCCAGGACTGCAAGCCCGAGCTTGGCCATCTCGGGAAGTCCGAACCCGACATGAAAGTTCATCGGCTGGTAGGCAAAGAGTGAGTCGTCTGCGGCCCCTGTATCGTAAAAGCCCGTCAAAAGGTGAACCGTCGCTTCCGGCTGCAGGCCCCAAACGTCACCTGTGTGCCCGAACTCGGAAAGAATAACAAGCCGGCTGTTTGTCAGGAAAGGCAAAAACTCGTCAATGGACTCCTGAGGGGTCGAATAGTCTATGCTCCCGTTCACCAGCAACGTCTCAACATCTGAGGGTTGTACCTGCTGGAACTCAAGGGGAAGAGGTTTCGTCGGCCAATGCCCATACTTTGCGACAATGCCCCCAAATATCGATAAGGGGGAGCCCAGGATGGAATCCGGCGGGTTCATCTCTGTTATGTAGTCTCGAGTAGGGTCATAGTCGCTTATACCCTTGGAAGCCCAGTCCCCCCAGACAGTAGATGACTGGACCATAAGGTTGTACATAAGAGACATCAGCACCAGCCCGCTCGGGTCACCCTTTTCAGCAGAGATGTATGCATCGTAGACAGCTGCGGCGTTCCCACGGTGGTAGAGCATGAAGTGGGTTGTAACCTTAACCTTGTCTGGATCAATCGGCAGGAATGTCCAGCGGCGGGGCATATCATGAGCGACATAACGCATTGTTTCTGCCAGGTCAGAGGTACGGGTGTTGCATTCCGGGTCTTTCGCACACAGTTCTGTGTCATATTCAAGCTGCTTATCAACGATATCAGGTTCCCAGACGAAGTGCCCGGGGGGATTTACCGCGATCATGGCTACACGATGGAGGCTCTCCGGATATGTCCACATATAGATCATCGCTACACGTGTGCCGTAGCTCCCGCTGAGAAGATTAATACGATCATAGCCGAGCGCGATGCGGGCAGCTTCCATATCTTCCACGACTTCAGTGATAGTATAACCGTCGAGGTCAGCCCCCTCGTTCTGAAGACGCTCGGCGCACTTGCTGAACGCATCGCCGATAGCAGCGGCAGAAACCTCACCAAACAGGTCTTTTCCAACTCCCTTCAGAGCATTTTCAACCTCCGGACAGTGGAGTACAGAAGAGCCGTCTACCCCGCGGTAGCCGATCATCACGATGTCATGGTTTTCGATAAGCCCTTTCAAATGCGAGAACTTCATATTCGATTGGCCGGGACCGCCTGTGAGCCAGAAGATCGGTTCTGCGGGACTGTCACTCGAAGCGGGGATTTGAATTACAGGTAGCGCAATGAGCCTCGAATCCGGATCGCTCCTGTTTTCCAAAACCACCAGAGTACCACGGTCCGCCTCGTATTCTACCGATCTGAACATCCCCTTTTTTATCCTGTAGGTACCAGGTTCTATTGTAAGGTCACCGTCTTCTGCTCCCCGGGGCACAGTTACGATATCATCTTTACTGCCATGGGCAAAAGCAGCTGTTGTTATCATGGAAGCCGTAATTAAAAGGGCAAGGAATTTAATAAGGCAACTCATCTTATCCTCTCCTTTTTAGTCCACTCTCCCGGTTCGACGGAGTGGTCAGGTTGCTGTTCGATCGAAAGCGGGTGTCCTCTTCTCCTGCCAAAAGTTTAAAAAGTATACGCCTGTGCCCTTTTCCTTTTCGCTATTCACAAACATTGATTCCAATTGCCCTCATTACCGTAACTTACTGAGTCCTCTTTCAGGATCGTTTTTAGTTTGCTTGTTTGTTCTTTCGTGTAAATAGTCTCCCTACATCATAAAAAATCATATACAGGCAGGGAACAAGAATCAGCGTAATCGGGGTTGCGAATAACAGCCCGTAGCCGAGCGAAAGCGCCATCGGCGACATGTAAAGGCTGGTTCCTCCGAGTCCATATGCGAGCGGCAGCAATCCTGCGACAGTTGTGAGGGTAGTCAGCACAATCGCTCTCAATCGATTGGTGGCTCCCAGCGCCACCAGCTCTCTCATCGGCATGTCTGGATTCTGCTTTCTGATCTCATTGAGGTGGCTTACCAGCACCAGTGAATCGTTAACCACCACGCCTGCCAATCCGATCGATCCTATGAGAGCCATAAAACCGAGCGGTTCCCCATGGAGCGCCAGGGCGACAATCACACCGACAAATCCGAATGGAACGGCAACCATCACCAGAAGGGGCTGGGTAAATGAATTAAACAGGAGCACAAGGAGAAAGTATATCCCTACTATCGCGATAGCAAATGTGGTGATAATATCTTGTATTGATTGCTGGGTTTCTTCCGCCTCACCTCCCGCACGAAGCTGCATGCCCGGCCACAGTTTTTCAATATTGTTAAAATTTGCCAGCACCGCATTCGTCACATTCAGTGGGGTCGTCACATCCGTAACCACATCAGCGCTTATCGTTGTCGTACGCTCGCCATCGAAATGCCTGTATGCGCTGGGCCCCGGACCCGTCTTAAGCCGTGCCACCTCCAATAATTTGATGAGCCGTCCCTGCACATTGGGTATTAAGAGGTTCTGCAGGTATTTTGATTCTTTACGCGCCCTTTCGGTAAGCTGAACCCTGAAATCAACATCCTCGTCGCCGTCACGCAGGGAGGTCACCACCTGGCCGTCGTAGGCGATACGCACATTCTGTGCGACATCGGCTACAGTAAGACCCATGCGTGCGAGCCTGTTGTAATTTATCTTGATCTCGATCTGATCCTTGCCCAATTTGTCGTTTCGGTCGATGTCTTTGACACCTTCGATGCCTGCAAGAAATTCCATTATTTTATCCGAAAGGTCTCTCCTTATCTCGTCGTTATTTCCCATTACTCTGAGGCTGACAGGCTTTCCGACAGGAGGGCCTCCGGCATCTATCTCAAAGGTGATTTTTTCAAAGCCCTCGAGCCCGTTGGTTTTCTGCCTGATTTCCTCGATAATCTCATCCACTGTTCTCGTTCTTCCTCCCTTCTGAAAAAGGCCTCCTTCTGAAAAAGGTGTAAGGCCTACGAGGATATTGGCGTAATTCTCCCCTCGGCCGACCCAGCCGATGACACCCACACGGGTAATATAAGTATCAAGTTCATCATCAGGTATTTGTTCAACGATAGCCTCTATCTCTTTGACCTTCTCCGATGTACCCTGAAGGGATGACCCCATGGGACATTCTATATAAATCGCAAGACGCTCGGCACCTTTGGTTGGGAAAAGGATAAAATCCATATTCGTTTTCATGTACAATAATGCGGCGATGAAGACCCCGATAAATACAATGAATATCGGATATCTCCCTTTGAGAAACCCTCGTGCAAATTTATTGTAGATGCTTTTAAGGACTTCAAACCACTGCGGTATGATTCTTCTCTGTATTCCCGTCGAAGCTTTTTCCAGCCCCCTCTTTAAATGAGCAGGTAGGGCGAATAAAGCCTCAAAAAGAGAGAGAAACAGAGCCAGGCTGACCATGAGAGGAATAACAAAGATAAACTTCCCCAGCATGCCTTTCATAAAAAAGATAGGTACAAATGCGAGAAAGGTGGTAAGCACAGTGGTGAGTACGGGCAAGAAAACCTCATTCACCCCGTTTACGGCCGCCTCCAGGGGTGATTCTCCCAGGTGTCTCCTGAATACAATATTTTCCGAGATAATGATACCGTCATCCACAATAATACCGATGACGAGGATCAATGCAGCAAGGGAAATTGTATCGAGAAAAGTGCCGAAAACAGGCATGAGAAAGAATACACCGAAAATGGAAAAGGGAATGCCGAGGGCAACCCAGAAGGCGGTCCTGAAGTTGAGGAAGATGGTGAGCATCATGATCACGAGAACAAGGCCGATTCCGAGATTTGTTAAAACCGTCTGGAAACTGCTCTTCACATACTTGGCGGCTTCATTTGCGTAAAGGATCTGTACGGTTCCGTAACGATATATATATTTTTGAGCCTTTTCTCCCGTAATGCGGCTTTTAACAGCCTCGAAAATTCCCGCTTTTTGTTCGATTTCGTCTTCGAGAACAACATGTCCGGCGAATATTCCCTTACCGCTTTCCTCACTGACCAAATTTTTAATCGCCTTTGTTGTACGGATGATGTCAGCGCTCTCCGTCTTGTTCACAATAAAAGAGATCGTCTGTCTTCCCTCGATGCGGGACAGTATCTCCTCTTCTTCGAAATCATCTCTTACAACTGCAAGGTCCTTTACCGTGATGAGCGGTCCCTCAAAGGTAGAGCGTACAATAACATCCCCCACCTCGACCGGTTTTCTGAACTGGGCGAGGGTCACGACATTCTTTTCACTGGTAAAGGATTCGAAGGTTCCCCCTGTCAGACGTATGTTCCTTGCCTGTATTGCCTGTATGATTTCCCGCAGTGGTATCTGATACTGGTCGATCCTACTTGGATTTACCTCCACCTTGATTTCCCTAGCCCGGTATCCATATTTTTCAAGGCTCGAGACACCTGGTACGGCCTTCAGCTTCTTTTCAAACTGCTTCGCAATCTCCCTCAGCTCACTGTAGGGAACATCACCGCTGATGCCGACCTCTATTATAGGAAAGATTGCGGTGGTTATCTCAGTGACGAGAGGAGATTCCGTTACCTCCTCAGGAAAATTCGTTACACGGCCGACTGCCTCGCGAATGTCAGACTTAACCTTGGCCATGTCCTTCGCATCAGGGTCAATTGTAACATCGATAACAGAGAGGTTTTCCATGGACGTGGAGGTTACACGATCGATCCCGGTTACCTTTTTAAGCTCATTCTCCAGTTTGTTTGTCACATTCAGCTCTACATCTTCAGGTGATGCTCCCGGATATACTGTGGTAATTACAACCTCCCCTATATCCACCTCGGGAAACTGATCTCTTCTCAGTGTTCTGAGAGAATTCAAACCAAGCAGAATAATTCCGATTGTAAAAAGGGTAGCGAGCATATGCCGCTTTGTAAAAAAATCGAATATAGCTCTCATGGAAAAAACCTCCTTTGGAAAGACCGAGTTCATTATACCTGTTTGCAGAACACGGTCCGGTTTTACTCACTTTTAATGGCCTGTTCAGCAGTTAAAAGCTCATCAAGAAGTGCACGATACTGAAAAAGAAGCGAGTGGTAAAATACTGCATTTTCAACATAGGTCAGCTTCGCATTCTCCTCATTGTCCCTGCTCTGAATGACAAAGGTTAGCTGCCCCCGTCCCTGATTATACATCTTCACCTCTTCCTGGGTCTTCTCCTGTGCAGATACGATCTGTTCCTGATTGAGGGCAAGGATCTTTTCCATTTCAACAATCTGTATGAAAAGGTTTCTTAGTGATGCTTCGAGGCTTACTTCAATATTATTTATATCTTCATCTATCTGCATTATCTGTAAGTCGACCTTTTCAATCTTTGCAGTGACAGTTCGTTTTTCGATAGGCATCGTAAACCCGGCTGATAGAAGTACATCCGGTTTATATATCCCCAGCGATTCCACAAACTGCTCATCGCTTCCATAGAGCCATCCGGAGAGAGTCAGGTTCAGCTCCGGGCGGTCCTGTTCCACCAGGCCTTCTCTGCTGTGGGTTAGTTTTTCCTTTAAGACAGCAAGGGTTTTAAGCACCCTCGATTGTTTCTTTAACTGGGAGAGGGATTTCTCTATCCCGGGCAGCTTTTCCATAGTGTAAATACTGTAAGAAGGATTTTTTTCATAGACTTTTCGGTCCTGTGCCAGAACAGACAGCTCAGCCTGTTTTGCCTTCCACTGGGATTCGATCTGTAAAAGGGTCTGTTCGGAGATCCGAACGGCATCCTGGGAACGAAGAACATCCACCTTGTCTACAAGATTAGCCTCTCGTTTTTTCTCTGTCTGTATCAACTGTTCCTCAGCCAGATTGAGGCGCTCCTTGGAAATCTGGATCATCTCTGAAAGCCGAACCCAGTCTAAAAACCTGGTCGCAACATCCAGAATGAAATCCTCCTGATTCTCCAAGGCCTGAATTTCGGCAGAGTCAATCACATATTTACTTAAATCATAGTTCAGTCTGTAGAGTTTTCCTTTTGAATTTTGTAAAAGAGGGTGTGTGTAGCTTGCTCCAATACCATGTTTAAATCTATTGAGCATTGTTAAATCACTGTTGGTGTATCCTGATGAAACCGAAAAACCAAGCTGTCCTCCGGTTGACCAGAGTTTCCTACGTACCCCGGCTTCGATACCAAACTTTTCTATTCTATTGGCCCCATACTCTGAAGCAGTTACCTCGCCTAAATGGGAGAAGGATGGAGTAATACTTAGATTCCAATCCTCATCCCCTAAATAGGTTTCGGCCTGTTTTTTTTCAATAGCTGCTGTTAATGCTTCCTTTGTAAAAAAGGGATGATTCTTTTTTACAAGATCGAGAAACTCTTTCATGGTTATCTCTTCAGCAAATGCCGACACTGTTATAAGCATGAAAAACATACAGGCGAATGAAATAATAGATCTCATTGAATACCTCCTTTAAGTTTCCTGTAGATTTGAACCAATGGAAACTGTTCTCCCCGATTAGATCTTGGTGAATAAGTCATGCAACTGACTAATAGGGCGAAATTCGAGTTTCTGATTTCAGGCTAATGAAAGCTTGATTTCACCCAAAACATCACTATTTAATTTGTTAAATAGATTCCTTAGTAAGAGGCTGCCAATACAATATAAGT
>Ga0307379_10002159_pt1 | contig 29536 bp, 16 predicted proteins | sample UN2MG_FD_202237 | JGI IMG/M metagenome (GOLD analysis project Ga0307379, IMG submission 202237) | Soil microbial communities from Risofladan, Vaasa, Finland - UN-2 | ecosystem: Environmental > Terrestrial > Soil > Coastal area > Acid sulfate soil | place: Finland: Risofladan, Vaasa | collected...
CGGCCTCGATGATGCGCGCGGCGAAGCGCTCGCGGATGGCCTTCTCCTTCTCGCCGCGGTCGGCACTGCGGCACAGGATGAAGGTCTCCTGCCCGTCCGCGGGCGGGGCCAGATCTTGATTAGTGATTAGCAGCGCAACGCGGCAAAGGCTCTGCCGCAAGCCACAAGTCGGCCCTCGCCAGAGACGTGTGGGAAGCGCCGAGCAACGGTCATGCTGAGCGGCAGCGAAGCATCTCCTCTTCGCTCAAGGGCGTCGCTGATCACTCGAGAGGAGATCCTTCGTCCCTCCGCTCCTCCGGATGACCGGAAGTAGCATTGTAGTGCTGCTCACTGATCAAAGTCTAGCCCCCCTCGATGCGTCGGGCTTGACTACCGCCGCGGCCGGAGCATAATGGCCGGGGTGAGCGTTCCGCTCCGCAGAGGGACAGGCACGTGACATAAGGAGCATGGGATGTTGCGATGCTGGCAGAGCTGGATTCCCCTTGTGATGTGCATGGCCGCAATGGCCCTGGGAAGCAGGGCCGAGGCGGCGTCGGTCGCCCCGCTGCCGGGCGGGGTGAGGGCGGTGTGGGATCTCGGTAAGGCATACCGGGAGACGACGCCGACGCGGGAACGGCTGTGCATCAACGGACTCTGGCGCTGGCAGCCGGCCAAAGGGTCAAGCGACGCCGTGCCCGACGGCGGTTGGGGCTACTTCAAGGTGCCCGGCTCCTGGCCAGGGATCACGAACTACATGCAGAAGGATTGCCAGACCGTCTACCCCCACCCGAGCTGGGCGGACGACAAGCTGAGCGACGTGACCGCGGCGTGGTATCAGCGGGAGATCGCGATCCCGAAGGAATGGGACAGACGCCGCATCGCGTTGCACGCGGACTATGTGAACTCGCTCGCAACGGTCTATGTGGATGGCAAGAAGGTGGGCGATCTGCGCTATCCGGCCGGGGAGCTGGACCTCTCGTCGGCCTGCCGCCCAGGCGGCACGCACGTGCTGTCGGTGTGCGTCGTCGCCCTGCCGCTCAAGGGCGTGATGCTGTCGTACAACGACACGAACGCGGCTCGCCAGATGAGAGGCTCGGTCGCGCGGCGCGGGCTGTGCGGGGACGTGTGGCTCGTCGCCAAGCCTTGGGGGCCACGCATCAGGAACGTGGAGGTTGGAACCTCGGTACGCAATGGGACCGTCACCTTCCGAGCCAGGTTGGACGCTCTGGCGGTTGACACGAATTACGTCCTGCGTGGCGAGATTAGGGAGAACGGCCGGACGATTCGAGAGTTCAAGAGGGACATCGGATCCCATCGCAGATGGGTGCCGATGCCGCCCGCCGAGGTCGTGGGAGTCACCATAGAGGACACCGAGAGGTGGAAGCCCGAGAAGCTCTGGGACCTCCATACGCCGCAGAACCAGTATGAACTCCACGTGTCGCTCCTGGATCTTAGGGGCGAGGTGCTCGATGTCGCCCACCCCGCCCGTTTCGGCTTCCGCGAGTTCTGGATTGACGGGCGGGACTTCTATCTGAACGGCAGCCGCATCTGGCTGTCGGCCGTGCCGTTCGACAACGCGCAGGTCGGCGCCGCCTGGGCGAGCTACGAGGGGGCGAAGGAGAGTTTCTCACGCCTCAAGAGCTTCGGCATCAACTTCGTCTACACCCACAACTACGGCTGCGAGCCGGGCTCCCACCTCGGCTTCGAGGAGGTGCTGCGGGCGGCCGACGACGTGGGGATGCTCGTCTCCTTCTCCCAGCCCCACTTCGGCCACTACGACTGGCAGGCGGACGACGCCGACCGCACCAACGGTTACGCCCGCCACGCCGAGTTCTACGTCCGCGTCGCCCAGAACCACCCCGCCGTGGTCATGTACTCGATGAACCACAACGCGACGGGCTACAGCGAGGACATGAACCCGGACCTGATTGACGGCATCCACGCCGACCGCAGCGAGTGGTCGGTCAACAACGTCCGCCGCGCCCTGCGGGCCGAGGCCATCGTGCATCGCCTCGACCCCACCCGCATCATCTACCACCACTCGTCGGGCAACCTCAGCTCGATGCACACGAGCAACTTCTATCCCAACATGGTCCCCATCCAGGAGATGAGCGACTGGTTCGAGCACTGGGCGACGAAGGGCGTCAAGCCCTTTTTCACCTGCGAGTACGGCGCGCCCTTCACGTGGGACTGGGCGATGTACCGCGGCTGGTACAAAGGCGCCCGCAGCTTCGGCAGCGGCGTGGTGCCGTGGGACTTCTGCATCGCCGAGTGGAACGCGCAGTTCATCGGCGGCACCGCCTACCGCATCAGCGACAACGAGAAGGACAACCTGCGCTGGGAGGCCAAGAAGTTCCGCGCGGGCGATCTGTGGCACCGCTGGGACTACCCGCACCAGTTGGGCTCCCGCGACTTCGACGAGCGCTACCCCATCCTCGCCGCCTACCTCGACGACAACTGGCGGGCCTTCCGCACCTGGGGCGTCTCGGCCATCTCGCCCTGGGAGCACGGCGTGTACTGGAAGTGGCGCCCCGACCTGAACCGCAATCAGCGCGTCGAGCTGAAGACCGATTGGGAGCACCTCCAGCGCCCCGGCTTCAGTCCCGATTACATGGAAGACCGCTACGAACGCATGGACCTGGCCTACGAGCGGGCCGACTGGGAGCCCACCCTCGCGGCGAAATCCATGCTGCGGAACAACATGCCCCTGCTCGCCTACATCGCGGGCAAGCCCGGCAGCTTCACCAGCAAGGGCCACAACTTCCTCCCCGGCGAGACCGTCGAGAAGCAGATCATCGTGATCAACAACTCGCGCGAGACGGTCGAGGCCGAGTGCTCGTGGGCATTCGCCGCTCGGGGCGAGAAGGGAACGGAGAAGATCAGCGTCGCCGCCGGCGATCAAAAGCGCCTCCCCATCCGCGTCGCCCTCCCGGCCGACCAGGCAGCGGGAGCCTATGGGCTTTCCGCCAGCGTCAAGTTCAGCACAGGCGGGACCCAGAGCGACAAGCTCACCGTCAACGTCCTGCCGCCGGCGCCAAGGCTGGCTTCAGTTGGGAAGATCGCGCTCTTCGACCCGAAGGGGGAGACCGGGAAGCTCCTCGCCACGATGGGCGTGAGCGCCCAGCCCGTCGTGGCCAACGCCGATCTGGCCGGCTTCGACGTGCTGATCCTCGGCAAGGCCGCCCTGACCGCCAACGGGCCGGTGCCCGACGTGAGCCGCGTGCGCGATGGGCTCAAGGTGCTCGTGTTCGAGCAGACGCCCGAGGCGCTCGAAAAGCGCCTCGGCTTCCGCATCGCGGAATACGGCCTCCGCACCGTCTTCCGCCGCGTGCCCGATCATCCCGCGCTGGCGGGGCTGAGCAATGAGCACCTGCGGGACTGGCGGGGCGAGGCCACGCTCCAGCCGCCGCGGCTCGAATACGAAGAGAGCAACAAGTTCAACGGCTCGCCCGTCGTGCGATGGTGCGGCCTCGAGGTCTCGCACATCTGGCGATGCGGCAACCGCGGCAACGTGGCCTCCGTCCTCATCGAGAAGCCGGCCTGCGGCGACTTCCTGGCCATCGCCGATGGCGGCTACAGCCTCCAGTACAGCCCCCTCCTCGAATACCGCGAGGGCAGGGGCCTCGTGCTCTTCTGCCAGATGGACGTGACCGGCCGCACCGAGGCCGACCCCGCGGCGGCCCGGCTCGCGGGTAACCTGGTGTCCTACGTCTCCGCCTGGAGGCCCGCCCCGGCCCGCGCCGCCCTCTACGCCGGCGACCCTCTCGGCAACGCCCAGCTCGAGCGGGCGGGGATCAAGGCCGGCGACTACCAGGGCGGCGCCCTCTCGGCCGACCAGGTGCTCGTCGTCGGCCGCGGCGGCGCGCAGACGCTCGCGAAGCACGCCGCCGACGTCGCCAAGTGGCTCAAGGCGGGCGGCCACCTGCTCGCGCTCGAGCTCGATGGGACCGAGGCCAGTTCGTTCCTGCCGTCGCCTGTGCGCACGACGAAGCGGGAGCACATCGCCGCCTGGTTCGAGCCGCCGAGCGTAGCTTCGCCCTTCGCCGGCGTGGCGCCGGCCGACGTGCACAACCGCGACCCGCGCGAGCTGCCGCTCGTCTCCGGCGGGGCCACCACCCTCGGCGACGGCGTCCTCGCGCAGGCACAGGGCACCAACGCCGTCCTCTGCCAGCTCGCGCCCTGGAGCTCCATACGCAGGCCGGAGGATGCGCCGGGCTTCTCTGTCGTTTCCGACGACGCCGCGGACGGAAAGCACTGCGCTCTCCTCACCCTCGCCACGGTGCCGTGGGTGCAGTTCGGACAGCGGGTCAAGGCGGGGCAGGTGGGCAGGACCTACACCTGTTCCGCCTTCGTCAAGCCCCTCGGCGAGCCGGTGCGCGCCCGCCTCGAAGTGGAGCGCGCCGGGCGGCCCTGGGACCGGGCCGTCCGGGGTGAGGACATCGAACTCCCCGCGGACAAGTGGACCGAGCTTCACGTGACCTTCAAGGTCACCAAGCCCTACCCCGAGGGCTGGTCGGCCTACCTCCACTGCGGCCAGGCCGAGGCGCGGCTGCGGGCCGACGGCTTCCGGCTCTACGAAGGGCCTTACGCGCAGGGCCGCGAAAACCTCTTCGCCAATGCCAGCTTCGAGGAGGGCACGAAGCCCTGGTTCTTCGAGTGGCGGACCGAGCAGCAGAACCTGCGCAAGACCTATCGCCGCGCCGCCTGCCTCCTCACGCGCCTGCTCGGCAACATGGGCGTGAGGGCAGAGACGCCCCTGCTCTCGCGCATCTCGATGCCCGTGAGCGGAGCCCCGAAGCCCTCGGTGGTCAAGAACGGCGACTTCCAGGCCGACGCCGACAAGGACGGAGTGCCGGACCACTGGCTGCTCAGCACTGACCTGAAGGACGCGGCGTGCACCGTCGAGCCGACGGCGCCCGGCTCGGCCCAGCGTTGCCTCCGCATCGCGTGCCCGACGCTCGGCGAAAAGGGGAAGGGCAGCGTGATGCTCGCCCAGCACGACGTGCCCGTGACCGAGGGCCAGTGGTACCTTATCTCGTTCAAGACCAGGGCGGAGGGGCTCAAGGGCGCCGGCGTCAACCTCGCCCTTCAGGACACCACGAAGTGGCAGTCGCTCTTCGACTACCAGCGCTTCGTGCCCCGCGAGGACTGGAAGGAGATCACCTTCCTCGTCCGCGCAAACGCCACGGCGCCGTCGAAGACGCGCTTCCAAATCTGGCACGGCACCCCCGGCACCCTGTGGCTGGCCGACGTGCGGATGGAGCCCTGCGACCCGCCGACGCATGGCCGCTGGCTCACCGGCCTCTACCTCGATCAACCCTCGGAATGGGACGACCCCTACCGCTTCTTCCGCTGGTAGCGCAGGCTCAGGAGACACACGATGGCTTGCCCGCGTGCGATGACCAGGCGCCGTTTCCTGGAAGGGACAGCGATGGCTCTTGCCGCCTCGTCGGCGCGGGGCGCCGAGGAGGCGAAGAAGATCAGGATTCTCATCGTCACCGGCGGGCACGGCTTCGACCAGAAGGCGTTCCTCGGCATGTTCGAGGGCCAGGACGACCTCGCCGCGACCCACGCGCCGCAGAGGGACCACTGCGAGTCCCTCGAAGACATCAGCCAGTGGCCCTACGACGTGATCGTCCAGTATCACCTGGCGCAGAACATCACGGAGAAGCGGAAGGCGAACTTCCTGGCGCTGATGGCCAAGGGGGTGGGCGTCCTCACCCTCCACCACGCCCTCTCGGCGTTCCAGGGCTGGGCCGACTACCGCACCGTCATCGGCGGCCGCTCCTACCTCCGGCCCACAGTGGTCAACGGCGTCACGTTCCCCCAGACCACCGACAAGCCCGGCCTGACCTACACGGCCCACATCGAGGACGCCGACCACCCGATCACCCGCGGCCTGAAGGACTTCACCATCGAGAAGGACGAGCCGTATCACCACTACGTCGTGGATGCGGGGTCGCACGCGCTCCTGACCACCGACTGCCCGGCCTCCGACAAGGCCATCGGCTGGGTCCACGCCTGCCGCAAGGCGCGAACGGTCTACATGCAGCCGGGCCACACGGGCGCGACGTTTCAGAACCCCTCCTACCGCGCCCTGCTCCTCCGCGCGATCCGCTGGGCAGCGGGGCGGCTGCCGGAGTAGCCCGATGCGTGCCCAGGCCCATGCTCTCGCTCTGCTCGTCGCCTTGAGCGCCCGCGCGGCCACCCTGCCGCTCGCCCAGGTGGTGCCGGACTACATGGAGGCCGACCTGGAGACGGCCATCATCCCCACGCCGCAGGAGGCGCGGCTCGCGGACACCGTGTTCCCGCTCGGAAAGGTCGCCCTCGTGAAGCCAGAGGGCTACCGCGCGCCCGACACGCTGGCCGCCGAGTTGAGCAAGCTCGCCGGCGCGGAGCTGGTGAGGGCCGAGGATGCGACGACCGTCGTCTCCGTCGGCGATGCGGCCGGGAGGGACCTGTCGGGCCTCCCTCCGAGCGAGGACGCCTACCTGCTCCACACCGCCGCGGGCAAGCCGGGCGAGAAGAACTCCGTCCTGCTGGCGGGGAAGACGCCGGCGGCCGACTTCTGGGCGCTCGCCACCCTGCGGCAGATGGTGTTCGAGAAGGATGGCGTCCGCTACGTCCGCGAGGGGACGCTCACCGACTTCCCGCGCTTCGCCTACCGCGGAAACAAGCGGCCGAAGCCGTGGGAGTGGCGCTACAAGGCGAACTACGGCTGGTTCTTCCAGCTGCCTGTCGAGAACCCCACGCGGCCCGGGGCCAACTTCCGCTGGGACTACTTCCGCCACCACGGCGCCTGGGTGCGCCACGGCGACCCCCTGGCCGCGACCGACGAGGAGATGGACGCGCTCCTCGCCAGCGCCCGCGACGCCTACGGGGCCGGCTGCCGCGAGTTCGTCCTGAAGTTCGACGACACCGGCTCGAAGATGAGCGACGCTACGAAGGCGCGGTTCGGCCAGGATTTTTCCCAGGCTCTCCACCATTACCTCCTGGGCATGCACCGCCGCCTGAAGGCCCTCGATGCGGCGAACCGCATCTACTTCATGCCCCGCCCCTATTGGTACAACAGCTTCGAGACGGCGGCGTATGCGAAGGCGCTGCTGGCCCACGGCCCGTTGCCGGCCGACATTGGCCTCTCGGTCTGCGGCCCCGAGGTCATCAGCCGCGTGATTCCCACCGCCTGCCTGAAGGAGTACCGTGAGGTTTTCGGCCTGAAGGGCAAGGCCCAGATCTACGACAACTTCGGCCGCGGCGGCGACTGCTTCGCCTACAGCGGCCGCGACCCCGACCTCTGGACCGAGGTCTGCTGCATCTTCCCCGAGCGCGGCACCCCCGTCACGCGGATCACGGTCTACGACTACCTGTGGAACCCCGAGGCATATGACCCGAAGCGGTCGCTCCAGCTCGCCGTCCGCGAGCTGGCGGCGGGAAAGCCTGAAGTCTACGCGCCGCTCCTGGACTACGTCCGCCTCTACAACGAGCGCCGGCATCCCTCGGGCTACGTCGCCCAGGCGGAAGCGGCCGAGCTGTTCCGCACGGCGAATGCGGCGCTGAAGGCGAAGTACGACGCCCTGGTGCCCCTCCTGGCGCGAAGCCCGATGGCCGTGGAGGTGAATCTCGCCGACGAGTTGTGGGGCAGCCGCTCGCCGCAGGGGAGCCTCGAGGTCGGCGAGCACGCCCGCCTGCGCCGCCGGCTCGACTTCGAGCCCTACATGGTCCGCTGCGGCTGGCAGGAGACGCGGGTCGCTCGCGCCGCCGAGGCCCCGACGATTGACGGTCGCCTGGACGAGCCGGCGTGGGGGAAGGCGGTCGAGTTCTCCCGCTTCGTCCAGCCCGCCTGGGGGATGAAGACGCCGCCGCAGAACCCCGATGCCCTGCTCCTCGGCGGCGAGGAGGCGACCCGCCTGCGACTCCTCTGCACGGGCACGCACCTCTACGTGGGCATCGAGTTCGGCTACAAGGCGAAGCCGGCGCTGCCCAACTGGGCGGCCTCGCTGTGGAAGGAGCTGTCGCCGGGCCAGCAGGGCGACTACGCGTGGCGGGTGCCCTGCTTCGAGCTGTTCCTCGACCCGGGCGGCCGGCGGGAGGACTACTACCAGGTGATCTCGAACATCGCGGGCATCTGGCTCTCGAGGCACTTCGGCGTCTACGAGCCGGGCCGCCGCGGCGAGCCCTGGCGGCCCGACTACAGGTTCGCCTTCACCCTGGGCGAGAAGCAGGGCGTGTTCGAGGCGGCCATCCCTTTCGCCGACCTGGGCGCCGCCGTGCCCCGCGGCGGCGAGGCCTGGGGCTTCCAGTGCTTCCGCTCCAAGATTGGCGCGTTCGGCCTCTTCAGCGGCGTCTACGACCTCGTCGGCGGCGACCACGCCCCCAGCCAGTTCGGCCGCATCGTGTTCGAGTGAAGGCAGCGACCCGCGGGTGAGGAGTGCCGCGATGCACGGCAGGCCAGGGACACGTCGGAAGCAGTTGGCTCGCCGCGCCTTTCTCGCCCGCTCCGCGGCCGGCGCGGCCGGCCTCCTCGCCGCCGACGCGCTCCGTCCCGCCGCCTTTGCCAAGGAGAGACCGGCCATGACCGACGACGAACTGCGTCAGAAGCTGCTCGCGTGCCTCGGCGGGCCGTGGCCCCAGCCGTGCGACCTCAAGCCCGTCGTGCGCGAGACGACGAAGAAGGACGGCTATCGCATCGAATCAGTCACCTACGAGGTCGAGCCGGGCGACCGCGTGCCCGCCCTCGTCCTCGTGCCCGACGGCGTGGACGCGGCCCATCCCGCCCCCGCGGTGGCCGTGTGGCACCAGCACAACGGCGCCTGGCACTTGGGCAAGGTGGAGCCTGCCGGCCTGGCGGGCATGCCGATGCACCACACCGGCGTCGCCCTGGCGAAGGAGGGCTACGTGGTCCTCTGCCCCGACGCCCTCTGCTTCGGCGAGCGGCAGAGCCCCCACCTGAAGGGGGGCAACTTCGAGCGCTTCGAGTTCCTGCGCTACGTTGTCGCCGGCAAGTGCATGGCCTGGAAGAACATCCTCGACATGCGGCGCGCGATTGACTACCTGTGTTCCCGCCCCGAGGTGCAGAAGGACAAGCTGGGCTGCTACGGCCACTCGATGGGCTCGACCCACACGTGGCTCGTCGGCCCCTGGGAGCCACGGCTCAAGGCCCTCGTCGGCAACTGCTGCCTGCCGACGTATGCCGGCATCCACCGCACCCACATCCTCCACTGCTTCCCCAACTTCGTCCCGGGCTGGCACCAGTACGGCGACACGCCGGAGATAGCCGGCCTCATCGCCCCGCGCGCCTTGCACCTGAACCTCGGCGAGAACGACGGCGGCAGCCCCATCCAGGAGGCCCGCGAGGGCGTCAAGAGGATTGCCGCCGCCTACAAGCGCGCGGGAGCCGAGGCCAACTTCACCCGCTTCATCGAGGAAGGCGTCGGCCACGTGCTGTCCGAGGAAATGTGGAAGCGCGCCAAGGCCTGGTTCGCGAAGCACCTCAAGGCGTGAGGGTTTCCCTCCGTGGGGCATCGTCTTGATGTCGCGCTTTGCGACATCAAAGCAGTGTAGGGCGTGCATACCTGCACGCGGGAGCCCCTTGATAACAGCGGGGCCCCGCTGTATCATACGGTACTGTTGACAGCGGGCGGACGCGGTGCAACCGATAGCAGCGCCTCGGGTGGAGGTCGGCGATGGCGGATCTCAGGCTGGATGAGGTGGGCTACTGGACAGAGATCAAGCTGAGTATCATCCGGGATTACTCGAAGGCGTACGCCCAGATTCTTAGCAGGCAGCGGACCATTCGCGACTACGCATACATCGACGGCTTCGCTGGAGCGGGAACACACATCTCCGAAGCGACAGGAAAGGAGATCGAGGGGAGCCCAGCGATCGCCCTGAGGACGCAGCCACCTTTCCCCCACTACCACTTCATCGACCTCGATGGCAGTAGAGCAGAACGACTTCGCCAGCTTGCAGAAGGACGACACGACGTGACCGTACACGAGGGTGACTGTAACGCGATCCTCCTCACGGAGGTCTTCCCGCAGTACCGATACGAGGATTACCGCCGAGCCCTGTGCTTGCTTGATCCCTACAAGCTGAACCCCAACTGGGAGGTGGTTCAGACGGCCGGTCAGATGAAGAGCATCGAGATATTCCTGAACTTCATGATCATGGACGCGAAAATGAACGTTCTCTGGGATAACCCGGATGCCGTGCCCCGTGCCCAACTGGAGCGGATGAGCGCTTTCTGGGGCGACGACTCCTGGCGAAAGGTCGCCTACACGGTCCAGCCCGGTCTGTTCGGCCCAGTTGAGGAGCCGGTACCAAGGCGCGCCCTTGCTGTGGTGCAGGCCTACCGCAGGCGTCTCAGAGAGGTGGCTGGCTTTCCGTTCGTGCCAGAGCCGATGCCCATGAGAAACAGCAAGGGAGCCGTCGTGTACTATCTGCTCTTCGCCTCGCACAACGCGACGGGCGACAAGATCGCTCGTGCCGTATTCAACAAGTATAGAGACCGAGGTCTTGTTGATGGGCGCTAATTCAGCAATCGAGTGGACGGAAGCCACGTGGAACCCGGTGACAGGGTGCACCAAGATCAGCTCGGGGTGTGCTCACTGCTACGCCGAGCGCATGGCGAAGCGCCTACAGGCAATGGGGCTGGCCAGCTACGCAAACGGCTTCCAGGTCACCGTCCACGAGCGCTTGCTCGGCCTCCCCCTCCGCTGGCGGACGCCGCAGATGGTCTTCGTGAATTCCATGAGCGACCTCTTCCACGCGGATGTGCCCACCGACTTCATCCTCAGGGTCTTCGACGCGATGAGGAAGGCCAACTGGCACGTATTCCAGGTCCTCACCAAACGGTCCGCGAGGCTACAGGAACTTTCTTCGGTGCTTCCTTGGGCACCCAACATCTGGGTTGGTGTGACCGTAGAAACCCACGATTACGCATTCCGCATTGACCACCTCAGAGCCACCGCGGCGGCGAGAAGGTTCCTTTCTTTGGAACCTCTACTCGGCCCCATGCCATGTCTTGACCTGAGGGGCATTCACTGGGTCATCGTCGGGGGAGAATCAGGGCCGGGCGCGCGCCCGATGCGGAAGGACTGGGTCGTGGATGTCCGGGATCAGTGCCAGAGCGCGGGTGTCCCGTTCTTCTTCAAGCAGTGGGGCGGAACGTTCAAGAAGCGACGTGGACGTGATCTGGACGGTCGCCAATGGAACGAGATGCCCGAACTTCACGTGCTGCCCCTCTGTGACCGGTAGTACCGTTCCGACGAGGCCGCAGACCTGTCCGTGAAACCCACGGCGGCAGCCCCATCGAGGAGGCCCGCGAGGGCATCAAGAGGATTGCCGCCGCCTACCAGCGGGCCGGCGCCCCCGACCACTTCAGCCACTACATCGAGGCCGGCGCGGGCCACGTCCTCTCCCCCGAAATGTGGTCCCGCGCCAAAGCCTGCTTCGCCAAGTACCTGAAAGGCTGATCAACCTCATTGTTGGGGGCCGGGAGGGCCCGATGGCCCCCAACAATGGAGGAACAGGGACTGGCAGGCGAGGCCGCGGATCGCCATAAGGAGTTGATGCCACTGGACATGCACCGGCTCAGTGCTTTCCTGGGATTGGCCCCAGCGGCTTGAAAGACTGGGTGCGCGCACACCCTCAACAATGGGTGGAACGCCTTACACGGCCGCTATTGGCCGATTCATCATTGTTGAGGCCCGTTCTCCGGCCCCCAACAATGCGCAACAATGGCGGGCGCCTCCGGCCGGCCAAGGCCGCCGGTCACTCGTAGACGAGCCAGGCGGTGGCCGAGCAGGGCTTGTCGGCGGCGAGGCGGAGCCAGTGGGCGCTGTAGCCGGCGGGGAACTCGTGCCGAACGGTCTCGCCGGCGGGCACCTTGAAGGTCTGGTAGGGCCGCCACACGCCTTTGGCGAGGAAGTCAACTTCAAGGGTGAAGGACACTTCGGTCGCGGCGTCGTGGGAGAGTTCGAGGGTTTTCTTGTCGAAGCCGGTCATGAGGTAGGGGTCGGAGGGCAGGCCGGGCTTGACGGGGGTCTTGAGCCAGGGGCCGCCCTGGCCTCTGGGCTTGCCGAGCTGCCAGAGGTCGTCCACGCAGCCGAGCCAAATGCCGATGCCGTCGGGACTTGTGACGAAATTGCCGTCAGGCTTCGCGGCGGCGAGCGCGCCCGACATGACGAGCAGGCCGCGCCAGGTGCAGAAGTCGCTTATCCACTTGCCATGGCTGGAGATGGGGCGAATGCCGGCGAAGTCCTCGCGGGGCACCTCGTAGAAGGTGCCGTGGGCGTTCAGGAGGTAGCGTTCGGTGATGACCTCGCGGAGGCGACGTGTCCAGGGGGCGGCGTCATATGCCTTGTCGGCCTTGGGGAGGCGATAGGTCTTGGCCTTGGCCTTGACGACGACGGAGGCGTCGTCGTGGGTGAAGGTGAAGCCGTACGTGTAGTCGCGGAGTTTGGTCAGGAGGGCCTTCGCCTGGGAGGCCGCGGGCGAGGCGTCGGCGGGGCGGATAGCGGCATCCTTGTCGAGCACGCACAGCCTGGGCTCGGCGCGCTCGCCGTCGGCGGCCACGGGCTCGGCGAGGAACCAGAGGCGGTCGGCGTGGGGGATCAGCATGCCGTCGGTGTGCGCCGCCTTGTCCCCAACGGGCGCTAGGCTCTGGAAAGGCTTAGTATCATACGACTTGTGGCCCGAGGTCGAGTAGTGGAAGTAAGCGGAGACCACACAATCGGCGTCCGCCGTGAGGCGGACCCAGGCGGCACGCAGCTCGTCGGGGAAGATGTGCCAGGCGTAGCCGGTGGGAGCCACCTTCAGGGTCTTGTAGGGCTTCCACGTGCCGTCGCCCGCCTCGTCGAGCTCGATGGTGAAGGCGACCTCGGCGGGGGCGCGGTGTGAGATGTGGAGCACGCGGTGCTCGAAGCCATCGAAGAGATAGGGGTCGGAGGGCGCGCCGGCCGCCACGGCGTCGCCGGCCCACGGGCCGCCCCAGCCGGCCGGCCGGCCCCAGCGGGCCAGGTCGGCGACCGAGCCGAACCAGAGGTTGGACTGTGGCTGCCCGCCGAGGGGGTTGCCCATGACGGAGGTCTGATCGGAGGCCACGACGAGGCGGCCGTTCCAGTCGCAGAAGTCGGGCACCATGAGCAGGTGGGTGGCGAGGGGTCGGAAGCCAGCGGTCTTCCCGGGGCGGAAGCCGGCGGGGAAGTCGTAGAACATCGAGGGGAAGTCGAGCAGGAGACGGCCGCCGCCGACCTCGCGGATCCTCGGCCATTCGGTGAACCAGCCGTGGTCGGGCTCGTGCGTGTACGTGCTCTTTGGGTAACGATATGTGTGCCACGTCCCCTTGTCGAGGACCTTGAGGATGAGCGAGCGGGGGTCCCAGCCGGTGGCCCAGAGGGGGTGGTCGGGGCTCTGGTCGTCGGGCGCCCCGAGGATGCCGGCGGGGCCGGTGACCTCGCAGAACTTCTTGTGCTCGACGAGGGTCCACTTGTCGGCCTTGCCGTCCCACTCGGCGAGGGCGCCGCCGCGGCCGTTGTTGGCGACGACGACGCGGCCCTGCCCCGTGTAGCCGCCCTTGCCGTGGGTGCCGGTGACGCCGCGGGCCTGGAGCTTGAAGAGCTCGTTGGCCTGCATGGTCCGCACGTCCACCTCGGCGAACCCGCCCTCCATGTCGAACATGTACACCTTGTTGGCGGGGTCGGTGAGGTGGCGCATCACGGCGGTGATGCGGGCGTGGTACTTGGTGGCGCGGATGCCGCCCTTCTCGTCAATGAAGTAGGGCCCGATGACGAGCTGCCTGGACTCGCGGTGGACGAGTCGGCCGGCGTGGGTGCCGCCGATGCTCTCGGGGCGCGGGACGAGCGCGAGGTCGGGCGTCACCTGGTAGAGCTTGCCGTCGCCGTAGTGCGCGGGGTAGGTGATGAACCAGAGAGAGCCGGCCCAGGGCACGACGGCGCCGATGCCGCACTCGGACTTCGCGCCCGAGAGCGCGGCCAGGCTGGGGTAGATGCCGCTGATGCGCAGCGGCTCGCGCGGCGCCTCCGCGGCGAGCAGGACGCCTGCGAGGAGGACGACGAGGCCAGTCGCTGCCAGTTTCTCCATCGGGGTCTCCTGTGGCGGTTGGCTCGAGCGAGGCGGCGTCACGGTTTTCCCCTCGGGGCGCTGCGGCGAGCCAGGTTCTGTTGGGCGAGGGCCTGTCGGAGCAGGGTCCAGGCCTCGGCCTCGGTGCGGGCGGCGAGGAGCTTGTGGCGGGTCGGCTCGTCGCCGAGGCCGCGGGCGAGTGCGCCGAGGATTTGCACCTGGAGCCCCTGGTCATCGGCCGGGGTGAGGATGAGGAAGACGAAGTGAGCGGGCAGGCCGTCGGGGGCGTCCCACTCGAAGCCGGCCACGGCGCGTCCGAAGACGATGAGGGGCCTGGAGAGGCCGGCGATGCGGGCATGGGGCACGGCCATGCCCTCGCCGATCGAGGTGCCGGCCATCTCCTCGCGGGCGCGCACGGCCGCGTTGAGGACGGCGGTCTTGGGCAGGCCCCCCTGCTCGGCCGCGGCCTCGCACAGCTCGTGGATCGCCTCCCAGCGGGTCGAGCCGTGGAGGTCCAGACGCATCGCGCGGCGGAGGAAGATGTCGAGCACGTTGAGCGCGCGGCGCTGGCGCGTCGTCCAGGCGAGCCAGGGGCCGAGGACGATCGAGGAGACAAGGGCGGCGAAGACAATGGCGACGAAGACGGGCACGGTGATGAGCTTCTCCTGAAGGGCGACGAGGGCGACCACCATCTCCATCGAGCCCCCCGGGGTGTGGGCGATGGCGATGAACCGGCGCTCCCAGCGCGACACGCCGGCCAGGCGCGCGCCCGTCCAGGCCCCGAGGAACTTGCCGCCGATGCCCAGCGTCGCGAAGAGCAGCGCCAGAAACGGGTCGAAGTTCGCCACGAAGTCCACCTGGAGCCCCAGGCTCGCGAAGAAGACGGGCACGAAGACGGCGTAGACCATCTGGTTGATGGCGTGGCGGGTGCGCTCGGAGAGGGCCGGCGCGCCGCCGGCCATCACGCCGGCCAGGAAGAGCCCGAGCAGGGCGTGGATGCCCATGCTGTGGGTGATGAAGCCGGCGAGCAGCCCCACGCAGCACACGAGCGTGAGCACGAGCCCCGTGTCGGCGGGGCGCCCCTTCTGCACCCAGGCAATCCCCCGCGCGACCAGGGGGCGGCCGAGCGTCATGCACGCCGCCGTGAAGGCGACCGTGCCGCCCACGACCACGGCCACATGGGTCACGTCGAGCCGCGCCTGGGTGGCCGAGCTGAGGATCAGGGTGAACACGGCCCAGCCGACGACCTCGTGGATGACGAGCGAGGCCATGACGAGAAGGCCCAGGTCGCTCTTCAGCAGGTCGAGGTCGTAGAGTGCCCGCACCGTCATCGGCAAGGCGGCGATGGTGAGCGCCGTGGCCACGAACAGGGCGAAAACGACCCGTTGCGAGGGGTCGGCCAGGTAGCGGTCGGGCAGCAACAGGGCGGCCCCGCACGAGAGAGCCAGCGGCACCGTGAGGCCGGCCGCCGCGATGCCCACCACATGCCCCCGCTGGCGCCAGGCCACGGTCACGTCCACCTCCGTGCCCGCGCTCAACAGGAGCAGGAGCAGCCCAACCCAGGCGAAGGTGCCCAGCATCGCGGCCTGCACGACGTCGCCGGCAGGGAACAGCCAGGCGTGCACGGCGGGCGCCACACGGCCCAGGAGCGTGGGGCCCAGGACCACGCCCGTGAGCAGTTCGCCCACGAGGGCCGGCTGGCCGATCCGCTCGAAGAGGCAACCGAGGCCCCGGGCCAGACCGAGCACGAGCAGCACCTGGAGGAGGAACATGCCGATGTGGTGTTCGCCGAGTTGCAGCAGCGCTCCCGACAAGCCGCTACTCCCTGCGCGGTGCCTCCGGCCCGCACGCCATTCTGCCGGAAGCAGCGTGACGGGTCAAGAGGAAGTGGGCCGGGGCCGGACGAGGCCCTGCCGGCCCAGGGCCTGGCGGAGGACGGCCCAGGCCCCGTGCTCGTCCTGGGCCCCGAGGAGGCGCTGGCGCACGGCCTCGTCGCCGATGCCCTTGGCGAGGGCGCCCAGGAGCTGCACCTGGAGCCCCTGGTCGTCGGCCGGGGTGAGGATGAGGAAGAGGAGATGGGCGGGCAGGCCGTCGGGCGAGTTCCACTCGATGCCGTGCTCGCTGCGGCCGAAGAGGACGGCGGGCCGCGCCAGGCCGGCGAGGCGAGCGTGGGGCACGGCCATGCCCTCGCCGATGGCCGTGCCGGCCGTCTCCTCGCGGGCGCGGACGGCGGCGTTGAGGGCCTCGGCGTCGGGCATGCCCTCCTGCTCGGCCGCGGCCTCGCACAGCTCGCGGATAGCGTCCCACCGGCTCGGGCCGCGGAGGTCGAGCCGCGTGGCGCGGCGCAGGAAGACGTCGAGGACGTTCACGATGCCCCTGCGGCGGAGCGACCAGGCGAGCCCTGGGCCGAGTGCGACGGAGGAGGCGAGCGCGGCGAACACGAGGGCGACGAACACCGGCATGGTGATGAGCCCCTGCTGGTAGGCGACGAGGCCGACGATCATCTCCATCGAGCCGCCGGGCGTGTGGCAGATGGCCACCGAGATGCGGTCCCAGCGCGACAGCGCCGTCATCCGCGCGCCCAGCCACGCCCCCGTGAACTTCCCCGCGAAGCCCACGAGCGTGAACACCGAGACCAGCAGCAGGTCGAAGCTGGCCAACAGGTCCACCTGGAGGCACAGGCTGGCGAAGAAGACGGGGACGAACACGGCGTGCACCATCTGGCTGATGACGTGGCGGGTCCTCTCGGAGAGGGCGGGGGTGCCGCCGGCCATGATGCCGGCGAGGAAGAGCCCGAAGAGGGGATGAATGCCGAGCCACTGGGTGCCCAGGCCCGCGGCGAGGCCCAGGCAGCACACGAAGGTGAGGACGAGCCCCGTGTCCGTCGCGCGGCGCCGCTGGATGGCGGTGATGGCGCGGCCGACGAGGGCGCGGCCGACCGTCATGGCCACGGCGGCGAAGGCGATGGTGCCGCCGAGGACGGCGGCGACGCGGCCGAGGTCGAGCGCCGCCTGGGCGGCGAAGCCGAGGATGAGGGTGAAGATGGCCCAGCCCGCGATGTCGTTGATCGTCATGGCCGACATGATCAGCAGGCCCAGGTCGCTCTTCAGCACGTCGAGGTCGTGGAGGGCCTTCACGGACATGGGCATGGCGCTGATCATGAGGGCCGTGGCGATGAAGAAGGCGAAGAGCAGCCGCGGCGCCCCAGGGGGCAGGTAGCGGTCGGGCAGCAGCATGCCCGGCACGAACGCGATGGCCATCGGCAGCACGATGTCGGTCACCGCGATCTTCAGCGCGTCGCCGCGCTGCCGCCACGCCACGCTCACGTCCACCTCCAGCCCCGCGCTCAGCAGGAGCAGGAGGAGGCCGAGCCACGACACGGTGTCGAGCATGGCGAACTGCAGGCGGTCGGCGGGGAACAGCACGGTGTGAAGCTGGGGCGCCAGGTTGCCGAGGATCGTGCGGCCCAGGAGGATGCCGGCCGCGATCTCGCCGAGCAGCGCCGGCTGGCCCACCCGCTGGCACAGGTAGCCCAGGCCGCGGGCGAACCCCAGCAGCAGCATCACCTGGAGGAGGAGCAGCGCGATCTGGTGCTCGGTGAGGTGGTGCATGCCGTCAGGCCCTTCCATCGTGGCTCATGCGTGTCCTGCGCGCAGGTCAGCCGGGGATGAATGGATGGGTGGATGGGTGTCAGCAATCATCCATTCAACCAACCATCCAGTCATCCCCTTTGATTGCGGCCGAAGGCCGCCTTACGATCCGGAGCCCTCTCCCTGGGAGCCGGGGGCCAGGGGCAGGAGGATCTCGATGGTGGTGCCCTCGGCCACCGGGCTTTCGATGTTGATGGAGCCGCCGTGGGCCTCGATGATCTGCTTGACGACGTTGAGGCCGAGGCCCGTGCCCTTGGCCCAGCGGTGCGCGTGCGCGCCGCGGCCGAACGGCTGGAAGATGGCCGCCAGCTCCTCGGGCGCGATGCCCGTCCCCTCGTCGCGCACGGTGAAGACGGCGGCGGACCGCGAGCGGGCGACCTTGACCTCGATGGCCGTGCCCCTGGGGCTGTACTTGGCCGCATTCGAGATGAGGTTGACGGCCACCCGCTCGATGCGGTCGCGGTCGGCGAGGATGCGGCACTCCTCTTCGCCTTGGAACGTCAGCTCGTGGTCGCAGACCACCTCGGCCTGCTCAGCCACCAGCTCTCGGAGCAGGGCCGTGAGGTCCAGCTCCCCCTTGTTCAGCCTCAGGCGGCCGGTCGAAACCTGCACGGTGTCCATCAGGTCGTGCGTGAGCTTTTCGAGGCGGGCGGCCTCCTGGGCGATGCGGCGGAGCCAGGCGGCGTGCTGCTCGGGGGTGAGGGCTGGGCTCTGGAGGCGTCGGATGCCGCCGCCGATGGTGACGAGGGGATTCTTGAGGTCGTGGGCGACCAGGGCGACGAACTCGAGCCGGGCCCGCTCGTGGTCCGCGGTGTCCTCGGCCATGGCGTTGAACGTGCGGCACAGGGCGCCCAACTCGTCGTCGCGGGTCACCGCGGCCCGGGCCGAGAGGTCGCCCTGGCCGAGCCCGCGGGCGGCGTGCGTGAGCTCGAGCGTCGGTCGAATCACCCGCCGCACGAGGCCCAGCGAGCCCGCGGCGAGAAGCACCGCGACGACTCCCACCACGCCGATGGCCCACCGGTCCATCGTCCCCTGGAGCTGCAGGGCCGCCTGCGCGGTCGCTTCCATGTCGAGCTCGTTCCTCGCGATGTAGCGCCGAACGGCGGCGAGCAGCTCGTCGATCGCCGGCCGGGACTTCTCGATGGGAGGCGGGGCCTGCGGCGCGGCCGCGTCGCCGAGAGCCAGGAGCCGCGTGCGAATGTCCTGCGCAAGTTGCGCCTCGTCCAGGGGCACGCCTGCGGTGTCGAGGTGTTGTGCGACCTCGACGGCCTCTCGGAGCGCCGCCAGCTTGGCGTCGCGATGCGCCGCATCGCCCGTCGCCCGCCACAGCAGGTCCTCGCGCTCCTCGTTCAACAGGTGGTTCCGCAGCTCGCGCGCGGCGTCGAGCGCCCGCGCGTCGGCCACGGTGCGCTGCCTCATCAGGCGCAGGTTGGCCTGCACGGTGAACCAGGCGGCGATCAGGAGGAGGAACGAGAAGAGGATGGCCCCCGTCCACAGGGCGACGTAGGCCTTGAGGCTGCGCACGCGCGGCCGGCGGCGTGGGACAGACTCACGCCGCCCTGCGCTTGTCGAAGAACTGCGCTTCGGCGGGGTGCCCATCGCGCTCTCGTGCCTCCGTGTGCCCGCTGCCACCGCCCCTCGCCCGCGGTCCGCCTGCTCATTTTCCCAGAATCCCTGCGCGGGGTCAAGATGCCTCGCGGCGAGGCGCATGACTCCCATTCGTGGGGAATCCCTGGCTCGAGCATCGTCGTCGTCCTCGTCGTCGAATGGGTTTTGGCGGGGGAAGCCCAAGAGTTCGACGACGACGACGAGGACGAGGGACAAGGACGATTGGAGCAGAACACAGGCTCCGCCGGAACTGGGAGCCATCCCCACGCTTTTTTCCTCTTGCTTCGCACGGGCCGCGCGGCTAGAATGCGGGTCTGTCTCGGACCCGACGACTCAGGGACTCGGCTTCGCTCATGCCCCCCGACACCGGCAATCCCCTCATCGTTCAGGGCGACCGCACGGTGCTCCTGGAGGTGGACAACCCTCGGTATGCCGAGGCGCGCGACGCGCTGGCGCGCTTCGCCGAGCTCGAGAAGAGCCCCGAGCACTTCCACACCTATCGCATCAGCCCGCTGTCGCTGTGGAACGCCGCGGCCGCGGGGCTGAGCGCCGACGACATTCTCGCCGCGCTCGACCGCTTCACGAAATACCCCGTGCCGGCGAACATCGAGTTCGAGGTGCGCGACTTCGCGGCGCGCTACGGCCGGCTCCGGCTCGAGCGCCGCGGCGAGCAGCTCGTGCTCGTCTCGGCCGACGCGCCGCTGATCGCCGAGGTCCTGCGGCACAAGCTGGTGCGGCCCTTCCTCGCCGAGCCGCTCAACGCCTTCGCGCTCGCCGTGCGGCCCGACCGCCGCGGCCACGTGAAGCAGGCCCTCATCAAGATCGGCTACCCGGTCGAGGACCTGGCCGGCTACGTCGAGGGCACGCCGCTGCCCCTCCGCCTGCGCGCGGCCACGGCCGGCGGCAAGCCCTTCGTCGTCCGGCCCTACCAGCGCGAGGCGGCCGACGTCTTTTACGCCGGCGGCAGCGCCCGGGGCGGCAGCGGCGTGGTCGTGCTGCCCTGCGGCGCCGGCAAGACCATCGTCGGCATGGCTGCCATGGCCCTCCTCCAGACCCACACGCTCATCCTGTGCACCAACATCACGGCCGTGCGCCAGTGGCGGCGCGAGATCCTGGACAAGATGGATCTCGCCGACGACCAGATCGGCGAGTACTCGGGCGAGGCCAAGGAGATCCGCCCCGTCACCCTCGCCACCTACCAGATTCTCACCCACCACCGCCGCAAGGACGCCGCCTTCCCCCACTTCCGCCTCTTCAACGCCCTGAACTGGGGGCTCATCCTCTACGACGAGGTGCACCTGCTGCCCGCGCCGGTCTTCCGCATCACCGCCGAAATCCAGGCCTGCCGCCGCCTCGGGCTCACCGCCACCCTCGTGCGCGAGGACCACAAGGAGGACGACGTTTTCAGCCTCATCGGCCCCAAGCGCTGCGACGTGCCCTGGAAGACCCTCGAACGGCAGGGCTGGATCGCCACCGCCCAGTGCACCGAGATCCGCACGCCGCTGCCCGACGACTTGCGCATGAGCTACGCCCTCGCCACGAACCGCGACAAGTTCCGCATCGCCTCCGAGAACCCCGCGAAGCGCATGATCCTGCGCAGCCTCCTGGCCCGCCACGCCGGCGACCGCGTGCTCATCATCGGCCAATACCTCCATCAGCTCAGGACCATCGCCCGCGACACCCGGGCGCCCCTCATCACCGGCGCCACGCCAAACCGCGACCGCGAGCGCCTCTACGCCGACTTCCGCACGGGCGCCGTCCAGACCCTCATCGTCTCCAAGGTCGGCAACTTCGCCGTGGACCTGCCCGACGCCAACGTCGCCATCCAGGTCAGCGGCACCTTCGGCTCGCGCCAGGAGGAGGCCCAGCGCCTGGGCCGCATCCTGCGGCCCAAGGCCAACGGCTCGCTCGCCCGCTTCTACTCGCTCGTCACGCGCGACAGCCGCGACGCCGACTTCGCGGCCAACCGCCAGCTCTTCCTCACCGAACAGGGCTACACCTACCGCATCCTCGACGCACACCAACTCCTCGACCCCGAACCCGAGGGCCCGGTCCATCACGGACTGACACGGACCCGCACCGACAACGGATGAAAGGAGATCCGCCCGCCCCGTCCCTGTCCGTGCCCGTCCGTGCCTGTCCGTGTCCTCTGCCCCCCCGTGCCAAGAGCCTTCCGCCATGCAGCTCGATGACTTCCTCAACTCCCGCAGCATCGCCAGCCTCCAGCTCCTCCAGTGGCTCTGGGCGCCGGCGACGAGTCGCAGCGCGTCCAAGAGCGAGCTGCTCCGCCTCCTGCGCCAGGCCATGCTCGGCCCCGAGCGGGTGCGCGAGGCGTTCCAGGCCCTCACGCCCGTCGCCCAGGACCTCCTCCGCGCCCTCCTGCGCCAGGAGGGCTACGAGGGCGATGCCAGGCTCCTCTTCCGCCGCGTCGCCGGCCCGCCCGCTACCGCTCAAGCCGAGCACGAGGTCGTCGAGGAACTCTCCCGCCGTGGCTTCGTCGGCTGCGCCGCGCCCCGCAACGGCGGCCGCCCCGACTGCCTCCGCCCTTCGGCAAGCTCAGGGCGGCCCGAGCCCGTCGAAGGCCGCGCCCTCGTGCCCCAGGAGCTGGGCGACGCGTTGGCCGAGGTCCTCAACCTCGACATCCGCGAGCCGGACATCATGCTCAGCCTGCGCCGCTTCCTCGCGCGGCTCGACCCCTCGCAGCGCGAGCGCCTCGCGCCGGCCGACCCCGCGCCCGGCGGCCTCCTCGCCACGCTCGCCGAGCCGCGGGCCATCGAGCGGCGCCTCGCCGCGCTCCCCGAGCCGGCCATCCAGCGCGCCGTCCGCCTCGCCCTCGACGACCACGCCGGCATCCTGCCCCTCGAACGCTTCCCGTCGCTCGGCCTCGACATCGAGAGCGTGGACAGCCCCCGCTGGCGCGCCGCCCTCGAGGCCGCGTTCCTGGGCACCTTCGGCCATCTCTCGCTCCTCGACCACGGCCTCGGCGACGACCACGGCTGCCTCGTCCTCTACCAGGAACTCGTCGAGGCCCACGCCGCCGCGCGCGGCATTGCAGGCGGGACGTCCCCGTCCCGCGACACGCTCGACCACGTCTACGCCTGCGGGATCGACTTCCTCACCGACGTCCTGGCCGCCGTGGACTTCCTCCGCGCCAACCCCTCCAAGCTCACCGCCGCCGGCCGATTCTTCAAGGGCACGCGGAACCTGATCGCCCCCCAGATGGCCCTCCGCAACACCTTCTTCATGGACGAGGAGTCCCTCCTTGCCTTCAAGCTCTCCGTTGCCCAGGAGCTGGGCCTCCTCGAGCGCCACGCCGACGAACGCGCCCACGCCACCCGCGCCGCGGCCGACTGGGAGCGGCTGCCTCTCGCCGAGCAGGCCCCCCAGCTCCTCGACGCCCTGCTGCGGCTCGGCGAGAGCACGTGTCCGCCCCACCACTTCCGCGCCCTGGCGGCCGCCGCGCGCGACGTGCTGGCCGGCTGGCCCCCCGGTTGCTGGGCCCCCACTAACGCCTTCCTCGCGCGAGTCGTCGCCCGCTTCCTCCTCGAACGCATCGAGGAAGGCCCCGTGCCCGGCCCCGAGCCCGCGGCGCCCGATGGCGCCTGGTGGCCCGCCACCCGCGCCCTCAGCACCGTCGGCGCACTCGCCGCCGCCGCCCGCGAGCCCCTGCTCCAGGCCCTCAACTACGCCGGCGTCCTCGACGTGGGGCGCCAGGGCGACCACTCGTTCGTCGCCGCCTCGCCCCTCGCCCGTCTCGTCCTGGCCCGCGAGCCCCTGCCCGACCCCGCCGGCCCGCTCCTCCTCGTCAACCCCGACTTCGAGGTCGTCCTCTTCCCCGACGAGGGCCACGTCGCGCTCCTCCACCGCCTCGCCGCCTTCTGCGAGCGCGGCAAGCGCGAGGTCACCCTCCACCTGCGCATCACCCAGGAAAGCGTCCAGCGCGCCGTCCTCCGCGGCCTGGGCGCCGAGGACATCCTTGCCACCCTTCGCGCCCACATCCGCGCGCCCCTTTCCCAGAACATCGAGTACTGCATCCGCAACTGGGCCGCCAGCGTTTACCCCGCCGAAATCTGCACCCTGCACGTCCTCGAGCTGCCGTCGGCCGAGGCCCTCGACGCCGCGCTGCGCCTCCCCGAGATCGCCCCGCTGCTGGTTCGCAGGCTTTCCGACACCGCGGCCGTCCTCCGCGTCGCCCACCTCGACCCCGGCGCCGAAGCCGCCCTCCGCCAGCTCGGCATCCACCTGATGTGAGCCGCCTTCCCACGGTCGCGCCCGCATCCTGCCCTTGCTTTCCGCGCCCCGATCTGTAATCTGTGATCCGGAATCTGGGATCCCTTCCCGGCGCGCCGCGGAGCGAACAGGAGACGACACGTGCCAAACCGCCCGAACTTCCTGTGCATCGTGACCGACCAGCACCGGGCCGACCACCTCGGCTGCGCGGGCAACCCCGTCGTGCGCACGCCAGGGATTGACCGCCTCGCGGCGGAGGGCGTCCGCTTCTCGCGCGCCTACGTCAACAACCCGCTCTGCATGCCCGCCCGCGCGACCTTCTTCACCGGCCGCGCCGCCCGCGGCCACGGCGTGCGGACCAACGGCATCCCCCTCGATCCCTCCGTGCCGACGATGACCGAGGCGCTCCGCCAGGCCGGCTATCGCACCCACTCGGTCGGCAAGCTCCACCTCCGCACCTTCGGCACCCCGAACGGCCGACCCGTCGAGGAACTCGACCCCGCCGAGTTCCCCGAGAGCCGGGCGCTGTGGGACAGCGGCCGCGTCGCCGCCATCCCCACGCCCTACTACGGCCTCGAGGGAGTGGATTTCGCCGGCGGCCACGGCTCCTGGATGTGGGGCGATTACCGGGCCTGGCTCGTCGCCCAGCGGCCCGACGGCTTCGACCTCCTCCAGCCCAAGGCCGGCACCCCCACGCCCCACAACGCCGAGCAGGCCTGGAAGTCCGCCCTGCCGCAGGAGTTGCACCACTCCGCCTGGGTCGCCGACCGCACCATCGCCTTCGTCAACGAAGCCGCGGCGCAGCAGGACAAGCCTTTCTTCCTCTGGTGCTCCTTCCCCGACCCCCACCACCCCTACTGCCCGCCTGCCCCGTGGTCGGAAATGTACGACCCGGCGGACATCCCGCTCCCGGCCCGTCGCAAGGGCGAGCTCGACGACTTGCCGCCCCACTTCCGGGAGATCGTCGAGCGCGACCGCCGGCTCAGCGGCCGCGTCCACGCCACCCGCATGGCCGACGAGCCGCTCCGCGAAATCCTCGCCCTCACCTACGGCATGATCTCGCTCTTCGACCACCACATAGGCCGCATCCTCGAAGCCCTTGATAAATCAGGGCTTAGGGAGAACACCGTCGTCTCGTTCATGTCCGACCACGGGGACATGATGGGCGACCACTGGCTGATCAACAAGGGGCCGTTCCACTTCGACGGCCTGCTGAAAGTGCCCTTCCTCTGGTCGTGGCCCGGGCATTTCCCCGCGGGCGTGACGACCAACGCCTTGGCCAGCCACCTCGACTTCGCCCCAACGGTCCTCGACCTCGCCGGCGTGCCGGTGCCCGAAGGCCCCGTGCCCGCGACGCCCGAGTGCCCGCAGATGCCCCCGCCCTGGCCCGGCCTCTCGCTCGGCCCCGTCCTCCGAGGCGAGCGGCCCGCCCTCCGCGAGGCCGTGATCGTCGAGAACGACGAGGATTACCTCGGCCTCCGCCTCCGCACCCTCGTTACCGAGCGCCACCAGCTAACCGTATATTCCGGGCAGACTTATGGCGAGCTGTTCGACCTCCAGGAAGACCCTGGCCAGCTCCACAACCTCTGGTCCTCGCCCGCGCACCGCTCGGTCCGCGACAGCCTGCACCAGTGGCTGCTCCACGAGCTTCTCCTCACGGAGTCCCCTCTCCCTCGGAGGCTCTGCCATGCGTAAGTGCTTGCCAGCGCAGTCTTTGCTTCTTCTGTGCGCGGCACTGCCAGCCATCGCCGCCGAGAACCTGGCCCCCAACGGCGACTTCGAGCTCGAATCGCCCAAGAGCCCCCCGCCCGGCTGGGCGATGTGGGGCGCCTCTAAGTACAAGGACCCCAAGAACTTCACGCGCGACACCTCGAACCCCCACAGCGGCAAAGCCTGCTTCCGAATCCACCACCCCGCCAACACCGCAGGCTACGTCGTCTCGTCGCCCGACCAGGCGATCCGCACGAAACGCGGAATGGCCTACAGCGTCTCCTTCTGGGCGCGGGCCGACAAGCTCGGCGGAAGTACTTTCGGCTTCGATGCTTACGAGAGCATCGCCCCCTACGTGGACGCCCCCTCCCCAGGCTTCCACCCCATCGAGGTCGGGCCTGAGTGGAAGGAGTTCAGGTTCGAAATCCACGAGGGCTGGGACTTCTTCGCCGACCGCGCCCGCCTGCTGCTCCTGACGTTCAAGGCCACGAGCGTAAGTCGAGAGGAGCGCACACTTTGGATTGACGACGTGACCGTCACCGAGGCGGCCAGCCCCCGCAAGGAGCGCCTCGTGCCCATCGAGAGCATCGAGGTCCCGCCTCTTGAGCACAGGCTGCAACCCGGCGAGCGGGTTGAACTTACGGTGGACGCCACCAAGCGCCTCCGCCGCGCCACCCGCCTCGCGGGCGGCGTCTCCTTCCACCGTGTTGCGGGCTGGTCGCGCGTGCCCTACTCGAAAGAGGGCGACTACGTGCTGCATCCCGAGCTGGAGCAAGCAATAAGGGAGATGCGGCTGCCCATGACCCGCTTCTACGCCGTCGGCGACGAGCCCTTCGGCCTTGAAGCCGCGCTCGACAAGGCCGCCGCCCTCCTCAAGCGGGTCGGCATTCCACAAGGGACGACTGTGCTTGAACTTGAGACGCAAGGCTCCACCAGCAAGCTCCCCCCCGAATCCTGGGCGCAGGCCGCCCGCCACTCGCTCGCCCGCGGCTACGCCTTCCGCCACTGGGAGGTCGCCAACGAGCCCTACCTCGGCCGCTCGGGCATGGTCTTCACCACGCCCGACGCCTATCTCGACCACTTCCTCGCCGTCGAGGCCGCCGTGCGTAAAGTCCAGCCAGACACCAAGATAGGGCTCCCCGTCAACCCCCACAGCCCCACCTGGTGCAGCTACCTGCTCCAGAAGGCAGCAGGCCACTACGACTTCGTCGTCGGCCACCACTACTGCTTCGCCGACGTCAATCGCTGGAAGTTCGAGGACATCGTTCTCTCGGCCAACTACCATAAGCTCTTGGAAATCCTGAAGTTGAACGCCCTCATCGCCTCCTGCAACCCGGGCCGCGATGTCTGCCAGCTCGACACCGAGTGGGGCATGCACAGCCACGGCCCGAAGGATGAAAAGGCCGACTTCGTGAACCGTAACGCCAATATCTACGGCACGTTACATCGAGCCGTGCGCCTGATCTACTATACCCGGGAGGACATCCTCCGCGGCGCAAGCTCCTGGGAAATGTTCACCCGCCTCCGCTCCCCGGGCTTCGGCTTCCTTGCCCAGGAGGCCCCGCAGAAGCGCTCGATGTTCTACTGGCTCTACCACTGCTTCAACCGCCACGTCGGCGACCACGTCCTGGCCATCGAGGGCACTGCCCCCTTCCACACCGGCCGCATCGGCAAGGCCGAGGTCACCGGCCCGCTCACGCCCGTGCTCGTCACCGCAAGTGATGATGGCAAAACGGTTTACGTTGTGATGGCCAACGGCTCGTGGGCGAAAGCCTACCCCTGCCGCATCGCCCTCCGCGGCTTCGACCCCGCGAAGGCCGATGGCATCGCCCTCAGCCACAGCGACCCCGACGCCCACCCCTTCGTGGACCGGAGGGAGGACGTTGTGGCCGACCTGCCGGTGAAGCTCGCCGGCCGCGAGGTCGCCTTCACCCTCCCAGCCCACTCCGTCGCGTTCATCACCCTCACAGCGCGGTGAGAGGCCCCCATGGCCGCCAGATTCCCCCTAACCCATTGAGCAGCAATGGCTTAGCCTCGCATGCGCAAATTCAGTCACTTTTCGACACGACCCTTCATTTTTCGACACGGCGCCGCTCTGCTCAGAACGATGCGTGTGGTGGCATCCCGGATCAGATACCGGCACTTTGCGTGTTCCGCGTATTCAGAGGACCATTCTCTTGCGCGGCTTCCCCCTCCCCTTCCCGGTCGAAGATGCCGGCTCGAGGATCGTCAGGCCGGTGAACCGGCCCTTGGCGTCGTGCTCGAGGATGATGGGGAAGTTCTTGAGCCGGGCCTTGGTCAACTCCCACGGGAAAGCGCCGTAGGTGGGCGCGCGCTTGCCGCGGGGCTCAGGCTTCCACCGGACGTGGACGAGATGGGTGTCGAGCCAGCACTCGACGTGTCCCTCGCGCAGCTTGATGATGCGGTCGGCGGCGATGGTGATATCACGGGCAATGCGACGGGACAGGCGGGACTTATGGGCGTTGCAGACCTTGACTTCGAGGGTCGCGCCGTGGAATGCGATGGTGTCGGCGACGACGAGCGCCTGCTTCTCCGTGGGGAAGACCTCCTTCGAGGTGGGCGTGGCCCGGCGGCCGATTCGCTTCGGGCCTTTGCCCGGGAGCAGCAACCAGTGCTCGTCCGTCCCCTTGATCTTGCCGCAGATGCGGCAGGCCATCTTGCCCTCGCGGGCCTTCCGATAGCCGTCCCAGTGCTTGCAGTGTAAGGCCAGATACTCCCAGGCGACGCCGAGTTGCTGGTAGACCTCGGCGAACCGCTCGACCGTCTTGTCCGGGCGGTCGTTGCCCCGCAGGTAGTTGTCGGCCACGAAGTCCATGGACCGGAACAGGCTGCGGAACTCGCGCTTCAGCCGTGCCTTGGGCGTTTCCTTCCCCATCGTCCCTCCGGGGGCAGGGGGGGGGGCCGCGAGACAGGCAAATGACGCGAAAGGGGAACCCGAGCGTCTCTGCGGCTCCGTCCCTTTCGCGTCCTTTCGCGTGTTTCGCGGGCTCGTTTCTTGCCTACACGTCGCAGATCTTGACGGCCTGGGCGAGGGATTCGAGCTTGTTCTTGTTCTTCGGCACGAATTCGTGGGCGACGTAGCCCTTGTAGCCGGCCTCGGCGATGGCCCTCATGATCGCCGGGTAGTCGAGGAGCTGGGTGTCGTCGATCTCGTTGCGGCCGGGGAAGCCGCCGGTGTGGAAGTGGCCGATGGCGTCAATATTGTCCTTGATGAGCTGGCAGATGTTGTGCTTGGCGACCTTCTTGCCGCCCTCCTCGACGATCTGGGCCTCCATCATGGCGACGTGGTAGATGTCGTAGAGGATCTTGAAGCTGGGCGAGCCGACGGCTTTGATGAGGTCGAAGCACCACTTGCTGTCGTCGGCCATGTAGTCGCGGTGGTTCTTGCTGTTGAGGTATTCGATGCAGAGGACGACCTTTTTCTCCTCGGCGAAGCCGACGATCTTCTTGAGGCCCTCGGCGCAGTTCTTGAGTCCCTCGTCTTTGGGCATGCCCTGGCAGTTGCCGGAGAAGCAGATGACGTTGGGGAAGCCTGCGGCGGAGGTGGCCTCGATGGCGGGGCGGAGGTTCTTGATCAGGCCCTCGTGGTTCTCGGTGCGGTTGAAGCCCTTGCCGATGCTGTTGCAGCTCACCATGGAGCAGGCGAGGCCATGCTCCTTGAGGGTCTTGAAGTCGCCGGGGCCGAGCAGGTCGAGGGCCTCGAGGCCGATCTTCTTGCCGAAGGCGCACAGCTCGGGCAGCGGGATGCCGCCGTAGCACCACTTGCTGGCCGACTGGTGGATGCGGCCCTTGAGCTTGGCGGCGGGCTCGTCGGCGGCCAGGCTGGCGAGGGGCAGGGAGGCGGCGAGCGCGCCCCCTCCTGTGGCGAGCAGCAGTTCGCGGCGGGTCAGGCGTCCATTCGTCACGGCCGGTCTCCTCTCGGCTTCGGGGGGTGGGGTGCGATGCTTCTCATAGGATAGAGGGTGCGGGGGCGCGAGTCAAGGGCGGGCGAGCAAGTGGGGCATGGCCCCAGTGCGGGTGGGTCCGTCGTTCCGCTCGAATCCTGCTCGTCCTCGTCCCTCGTCCTCGTTCTCGACTCTTCTCTCCTCAAGCCAGGGGGAATCGAGGACGATAGGAGAAGCGGCTGGCCAGGATTGGGGGGCCGTGCTCCGCAGAAAAGGGTGCGTGTAATCTCCTACGGTCAAGGGTGCAACGTGAACGCCCGTAGGGCGTGGCGGAGTACAGCCCACGGTGCAGCGAAGCGGAACCGTGGGTTT
>Ga0307379_10002162_pt1 | contig 29524 bp, 30 predicted proteins | sample UN2MG_FD_202237 | JGI IMG/M metagenome (GOLD analysis project Ga0307379, IMG submission 202237) | Soil microbial communities from Risofladan, Vaasa, Finland - UN-2 | ecosystem: Environmental > Terrestrial > Soil > Coastal area > Acid sulfate soil | place: Finland: Risofladan, Vaasa | collected...
GACCGATGAGTTGCTTTGCAAACAAGGCCAGCTGCGATCGGGTCATCTTCGCCGTATTCGATTCGTTCAACAAGCGTTGGGAGCTGAAACCAATTCGCCATTTTACACAAAAGGGTTGACACTACCGAGAATCCTTGCTTCTTGACTTTGCCCAGCCGGTATGCTACATTTGTCAGGCGTAAGGGTGCCTTTGCTTGGCATCCAATAGCAATACGAATGGCGGGGATGTGCAAATGCGAATACCTGTGTACACGCTGGTGGTAGTTCTGGCGGCAGTCTGCATCGCGGGAGTGCTGCATGCGGCTGAATCCGCTGCCGTCCCAACGGTGACCTTCGCTGCGCCGACGAATGGAGCGACGATCCAGGGCGGCCAGGTTGACGTCACCGTAAGCTTCGGCTCCGACGACAAGCATCCCGTCTCGAAGGTCCAGGTCTTCCTTGACGGAAAGCCTGCGAGCGAGCGCGTGTACGAAACCCCTCTTGCGCAGGGAACGTGTTCCTTCAAATGGGATACGGTGCGTAGCCCGAACGGAAAGCACAAGCTCGACATTCAGATATTCTCGAACACGGAGTACCTGGCCATGGCGAGCTGCACCGTGACTGTCTCGAACCAGCCTCGCGATCTAGTCGCTCCGAAGGTTGCGCTGATCAGCCCCAAGGAGGGCGACACAGTCTCCGGAGTAACGCCCGTCACCATTGAGGCATCCGACAACAGCGGCCGCGAGCCATTGGTTTCTGTGTGCATTGACAAGTCCGTGCGCTGCATCAAGAACCGCGGGCCTTATACTTACGAGTGGGATACCACAAGGGACGAGAACGGCCCCCACTCCATTGAGGTAGCAGCGGCGGACGACTTGTACAACAGGGCTGGTGTAAAGCCTATCAGTGTGACGGTGCGCAATCCTGGGAAGCCGATGCCGGTTATCGGGCGAGAGACAACCGCCGTGCCCGAAGCTGCAGACGTGCTTTCGAGGAGCATTCCTGTGTTGCCCAATCTGCCTTCTACGACCGCGACGCCCAGACAGAGCATCAAGCGATCGGGCGCCGCCGAGCAGGAATATGCAAGGACCGTGCCTGAGCCGGGCAGCGTGGCCGCCGAGAAGTTCGAGGTGGAGCACACCGCGGCTCCGGTGGCGAATCTGCCTTCGCTGTCGGCGCGCGTATTGGAATCGGGCGTTCCGCACGTCGAGCTAAAGGAATCCCCGGCCCCAGTGCCGGAGGAGAAAGCGGCATCGGCGGGTATTGCGAAGGCCGCGGATTCTCCCGAGCCGACGCCGAACCGAACCGCCGCTCTGGATACTTCCACCTCGGGGCCTACAGCCGCTCCCGTGCTGATGGCCGGCCTGGCGGAGGCAGACCAAGTGCGTCCATCGGTGAGGGCTGACTACAGGTTAGCCGTGCCCGCGATTCCCGCTGCACGCGCCGCAGCCAAGGTTGTCGCCCGGGCTTCAAGCGCCTTGCGGGGAACGGAGTATGTCGTCCGGCCTGGGGACAGCGTTATCAGGCTGGCGAAGAGGTTCGGCGTATCTGCACAGGCGATCATCGAGGTGAACGCTATACAAGACCCGCGGATAATCCGGATCGGCGACAAGCTGCGGATACCGGCCAACGCGAAGATGATCGCGATCAGGCCGGTTTTCGAGGATGCGGGCGGCACGCTCATCTGGGATAGCGATGAGCGTTCGGTGCGAGCGATTTGTGCGCAGAACGACGTCACGCTCAGGATAGGCAGGGCCGAGGCGGCTGTGAACGGAGCGCCGGTCGCCATGGAAAGGCCGGCGGTCGTTCGCTCCGGGCGCACCCTGGTTTGTGAGTCCTTCGTTACCGAGACGCTCGGCATGGCAGCACCGGGGCGGTAGGGAGTTTCAGACCGCACACAGAGTTCCAAGTTTCAAGTTCCAGGTCTCAGGTTGGCCGGGCAACCTGTAACTTGGAACCTGGGACTTGAAACCTGAAACCTACTCAGTACCGGCTGTCTTTGCGCTTTGCTCGAGGGGTTTGGGCTCCGGTTTGGCGTCTTTGCGGCCGTCGTCGTCCTTCTTCTCGGGCTTGCGATAGTCGGTGACGTGGAATCCGGGGCCTTTGAAAACGATGCCTACAGGGTAGAGCAGTCTGCGTACCTTGCCGCGGCACTTCTCGCACTCCCTGATCGGCTCGTCTGCGATCTTCTGGAAGACTTCAAACGTATGGTTACATGCAGTGCATTGATAACCGTACGTGGGCATAGCATCACCTCTTGGTTGTCACTTTGGGTTTTCGGCGTGTGAATTATAGCAGAGATTGGCATCACGACGCAAGCCAAAGCGAGGTGTAGTGCCATGAAATCAGCACCAAACAGCAGGCTGAAGGTCGTCGGGTTAGTGTCGGGAGCTTCCGCAGACGGCATAGACGCCGCGCTGGCCCAGATCAAGGGATCCGGCCCACAGGCGCAAATCCGCCTGGACGCTTACCGGCGTTACCCGTATTCGGCCAAGATGCGCGAGGCCGTAACCCGCGCCCTCAAGCCGGAGGAAAGCCGCGTGAGTGACGTCGCCGCGCTGGACTTCGCCCTGGGAGAGCTGTTCGCGGCCGCGGCCGTAGACGTCGTCCGGAGCGCGGGAGTCGAGCTGTCCGAGATTGACCTGATAGGCTCGCACGGGCAGACGGTCTGGCATTCGCCGGAGCAGGTGGAGATCGGCGGGATGTGGAGCGTCTCCAACCTTCAGATCGGCGAGCCTTCCGTGATCGCTGAGCGAACGGGCATAACGGTGGTCGCGGACTTTCGGACTGCCGACATGGCGGCAGGCGGCCGGGGAGCGCCTCTGGTGCCATACGCCGACTTTGTGCTTTTCGCGAGCGCCAATCGAAACCGAGCGGTCCAGCATGTCGGCGACGTCGGCGATGTAACGTATATACCGACCGGCGGTAAGCTGGACGAGATCATGGCCTTCGACACCGGACCCGGCAATCTGCCGATAGATGTGATTGTCACTCGCCTGACCAACGGCAGGCTGACTTACGATGCGGGAGGGAGCCTTGCGCAAGCGGGTAAGCCCGACCGGGTGATCCTGGGCCAACTGACCAGGCATCCGTTCCTGGAAAAGCGGCCTCCGAAGGAGACCGCCCGCGAGGAGTTCGGGCTGCAGTTCGCAGAGCAATTGCTGTCTCAGTGGCCGAACGTATCGCTGGAGAACTTGGCGGCGACTGTGACGGCGTTCATCGCGCAGAGCATACGGCGGAATTACGAGCGGTGGCTGCCGAAGCTGCCGGACGACATCATAGTCGGCGGCAGTGGAGCCAGAAACCCGGCGCTGACGAGGACGCTGACGGAGGCATTTCCTCGCACGAAGCTGTTCACGTATGAGGACTTTGGAATCGGGAACGATGCGAAGGAGGCGCTCGCGTTCGCGCTGCTCGCGAGCGAGGCGATCTACAATGAGCCGGCGAACGTGCCCGCAGTGACGGGTGCGGAGAAGCGAGTCGTTCTCGGCAAGATCGTCCCCGGCCGGAACTTCCGCGCCCTGATGAGCAAGATTGAACGCAAAGCGGTCAAGAATTCCGATTGCGAATCGGCATCTCCGCTGTAGGAGGCGCTTCCGAGCGCCGATGGCTCCTACTGGCTTTCATCGGTGACTTGCTGTGGCAGAAAAGGATAGAAACCGGCTTCACAACTGGCGGAATTTGGCTTTCCTGGCGGCGGCAGTACTCGTGGCTGTGAGCATCGGCATCAAGGCAGGGGCCGCGCTCAGAGGCTACATTGACGAACCGACCAGGGACTTCATTCTGGCTTATGACGTTGATTGGGTCTACCTGAATCAGGGCCTCGATCGGATACACAGCTTTGCAGACACGGGCAAGTGGTGGACCGGGACCTGGTGCGGCGTAGTTCCGTTCTGGCGGCCGTTAACCTCCTACGTTTTCTGGGCCATGAAACTCATCTGGCCGCCGGAGTACCTGCTGCCGAGGCAGATTATCTCGGTATTCCTGCATTTGTGCTTCCTCGGGGTGGCTGCGCTGTTTCTGTGGCGGACTACACGTCGCCCCTGGTTGGTTCTCCTCACGATCTGGCTCTTCGCCGGGGTCAGGCCATTCCCCCTGAACTGCTTCTCCTCGGGCATCGCGGCGGTCGGCGACCTGCTATCAGACCCGAAGAACATTCCAGACTCGCTGGTCGGCGTGTGCATGCTGTTGAGCCTGATGCTGCTGGCTGAGGGGCGATGGCTGGGCGGCCTGATTGCGGCCGCTGTGAGCGTCGGCTTCAAGGAAATGGGATTCACCACTTGGCCGCTTGCGCTGCTCGTGCTCGCATTCGTGCATAGAGACCGAATCATGGCTGAGCGGTGGAGATATCTGGTCAGCAGCGTGAAGCGCAACTGGCGGCCGATCGCAATGTGGCTGCTGGTTTTTGGCCTGCTGGCATTGATCCATTCTCTTACTGTGGGGATCGGCTACAGGGTCGGCACGAACGAATACTGGTACCGGCGTGCCGGCGCGTACTTCGGTGGGCCGATCGGGGCAAATCTGTTCCTCGACAATGCCTCGGCGCCCATAACCGCCGGGCTCCTGGTCGCCCTGATCGTGGGTTTTCGGCGACTATCATTGCTCCCCAGATTCATAGCGATGTTGGCGGCTTTGGCGCTCGGCATTCTGCTCGATGCTCTCCTGCTCGGTGCGGGCTGGGAGGTTTCGATGGTGAGAATGTTCGCCCCAGAGATGAATCGGTACATCGTACTGGTCTGCATTGTCTGGCTTCTCATAGCATGGCAGGCCGTGCGGGATTGGCAGACCGCCGCTTTCGGGATAGCAATGTCCATTATTGCCTCCATGCCGACATGGCTTGCAACACAAACCCTGGAGCATACGCGCTACCTGGCTTCTCTGTTCATGGAGATGGCAGTGGCGGCGGCGCTCTTGGCATGCGCAAAGGCGATAGCACGAAGGTTCCTGCCCGAGAGGGTAATGCTCAGATGATGCTGCAACTGCCCGACGACTGGAAGCCTCACCTGGACGACATCCTTTCATCTCCCGGGGTGACCGTCGTTGTGGGTGCGGTGGATACCGGAAAGACTTCGCTCTGCGCCCTGCTCGCCAATCGTGCGCTGGCGTCCGGGATTCCGGCGGCTGTGGTTGATGGCGACGTGGGCCAGTCTGAGATCGGCCCGCCCACTACCGTCGGCCTGGGACTGGTGGAGTCCGAAATCCGGAATCTCAACGAGCTGGAGCCGCGGTCGCTGTACTTCGTTGGATCCACCTCTCCCGTTGGGCATCTGCTGGCGTCTGTGACCGGCGTCAAGAGCCTGGTGGAAAGGGCTCAATCGCTGGGGAAGCAGTTGGTAATCGTGGACACCACCGGCCTGGTGCGCGGATCCATCGGGCGGAGGCTGAAGACCCACAAGATCGAGCTGCTGCGCGCCCGGCACGTCGTGGCCCTACAGAAGGCCGGTGAGGCCGAGCATTTCCTTCGCTTCTTCGACACCTGGGAGGACTGCACGGTGCATCGCCTTTCCATCGCGCCGGGCGTCAGGCCGAAATCTCAGCTTCTGCGGATGCAGCGGAGGGCCGTTCGCTTCCGGGAGTACTTTCAGGACGGGCGGATGCACACTCTGCCGCTTGAGAAGCTGGCGACCACCGGCACGTGGCTGCGGACGGGCGATCCCCTCGAGCCGAAGTACCTCAAGTTCGCCGAAAGCGCGCTCAGAGCGAGCATCCTCTACGGGGAGGTCATTGATCGCGCGGTCTACCTCGTGGCAGGGGCGGCTCCCGCACGCGAGCGGGGGATCGAAGAGCTCCAGGAGCGTTTCGGGACGAAGAATGTTATAATCGTTCCGGCGAGCAAATATGTCAATCTCGCAGTCGGCTTGGTTGACAGCCGCCTGGAGCTTCTGGCGCTGGGCGTCGTGCGGGGGATAGACTTCCAGGCGCGGAGCATTTCCGTGTTCACGCCGCTGCGGTCGGCTGCTCCGGTGTGCTCGATTCGCTTCGGCGTGCTGAAGCTGCGTCCGGACGGCTCTGAGATCGGCCGACTTCGACCGGGGGAGTTGTAGTGAGGATTATCTTCGTCCGCCACGGCGAGACCGTTTTCAACATCGAATCCAGATACCAGGGCCACACGGACGCCGAGCTGAGCGAGCTGGGACGCAGGCAGGCAGCCGGCGTCGCGGAGCGCCTGAAAGACGAGAAGATTGATGCGGTCTACTCCAGCGATCTGTCACGCGCCAGCGAGACGGCCCAGGAAGTCGCCAAGTTCCACAACCTTCAGGTTCAGACCGACGAGCGGCTGCGCGAGTGCGCCTTCGGCGAATGGGAAGGGCTTAACGTACGCGAGATCGCGGAACTTTACCCGGAGCTCTATGAGAATTACCTCAGGGATTCCGTGACGTACCGGGCGCCGAGCGGCGAGCGGCTGGAGTCGCTTCAGGCGAGAGTGGTTTGCGCGATCAATGACATAGCCGAACGCCATCCGGAGGATACCGTGGTGGCCGTAGTCCACGGCGGGCCCATCCGAGCGTTCCTGTGCCATGCCCTTGGAACACCGCTGGAGGCCTTCCGCAAGATCAAGCTGGACAACTGCGGGCTAACGGCGCTCTTGCTCGGCTCAGACGGCACATGGTTCCTCGAAGCGCTGAACGACACTTCGCATCTGGAAGAAGGATAGTCCGGCCCTCAAGGACCGGACTGACTGGCTACTTGTTCTTACCCTTACCCTTCGCCTTATCTTTGCCGTGGTCGTCGCTCTTCCCCCTGCCCTTATCATTGTCGTCGTCCTTCGGGGGCGCGGCGACTCCGGAGCGCGTCCGATGCTCCTTCCGCTCCTTTGCCCACTCCCGCCAGCGGTTTTCGAGCGCCGCCGGCTTATCCTTGTGATGCGCGTTCCACCAGACGACGAATGCCTCGCGGTCGTCGGGACTCAGCCCCACGTAGCGGTCAGCCCAGACTCCGGTGAGGTGCTTCCTCTGATTGCCCCTGCCGATGTACCATCCCAGATGAAGCCCGCGGTCGTGCCTGAACTTATCGGCGAGAATGAGGTCTATCGTCCCCGCCCTGACCGGGTAAGTCCGCCAGAAGCGCTCGCGCTCCCGAATCCTCTCCTGGTCGGCGATGCTGGTATCAATCAAGGCCGTGATCCCGACGCCGGACACGCGCTTGATCTTGAGCGGATTCGTCGAGTTCGACGGCACGAACACCTTGATCCTGAACTTGCCGCCGTCGAAGATTTCCTCATACTGGTAGACCGCCTTGACCGCCTTGACCGCCGCTCCCGAGACCTGGGCGCCGCCGATGTACGCCTTGTCGCCGATTGTGGCTATCGGGACGACTTTGGTGCTGGCGCTCGATCCCTTCGTAATGCCGTTGATGGCGTCGTTCAGCGGTTCTGCGGCTGCGTTGATGGCGACGGCGACCACCCCGGCTTTCAGAATATCGCCGACGTGGACGGCGTGGCTGTACGTCTGGCCCTTCCAGCGGCCGTCGAGCGCGACGTCAATGATGGCGGAGACGCCGACCTTCTGCACGCGCTTCAGCGCGAAGGGATTCAGGCTGGCGCTCGGCACCAGGACTTTCAGGCGGAACTCGTTCTGGCTGAAGTTGTCCTCATAGAGCCAGACGGCCTGGACGGTCTTTACGGTGGATGCCGGGCCGGCGACCTGGGCCGCGCCCACGTATCCCTTCTCGCCCACGCTCAATATCGGCACTACCTTGGTGGACATGCCGACGGGGATCTTGTTTTGGAATGTGAACGTGTTGATGAACTTGTTCAGTCCGGGCGAGGCTTCCTTCACGACGAGGCCGATGGCTGCCGCGCGGAAGATCTTGGTGTCGAAACCAGCGGCGAACGCCTGATCGGCCGGGAACAACGCGGCTGAAACCGCGCAAACCAGAAGAATAACGAGGCTGAGTCTTCCCTTCATGTGCCCATACCCCCTTCACTTACTTGATACGACTCCGAAGACATTATTCCTCGTACCGGGGAGATATTCAATACCTGGTTCGGTGCCGAGGGGAATTGGTTCGCGGCCGGAACGCAGTCCTTTCCGGCAGGGGGATTGGTCTGCGAAGGCGGACCGGGGTTTCAACTGCACGTGTCCCGATGGGCTTTTCGATGGCCCTGCGAATGAATTCGGGCGGCGGAACCGTGATCGGGGACGCGTTCAAGTCAGACCTCGACCCAACAGTCGGCGAGCATCTCCTCGTCTATGAGAATCTCGATGTCACATGCGTCAAGTAGCCTATAACACGGCCAGTTCTTTACGCGTCCTAACTCCACGTGTTTGCCGAGCTTCTTGACGAGTTCCACTGCGGGAGCGAAATCGCCATCGCCGCTAATGAGAATGCCAACGTCGTATGTGTTGTCTACCGCGAGCTCCACCATGTCCACGGCCAGTTGCACGTCAACGCCCTTCTCGACGTGAGTGTATTCGGGCAGCGGCTGCCCGAAAAGCCGCTCGACATCCTTCCGCCTGTTGCTGTCGAGGGTGCTCCAGTCGAGCGCTCGCCGTTCTAGGCGGCCGAGCTTGAGAGTGAGATAAGGTGTCCGTTTTAGTCCGTTGAAGAACTCCTGCTGCTTCCTATAGCCCTGGCTGTCGGTCATTTGGTCATACGCGGCATTGTAGTAGTGTATACGAAGCAGCCGCCGGCCGGGTCGGGAATTGACAAGCTTCTCGGCAAGCATGTCAAACCTGATCTGCGCTCTACCAAAAGCTCGTTTCAACGCGTGGTAGAAGTTGCTTCCGTCAATGAATATAGCGACTCGGTCCATGTAGAAGCCCTCCTCGGCTATCGGCAGATAAATAGAGCTGGGGGTTGGACCAAAGGTCCAACCCCCAGGAGTTCATTGACCCGTGGTTGACAACGCAACCACGGGGAGGTAATTCAAATCCGAATCTACAAGTTGACCCACTTGTGTTCGGGAAACGCCGAACACCACCATCATACCATATCGGCGGCAAATGTCAATCACCTGAGGGCAAGAACAGGTATTTTTTCTAGTCTTCATGGCTCGTTATGTTAGACTCCCCGAAACTGGATTCCGGCGGTCTTGAGTGGGATGTGACTACGGCGCTGACCAAAGTACCTTGCCATCATTGTTAATCAAACCTATAAGCGGTTCACCCTCATCTTTGGCCGTTATTAGTACCCGTGATTTCTCATTTTTCCCCCGCAAGGAAACATATTCATTATCTATCTCATTCGTACAAATAGAAACTCGTTCCGTTCCATCCCGGAACAAACAGAAACGAGTTCCATCTTTGCCCTGCAAAATCATTTGAGGTTTAAGCTTCAGAGGATTGTTAATATCGAAGAAGCTAAGGCTGGCACCCAGGTCAGATGATACACGCAAGTTACCGCCAAAGGATTTATCCGACAATGAAACCGATGACCCATCTTTGGCCGCAAGTATCGCAATTGCAGGTTTCCCTCCTTCGTATTTTGCTGAGATTGCTGAAGTACCATCTTTTCTGACGTTGAGCTCTAAGCCAGGATTACCTTTGGAATCCAGCAGGTTTAACATTGGTTGCCCGTCTGGATCCTGAAAAACCTCAATACTAGGGATCCCGCTATTGGCAACCATTATGCCTGATCCCAATTCCTTATCATTGCTTACGATGGTTATCCCATCCAGCTCAATGTCGTCATTGCTACCATAATCTCCCCTGCCGATATGGATAGCTGCTGCGCCATCGGAGGAAACGGTCATCGCAATCAGCGCTGCCCCTTTATTCTTTGGTGCTATCAAAACCCCTACTGACCCATCCTTGGTAACTTCAAGTTTTGCTCGCACAGTTCCATTTGCATCTACGATGCAAAGTTTCTCTGTATTTATGCTTTTGAAGAACCGAGTTTGTGGAGTCATGCCCATGACTACAAGGGATAGAATCAATAACAGATTCATTAGAAACCCGATTTGCCATAATCGCTGCTTCATGTGAAATTCCTCCTGACGATAGAATTGCCCTTTCCCAAAGCCGTTGCGGCCTCCCAAGCCGAATTCCGCCTGTCGCCTGTTACTATCCCCGATGCCTCGATAGCCAGGCCCTTGATAGCTAGTTTACAGCAGAAAAGAAAAGAGGTCAAGTCTGTTGTGAGTGTGCCCTGAAGATCATGGCCTACGTTTTTAGCATCCGTTCGAGCAGTTTCTTTGCGGCGCGGAGGGCTTTGCCGCGGTGGCTGATGCGGTTTTTCTCATCCGGGGAAAGCTCGGCCATCGTCCTGCCGAGCTCGGGCAGGTAGAAGATCGGGTCGTAGCCGAATCCGCCCTCACCCTTCGGCTCGCGGGCTATCCGGCCTTCGCACGTGCCTTCCACGACGGCCGTCTCGCCCTCCGGGGTCGCAACGGCCACCGCCGCGCGGAATCTGGCGGTTCGGTCCTTATCCGGGGCGCCCTTCAGCAGCTCGAGGACGCGCATGTACTTGTCGCGGTCGGCGGCTCCCGGCCCAGCGAAGCGGTTCGAGAAGATTCCCGGTCGGCCGCCGAGTGCGTCAACCTCCAGGCCGGAGTCGTCCGCGAGGGCGATACGGCCGGTCGCAAGGGCGGCGGCCTTCGCCTTCGACTCGGCGTTCTCGGCGAAAGTAGCGCCGGTTTCGGGAGTCTCGGGAACGTCGGGGAAATCGAGGAGTGAAAGCACCGTTACCGGCACGTCGGCGAGCAGTGCCCGCAGCTCCTCCACCTTCTTCGCGTTTCTGGTTGCAAGGACAAGATCGTGCATAACAAATCAAGGGTTCCATCCGCCTTCGCCAAGGAGACTTCGCTGAAGCTTCGTCTCCCAAGGGCTTCCGACTTCGCTGAAGCTACGACGGACAGGTCGGCGGACAAGGGGTCCAGGGATCCAGGGGCCTCCTACTCGTACTCGTACTCGTGGATCGTGATGCGTGACGCGTGACGCGTGATGCATGATGCTGGCTGCCAGCCGGCTCCATCCACCAGCTACCTATGCACATCCGGGTCGGTCTGCCGGACGCGGAGCTTGATGGTGAAGACTCCATCGCCGGTCAGGATGCCGCCGCGTGCCAGGAGTCGCCCGTTCTGCCAGTTGGATATCCCCAGCTCCGGCCGACAGAGCGCGTACTGGCCGTCCACCCATCGAGTGAACCCATTCCCGATGAACGGCGCGTTGATCGCCCTCAGGAAACGCTCGTGGGCGGCCGCGTCCTCGCTTGTCAGCGATGCCGCCAGGAGCGGGCTTTGCGAGTTGAACAGGCGAATGCCCTCTTCGAGGTCCGCGATCGCCACCGCCGTAACTTCGGGCGTCTGCTCCCATTCCCATTCGTGGCCGAGCTGGTCGGCGGGCAAGACGGTTGCGAGCAGCTCGTGTTGGGCGCCCGAGGCCCGGTAGACCTCGGTCTCCGTCGTGAAAAGCTCGTTCGGGATGATGTCCTCGCTGCCCTGCGCTGCGTGCAGGCGGTATCCGTAACCCAGCTTCTCCCCGCGCCGCTTCAGGGCTTCGAGCATTCGCGGGACTAGATCGGCCCGGGAGCGCGGGATGCAGATGACATTCACTGTGTTGCAGAGCTTCCGGTCGCACGAATTGTAGATGGCGAGCTCGAACTTGCCGGGATCGGCGGTGTCGTCCGCGATGATCCAGGCGCCGCCGGTTCCGTGGAGGCTGACCGCATTCCCGGCCTCCCATGCTATTCCTCCCAGGAGGGCAACCACTCGCCCGGAGCCGCGAGCGACCACGAGCGCCAGCCTGGTATCTGCGAACAGCGCCCATCCCGCGGAATGCTCCAGGCTTTCGAGCAGGACGATTGCGCCCTCAGGGAGACGAGCGGCTGCCAGCGACGGCCTCAGGGCGTGCTCCATCATCGCCTGCGCCGTGCCGAGTGCATCGCTCCCGATTCGGAAGACCGCCGTGTTCCCGCTTCGGAGGACGCCGGTCGCGTCCGCGAGGACGTTCGGCCTCCCCTCGAATACAAATGCGACAACTCCGCAAGGGCTGACGACTTCATCCACGGACCAGCCCTCGTGCTCGATGGTGTTGGTCACCTTGTCCCGGCGCGAAGGGAGGTCGCGCCACTGGTGTAGGCCGGCGATCATGTTCTTGCGCATCTTCTCGTCGGCTGCAAGGCGGGTGGTCGAGCGGCCTTTCTGCTTCGCGCGCTGCACGTCGAGCTCGTTGGCTTCGGCGATCTTCGCCCACATGCCGGGGTCGGCAAGGCGGTCGGCGAACTCCGTGTAGAACTGCGTGAACTGCTCGTCCGACGCGCTCTGCTGCTCCTCGAACGCCTGGAGGGCCTTGTCCACGGCCTGGGTCACCAGCTCGTGAACGGCGCGCGGGATGTGCAGGACGTCGCCGGTCTTGCGCACGACGATCAGCCGGTCGCCGGGCTGGAACTTCTCGGCCAGCTCGGCCGGAACGTGGATGACGCGGTCGCCTCCGATCAGGATCGGCATCCCCGGCTGTAGGCTTGCGAGTTTAGTCTCCTCAGTCACGTGACACCTCCGCTCCATAGAGAGAATCGGGGAGTGGGAGAAATGGAGAATAGGCGAGCTATGGCCCGGATATCTCCGATTCCCCCATCTGCCGCTTTGGCAACCTGCGAAGCCTGTTAGATGCTCCGCTGGGCAGTCGGAATGACACTAGTATCGCCCATATCCGGCGCGCAGTCAAGAGGAATTTAGCCAAGGCGAAGTATCCGTTGCGCGTTATGGATGCCGCATGATAAGATAGCTTCCGATATTGGTGAGCAGGCGATAATATGTCAACTTTTATCTACAGTGACGAGAGCGGCGTCGATAGGAAGAGCCGCTACTTTGTCATCGGTATGCTCATTCTGGAGGATAGGCGCGAGCTTCTGGATTTTGTCTCCGATCTACGAATGCGGCACGGTTTCGTAAAAGAATTCCATTGGCACGAGATGTCGAACACACGTTTCCGCTGCTATGCAGAGATATTGCAGGAAGTGTGGAGCCCGACTGTTAGGTACTGCTGCATCTGCGTAGATAAGCGCAAGGTGGATGTGGACAGTTACTTTGGGGGCAAGAGGTACCTGATGTACAACTACTTCACAAGGCTCCTGTTTACTAAGCGATTGCAGAGCGGGCTACAGGCCGTGTGCTTCATAGATTTCAAAAACCGAGAGCGGCGGGACAATGGCTTGAACTACCTCATGACCTACGTGAACAAGGATCTCCCACAATGCCTTAAGCATCTCCAGCCGTTGCACTCGCACCAAGACGATTGCATGCAGGTATGCGATATCATCACCGGCGCTATTCGCTATAGGATGGAACACGCGCTGGGGAATACGAAACGCGGACAATTGGCAACCATTCTCGAAAGCAAAATGGCCGATTTAGTCTTGAGAGGAAATCTGGATATCTGGATTTGGCGCCCCAGACCTAGGCAAAAAGGGAAAGGGCCACTCTCCTAAGACCACTAGGGCCTACACCATACGCTCCGGAGCCCGGTTATTCGGAAAGTAGCCCTTGCCCTATGGTAAGCCTGGAATCTTCCTACTTTTAATTATAGCCGAAGCTGTGGTTTTCTGCAACAATTCTTGGAAAAAAATCCAAAATTGTTTGTTGTAGACCAACCTCCGTTACATTCCCGCATACTTATTATCGGAAACGCAGACACAGAGTTGCATCGGTAATAGTCTGGATACGGCGGGGACACAGTACTCCACGACTCCATCACTCCGCGCTCCGGCGCATTTCGGCGAGGGTCTTGCCCCTGCGCCATTGGACGTGCGGGCGGTCGGGGAACTTCTTCCAGTCACCGCCCCATTCGAGGCCGCACTCGCGGGCGATGCGTCCGAATACCTTCCACGGGCCGTCCCACGTGAGCTGTCCGCCCGAGACGAACGCGTAGTCCGCGGCCAGGCCGAAGTTGTGCCAGGAGCAGCCGCCCCGGGCTTTAGTGACGATTCTCCCCGGCTTCGTCCTGCCGAGCGAGTACAGGCGGTTCTGCTCCGCGGTGCTCCGGTAGCCGCAGGTCAGCTTCACCCGGATGCCGGATTCGAGCAGCCGCCTTTCGAATGCTTCGAGCTTCCTGCGGAATTCGGGATCGAGACCTGCTTTCTTGTCCATCGCTAGCTTTCTTTCCGGCGGACGATCACATGTTCGATCAAGAAGTTCACGGCGGAGTCGGGAAGCCACTCGCCGAGGAGCTTGTAGATCTCCGACTTCGCCCAGGCGCGGACGTACTCGCGCTTCTCTGCCTCGGCCTCGCCGTTCATTGCGTTCGCCGCTTCTACGCCCTGGACGATGATGCCAATGGCCTCCTGGTTCTCCAAGAGCCGGCGAATCGGCTTCGGCACGGTCCGCCACAGCGGATTCCTGGACTTGCCGATGATGTACGAGATTATGGGCAGCAGATATGGGATCAACTGCCTGAACTCTATCTTGCTCATTGCGGATTCTCCTTTCTAGTCGCAGCCAGCCGAAACCTGAAACCTGGAACTTGGAACTTGCAACCTGGAACCCTTCCCTCACACCCCCAGTATATGTCCGATGAAGGCGGCGACCAGGGCAGTGGCAAGTATGCCGCCGAGCCACTGAATCGCGCGCATGTTGCGCTCGAGAACCTCTATTCGCTCTGAGTGCTCGACCAGGGTCGCCGGGATGTGCTTCCTGATGGCGCCAAGCTCCGCCAGCACCGTCTCCAGCCTCTCTTCGATCACCGCCAGGCGGGCGTTGATGTCCGCGTCCCTCTTCGCTGCTCTGTTGACCATTAGACCACCACCTGTTTCCGGAAGAGATACTTCAGCAGCAGTATCTGCATGACCACCGTGTTCTTGACCTGCTGGCTGGCGGTCTTCGCGACGGCGTAGATTCGTCCATGCCTCGTGACGGTATCCCCGACGGCCGCGGGAGTATCGGCGGGGACCATGACCATCAGAGCGTAATTGCCGGTTGCCTCCTCCGAACCGTCGAAGCACGGTGGCATGAGGGGGCCGTCCATCTGCAGGAAAAAGCCTTTCGCCGGCGTGGCCGAGTTCATCAGGAACTCCTCGCCGTATCTGTCGAACGTCTTGTCCACTCGCTCTTTGAACTTCATGGGCGCCAGCCCTTCGTGACGTCGTCTGTGAGTTGCAAATCCTGAAAAACCTCGCGCCAAGGAGGCGATACATCGAAAGCCCGGTCGAGATCCCGGGAGACAGCCTGCGCTATGTCCTGGTCCTCGTCCGGGCTTTCGAGCTCGGAAGCTGTGAGCGCAGCAAGGTCGTCGTTCACGGTTAGCCTGCGCTTCCCGCGGTCGCCATCACGAGTTTGCAGACCGCCGTATTGGCATATTTCACCGTCCGCTGCTTAGCTATGGTGAAGGTGATGCTATCGCGGCTGAAGGTGGCGCCGTTCGCCTGGTCGAAGTCATCCCGCGCGCGGAGCAGCATCGTGGGCCTGTAGAAGCCGCCGAGTTCCACGCCGTCGAACCACGCCATGAGCTCGGAGTAGGTGGCGACGCGCACAACGGCTTTGCGGACGACTGGACTGCCGCCGCCGGAGGGAGTGATCGAAAGGTCTTCGCCGTATGTATTAATGAGACCCCGGAGTTCGTCCCGGACCTCGGTAGCAGTTCTCGTTCCCACTTACCAGTCCTCCATAGTGTCCATGGTCATCTTCCTGTCCTCGCTGCTGGTAGTCGAGGTGATTTCACTGTCATCGCTGAGGTCTGGGTCCACACGGCGTCGGTAGGGCCTGAGCCGGGCCGCACCTCTTTGAATCAGCTCCTGACCCAGTTTGAAGTCCGGGTGCGTTGCCGCGCCAGACGGCGATACGCTGATTCCGCCGACGGAAACGGAGTCCTCCGGCGTCCAGCCTCTGGCCTTCAGGCACAGGGTCTCGCCGGCAATCTGCTCGAGGATGCCCTCTTTGAGGAGCTTCTGCAAGCTCGTGTCCGTCGTCTCCGAGTACACGGGGTCTACCCCGTATTGGAGTCCGGGCTCCATGAGCACGATGAGATTGGTGATGGCAGTGTCGTAGGTGCTGACGGTGATGTTCGCCCGCTCCTTGACCTCCGCCAGAGTGACAGAAGGAATTGTTACAGCCATCGTGATCTCCGCTTTCCGAGTGAACTCATATTCGCCAGGTCTTCCCGCGTCGCCCATCGCACAATCGGAGTCGCCGCCTGTACGAATACGTCGAAGACATCGAGGAACATCTGCGCCGGGTTCTCGCCCCCGAACGGGACGCCGTGCAAACAGAACATCGGGACGTTGTGTTGGATCACCAGTCCTATATCGCGGTGTTGGTGTCTCCGACGATACCCGTGTATATCGGTTGCGCCGTGGGCGGCGTATTCGTCCGCCAGTGTCGTGGTGCCGAATGAACAAGCTTCACCGGTTGGGCGCGACCAGACCGAAACAACCGATGAACCGACCGTAAACGGGATTCTCGGCGTACTGGGTACACCGGTTGAATAGCCATAAGGAGCCGCCCGGCAGACCTTTATACCAAGATTTGCCATCGCCTCCATACCGAGCAGTGTCACCTTGTTCCACGGCATGAACTGATAGCCGAGAGTGCCGTTGTCGCCCACGTTCAACCCGGCGGCTACCAGGATCGCCTGCTGTGCCCTATACTCGGCGACTTTCTTAGCAACGGTGCCGAAATCTTCTCCGCCCTCCTCAGACCACAGCCTATGGCCGGACGTGTGGCTGTGTATCTGTGGGAGCAGCACGTCTTGGTTGTTTATAAGTAACGTCTTGGTCACAACGTCCAGGGCGTTCCATTCGGCGGCGGTCGCACATTGACTAATCCCCACTGCGGATACGGCGTTCCGGGCGCGAAGCCAGGCTATGAACGCGGTCAAGTTCGCTATCTCCGTGGCATCGTTGCAATCGTCTACGTGGTCAACATCAATGAAAAGGGGGAATAGCCCCGATTGATCGGGGTAGACCTGCGCGAGAACGTGGCAGAGTGCGAGGGCCGGGTAGTAAGCGTCAGCCCAGAAATACACATCATGTCCACCACTGCCCCGGCGTTTCCAGAAGGCGGATCTGCCGGTGTCGTCGTAGATCAAGTTGGTCACATTGGTGTCTGTTGCGTCTAAGGGATAAATGGTCATGCCGGTCGGATAACCGATAAACCCCCAGGATGAGGTGAGCGAACCCTCAGCACTCGTACCTTCCTTGGCCGTCGCGCCGGTGGTAAACCCCGCACTGTTCACAACAGACTGTGCGGAGGCTACAAAGACCGGTGCACCGATGGCCCCACCAGCCCACGCCTCCAGGTTCACCCGCTGCCAGTCCATGTACGGGATAATGACAAGCGAATAGTCGCCCGCATCGTCTACGGACTTGGTGGCCGTCCATCCGATCTCAAACGGGATGGACAGTCTCTCCAGGATGTTTATACAGATCGCCGTCGGACTGTGGTTCGTGTAGTATTGCGGCGCTGTCATCTTCTGCTTGTCGGAATCAAATAGCATCAGAACCGGTTTCATGGCCTACCGCCTACCTTCGCGGCCACGGTCACGGTGTTCGATGTACCCGTCTCAGTAACCCAGACGCGGACGTATCTAATCCAGAGACCGGCAGGCAGATCGAGAGTCACCTTCCCGCTAAGCCCCGATGTCTTTACCAGACCGGTTGCCAGGGCCGTCGCCCGACGATGCCAATTGGGTATGTAACTACCATCCAAATCCGCCGCAACATCAATCCCGATACTCGCCGTCCCGTCGCCCGTGATCGTCACGAGGAGTACGCGGTCTGAGAGAGTTCCAATCACCGCGAAGGCCGCCAGATATTCCGTAGCCGCCGCCGCAACCTCCTCACTCCCAAGATCGTGAATCTCGTATTGCTCGTAGAACGGCTGGCCGTCCACATTCTCCACAAGGAGGCGGCCGGCATCGGTGGCTAACACCTCCTGGGTCTTCTTTGTTGTCATGTTTGCAGCTGTCAACATCATTCTCACTCCTCATCTGTTTTCTGTTGCAGACGAAAGGCGGAGTGGTGGAGCAATGGAGTAATGGATTCCAAACCCAGTACTCCACCACTCCAGTGCTCCAATACTCCGCCTCACCCCTTAGGTTACCTGGTTGCCGTATGCGAGCTGCCAAAGCCCGTAGCCGACGTTGTACCTGGCCCGGACGCCGTAAACGTACTCATCGCGCAGGAAGCCGTTCTCCGAGTTGGCCTCGAGGGCTGTGAACTCAACCGGCACCCTCGACTGGAAGATGATCGGCTTCACGACCCGCTTCGTGCAGAGCAGGAACCAGTCGTTCGAGTCGGCCAGATACGGGCTGACGATCAGGTCGAGCGCGCCCGAGAGCACGTTCTTGCGCATTTCCGTCTTGCCCGCGGCCGTATCCGGCGCGTAGACAGATTCCAGGAGCTCCATCGCCGTCCACTTCAGATCTGGTGGGACCACCAGCGTGTCGGGGACGACTCCCATTGGCTTGCCTTTGTCATCCTTGAACTTCATTATGGCGGTGAACGCCGCCTGGAGAGATGACGCGGACAGCGCGGAAGTCCCCTTGTTGCTCTGTGTGCCGGATTCTCCCTCTGCGTGGTCGGTATCGAAGAAGTACTGGCTGTCATAGCCCAGGTTGGCAAAGCCGTCCTTCAAGAGGCTGAAGGCCAGCTCGTCCTGATGGCGCTTGGCCTCCTCGGCGAGCCCCTGTACCCTGAGCTTGATCTGGCCGTACTGATCGTCCTCTAGGGCAGCCCGCTCCACAGCGATGGATGCCTCCCAGGTCTTGTTCTTGATCGAGTAGTCGTGCGGCAGCAGGCCGGCAGGAATTCTCTCGTCCTTGAACTCCCGCATCTTCGGCACGGAGCCGAGCCATGCGTACTTCTCTGTGTCGTGCTCCGAGGGCACGATGGTCGCTATTCGCTCCCAGTCGCCGGGGGAGGCTTCATAGGCGTCGAAGAAAATGGCGCGAAGCCCTGCCTCCAGCAGCTTCGGAATGTCTGATTTGACTATAGCCATGTCAGTGTCTCCTTTCGTGTTTTCACTGGAGTACTGGAGTATTGGGGCTCGTCCCGTTACTCCGTCACTCCATTACTCCGCCACTCCGTTTCCCTACCTCGTGTAATTGCCTATCCGTATGCGGACTTGGCTGCCGCTGACGACCTCGGCGATGACGCCGCACTTGATGTCGTTCGTGGTCGCCCCCGCATCGTCATCCACGGTCTGGTTGTCCACTACGTAGACTTCCTTGCCGAGGACCGCCTGAGCAGCATCGCCGCCGTTGTAGAGGAACATATGTTCGCCCGTCTTCTCAACGCGGATCTCCTTGTCCCCCGCTGAGCCAGCGGAGTTATCCACCTGCTCGTAGCTAACTCCGGCGAACAGGAAGCTCGCGGTATCCGCGCCGTTGGTTGCGTAGCCGCTGGTATTGATGCAGACCAGGACCCCCTTCGGGATCTTGACGGCGGCCATCTTTACGGCCTTCAGCTTGCCGTCACTTCGCCTCGTGTCGCGATCTGTCGTTGTTGCTGCCATTTGTCTCCACCTCGCTTTTGAATTAGACTTTAGACTGTAGACTTCCCCTGCCCGTGCGAATGGATTCGCGGGCTACAAGAACACCAAGTCCTCCTGCGGGGACTTGGCTGGCCGGGAGAGCCGACTTCAGTCGGCTTCGTGAGATTAGCGTGTGGATTCACCCACACGTGGTTGATCGAGTAGGAGTACGAGTATGAGTAAAGAGATGCTGGACGTATACACCCACACTCCCACACGCCCCGTGACCACTGGCCACTGACGCCTGTCTACTCTCTCTACCTATCCCGCGTATTTCTCCACCTGCTCGCGGGTTATTCCCAGCTTCGCTAGAAGCTCCTCCTCATCCGCTGATAGCGGAGCTCCCGATCCGCCTTCGCCAAGGCTTCGGCGGACCGACGGAGCCAGCTCGCCGAACGTGATCACCTTCGGCTGAGCCTCCAGGAAGCACTCGAATAGCTGGGCGATGGTCGCTTCCCCATCGCCGAAGGTGACTTTGCCATCACCCTTTAGCAGAATCTCCCGGGCATACGGCTCAGAGGCCGGCACAATCTTGCCCTGCGCCTTGAAGTCGGCGAGCCGCGCCTCCATATCCCTCGCACGCAGAGCGAACCTCAGCTCAGCGATCTCCGCGTCGCGCTCCGTCTGCTCGATTTCGCTCGCGCTCATGCTCTTGCTCACCTCCTCTCGCAATTTCGGATTCTCCCGCCGTTGGCGGGATCCCGCTGTAGGCGGGACGGATTTCTGACTTCGAATTTCGGATTGCGGATTGGGAAGCTTGCCCTCACCCCGTCCTTCGGACGCCCCTCTCCCAAAATTGGGAGAGGGGACGGGGGCGAGGGCCGGAACCTCCGCTCCGCTACTTCCAAACATCGCTGCCGATGGGACGCGCGGGCTGAGGACGAGCGAGACCTCCGCCAGGCGGAGCGGGTCCTTGTGCAGAGCCACGCTCAGCTTCTTGATGCCGCGCCGCTCGAGGAACGCCGCCAGGTCGCGCGGGAATGCCAGCCGGGCGAACAGCTCCTTGCCCCGCCGCCAGATGCGCTTCACGGTCCCCAGCGGATCGAGCGGGCTGTCCATGTGCTCGACCTTCACGGGGATTTCCGCGAAGTTGCTGACGATAGTATCCAGGTCCTCCTCGCTCACGGAGATCTCCTTGTCCGGGTACTCGCCTGCTTCGAAGATCTTCGCATCCCGCTCCACCGGCATCTCGTCCGGGAAATAGTCAAATTCGAAAATGATTGTGTCTTGCACGATGATCCTCCTGTTCTGGGAATGGAGTATTGGGGTGGCGGAGTGTAGGAGTACTGGCGTGTGGAATCCATTGCTCCATCGCTCCACGCCGGTCACGCCGCCGGTATGCCTAGGTACTCGCGTATCCACGGCTCGTCGGGCGCCACGACCTTGCCCTCGATCAGCTTTGAGATAAGGCCGCCGACCATCTCCAGGTCTCGCTGCTCGAGACTCCCGATGACGAAGCGCGGGTAGTTCTTGCCCTCGATGTAGCGGCGCCGTCCTCGGCGAGCACCGGCCGGTAGCGTGCTCTGGCCGCCGGCGAAGTTGTACTCCACCAGCCGGCGGATGAGCTGCTCCCGCATCACCGTCTCCTCCAAATCCTGCTTCAGCCTCTGGAGGTAGAAGCCCAGCACGTCCAGGTGCACCTTCCCAAGCGCATAAGAGCCGACTCGCGAGCCTTCCTCACTGGTGAGCGTCTGGCCGAGAATCGCCTTCGCGATCTGCCTGTTGTGGAACTCGACGGCCTCCTGGTAACCGGCCTCGCCGCCCCTCTGAGCCTCCAGCAACTCGATGGTCACGTCCTCCGGCACGACTATCGCCGTCTCCTGCTGAATCTTGTCGAGCACGCGGAGGAGATCGTCCTGCTGGTCTTTCGGCATCCCGCGCCGGTAGCTGCCCTTCGCGGTAGGCATCCCGAACTTCTCCAGGTACATGTTCCAGAACTTCAGGACGACGTCTTTGCTCCACCAGTGCTTGTACGCGGCCCGCAGGTCGGACTCGCCGTGTGGGAGCTCGTACGCGGGCATGTAAGTATAGATGATGAACTTGTCCACCGGCAGGTCGGTTCGAATTCCGGGGGCGGTCATGGTCAGCGCTCGCACGTTTAGGAACTCGTCCGTGTCGAAGCCGAACGCCGCCGGGTTCTTCGATTTGATGGATTCCAGGCCGATCATGCCGGCGTATGGGCCGTCCTCGATCAGCTTGTAGTTGATCTCGCACATGGAGAAGCCCTTCGCCAGCGCATCGAGAACCTTGAAGAGCAGTTCTTGCACCGAGCCGCGCATGTCCTCGAGGCAGAACTTCACGAACCGGGCTACATCCACGTCCGCCGGGTCATCGCTCGCGGGCTGGATGTCCCATCCCTTCGAGAGCACTGCGAACTTCTTCGTATTCAGGCAGGAGCGCACCTGGGAGTCCTTCTGCATCTCGTCGTATATGGCCAGCCCCTTCTGGCTCACAAGGTCATCCGGCGCATAGGCCGCCAAGCGGAGTGTGGTGCTGGCCAGTCTCGTTTGCGCTGCCGCCACTTCCTCCATGACGGGCTTCTTCCTGCTGAACATCTCCAGAACGCGTTGTGTGAGTGTGGTTCTCATGAGCATCTCCTTCGAACGCATGTTCGTACGCAAATCTTCTACAGATAGGAGAAACCATCGCCCTTTGAGGGTTGAGGGCCGGGGGCGATGGACCAAAGACCAAACAAAGAGGGCCGGTGACTACCCACCAGCCCTGCGTGATGAGTGGAAGGCTCTCGCCCACACTCGTCAGAAACTCGGCTCCCATATACATAAGCGACTTAGGCAGGCGATTTGAAAGAACGGCTTGTGAATTTTCCGGGAAATCTTTCGGCGGGCAGGACTGCGCCTGATTTTCGCTCCCTGTGCTGAAGCAAGTGGCCGCCGGGCAACAAAAAAGCCCCGTCAACGGGGCTTCCATATCGAAACGCCAGCCCGGCCCTTGAGGGCGGGGGCCTGCAGGCTAGGATAATCGCTTGAGCCAACCTTCACCCACATCCTCCTCCAGATTCCTAAGGTGGACCTCCAGCTCCTCCAGCACCCTCTCCCAGTCCTGTTCCGAGGCACCGCGGAACGCATTTGTGATTGCTGTATCGCAGTCCGGCGGCGCCAGCGAGACAGCGTCGCGAACCGACACGAAACTCCCTTGCAGTATCATTGACCGAAGTACTTCCTCAAGGCACACAACGCGACGCTTTAGCCGATTATGGATGTCCTTCAGACTCTCGCTCTTACCCAGCGCCCGAAGGCATCTCTTGTCGCCAGTAAGGATCACGGGGTCCAGGGTCACAGTAAGCGCGGTTGCGATGAGGCCGCCTTCCCCGGGGTCAATGCCTTCGACCGCCGTGAGCGGCTTGTGGTATTCATCTGGCGGCCGGTCAGTGATCGCATGAGCATTTTCCGCGAAGGCAATGGCTCTATCGAAGCCAGCATCGGTATGACTAGGGCTCGGACCCGTGGTTAGTTTCTGGCGTTTATTCCGAAGCACTATCGGGGTCGCACGTCTTACACGGACTTCGCTGGGGGTGATTTCAACTAGAGCACAGGTCTCGTCAAGCAAATCATACTCGGCGAGCTTGAGAATGATGTCCACGTCGGCGAAAACCATGGGGGCCACCGTCTACGTCCCCGCCCCAGTAAGACACTCAAACAGGTGCTGGTTATCCTCGGCAAGCTCGTCGAGGTTTAGGTTCGAATAGAACTTATTGTATAGCGGATGCGCCGTCCCACCTGGGTTCAACTCGTTTAGGGCCGAGGATCCAACATCGAATGACCCCTCGGTCCAGGAATAGTTTAGTGCAACAAATCCAGGATCAATCGCCATCCTCGATCCAAGGGACTTGGCTGCATCCGCAAGCTCGCTGCTGCTAAGCGGGCGCGAAGGTGGTTTGATGTAGAGATATGGGTCGCCAGTCAGCAGTTCTACGGCAAATTCGTTTGCTTTTGCCTCGGCCTTTTCAGAGAACTCCAGCTCCACCTTGTCATCCACACGGCCCTCGCCCTGCTGCACATGACCAGGAACGATGTGGCCCAGCTCGTGAGCCACAATAAAGAGATGCCATGCCGGCTGCCGCCGCGCAGACCCGATAACGATGACCGGATGACGCTCCGGCCACACCGCCATCCCAGCCATTCTCTTTGCCCCCCTGGGTAGTGGGCAAAGTCGAACTACGGGAATACCAATGCTCCAGCAGTAGCCCAGCAAGTTCTCAAGGTCTACCCAGGGTGCTCCGCTTGCTAGTATGTGCCCGCGGATGGCTGCGGCATTCAGGTCAGCCACCGAGGTCGGGCGTTGCAAACACTGGCTCGCGAGTTTCGCCAACCGCCAGCCCAGCATCCCTGCCACTTTGTATTCTTTATCTCCTATGCCCCGCCTGTGCTTGAAGCGCGTTGGCAGCCTTAACCGCGTTTCCAGCTCGCAATTCTTGTCTCGAAGACACGACATATCTATGCCCAACTGCCGAGAGATAATTGCCTCGGCGTAGGCACGCTCGGCGGGTACATCAGCTAGCTTATCGTCCCACCACTCAGGCAGAATGCAGTCCCGTACAAATTTCCGGTCAAACCCTACCTGGCTTAGTCGGTCATAGATGTCGCGCATGGCAGCGCTCAGCATGTCGTCGGCCTCCCCTTAACCATGTTCCCCACGGTCTAAGTGCTTTACACCACGATAAACAATATCAGACCAGTGAGGAAACTCCCCATGCCAGTTTAGTATTCGCCAGCCGTTTGGCAACCTCCTTCTAATAAGTAATACGAACGAAGGACCTGCCTGGATTCACGGTTTCGTTGACCAGTCATCACGGCTTAACTGCAGGGCCATGTCAATCTCACCACCCCCGTGCGGATTCTCTCAGCCGGCCGGTGGTGATGAAGCCGCCGGTTGACGCGTACCTCGGCGCGATGCGCAGGGCGAGCGCAAGCGCGATCACGCAGTCGTCGTTGAAGCCCTTGCGAGCGCCTGTCCGCACGTTGCCGGACTCGGTCAGCTCGTATTCGTAGAACTGGAGCTCCCGGATGAGCTGCTCCATGTACGGGAACTCAAGCTCCCTGTGCGCCAGGCGGATCGCCAGGTTGTCAATCAGCTCCCGCTTCGATTGGTTCGTGAAGACCACGCCCTCGATGTCCGCATCCAGATGCCGCTCGTTCCAGAGCGAGTTCCGCAGAATCTCCAGCACGGGATCGCCCACCGATGTCTGGTCCGCCGCGATTGCCCGGACACCGAACCTGCAGAGCAGGTCCGCCACCCGGTCAACTTGCGCCTGCCACTCCATGCGGTTGAAGCGATCTAAGGCCAGCACGCGGTAGCGTGCTGAGTTGAGAGTTGAGAGTTGAGAGTTGAGAGACTCCCTGCTGACCCCTGGCGGCTGGCCGCTGGCGGCCAATATCACCACTGCCGTGTAATCTGAATACCTCGCCCAATCAATGCCGGCGATGTAGACTGCAGACTGCAGACCGCAGACTCCAGCAGTACCGCCTCGGTTGAGATCCGGCCCCTGACCACTGATCGCGGCTTGTATGTCCGCCCAGGGAAAGACGGAATTCTGGTCGTCCACGAACTCCGCCTCGTACTCGACCTTGAACTGCCGCTCGGTGAGCACGGACCGCTGGTACTCGATGTACTCGCGGCTGATGTGTGGATTGTGCCACGACGGGAAGCGGAAGCTGCGGATTCGGGATTCAACCGCCGATGAACGCAGATGAACACCGATATCATCCTGGGCATCCCCCGATCCATCTCCGCCTATCGGCGTGAATCGGCGGTTGCGTTCTCCTTGCACGAACGCCCGGTAGAAGTGATTCTTGCCGAAGGGCGTGGAAATCATCACAAGCTGGCCGTTCCGGTCCGCGAGCATCGGGCCGATGACTTCCTCGATCACCTGGTCGCGCACGAACGCAGCTTCATCCACGATCACGCGGTCGGCGGAGTGCCCGCGCAGGTTCCGCCCATCCTCATCCGCCGTCCGGGCCATTATCCGGCTGTTCCGGTAGCGGATATCCGGGTACGGCGTCTTTGTCACGCGCACGTAAGGTCGTATCCGGCTATTGGACAAGAGGAGCCGCTCGACGGTATTCGAAATGAGTCGCGATTGGTCGTAGGTCGGCGCGACTATCATCTGGACAGAGCCGTTGTTCGCTATGGCATACGTTGTGACGTCTATCGCTGCGGATTCGGTCTTTCCCCAGCGCCTGCCGCACGCAGCAACCTTCACCAGATGCCGATCCAGCAGCCACTCTCTCTGGGTGGGGTGCGGTTGCCATCCCCAGAGATCGCGGGCGAGTTCAATCCTCCTCGCCGGGCTCAACTTCTTCCTGCTCGTCCGCGAGCCTTTCGAGGAGGTTGCCAATATCATCATCCCCCTCCAACCCCAATTCCTTGAAAAGGCCGCTCACTTTGAGAAGCTCTATGATTGCCTTTGGTTTGTTCTTGTCATCGTCCGAGCGGATCAGCGCCTCAAGCTCGCGTGATGCTTCCACGTAGAGGCGCGACAGGATGCGCGCGGCCGCCCGTCGGTTCTCCATCAGCCGGCGCCGGAGCGCTTGGGCGAACTCCGGCTTCCGTTTCCAGGATTCGAGGGTCGCCCGCTTGATCTTCAGCTTTCGGGCGATCTCCTCGTCGGTGAGCTCGAACAACATGTCCACCGCCCTGGTCTGTGTTTCAGTAAGCATGCCAAACCTCCAAGAAATGCGAACGCCTGTTCGCCGATAAACCTTCGGGATAACTAGTTTAACCCCGAGAGTGGGGGCGTGTCGCCTAGTGACTGAGGATTCACGAGTAGGAGCGGGTCACTTGACCTCTTGGGGAAAGTCGCTCCCATATACTTAGGCGACTTGGAGGGGGAGGCTGGAAGAACAAATGGTGAAATTTCCGGGAAAACTTCTGGCAGATGCTCCCCGCGCTAAAGCACGGGTCTGCCAACCAGTCAAGAAAAAGCCCCGTGAACGGGGCTACTCCTCGCTTGGTCGCCAAACAGCCCGGTTACCGGGCTTCCAAATGAAAGGATCAGCCCGGGCATTGAAGGCCGGGGCGTTTTACAATTCGTGCCCTTCTATCGTGCACGTCGGATTCTCGCCCGCCGGTTGTATGTCGTAGGTTCCGCCGGCGGGGCACTCAGGCGTCTTTCTCAGATACGTGGGCACCAGATTGGCAAAGCTCACGGCGTCGCCTTCCTTCTTCCTGGCTTCCATCGTGTACTGCTCTTTTGCATCTGAGATTTCACGCAGGTTCCGTATGCAGGTCTTCGTTCGCGCGGTGTCGCGCGCCTTCCCAAAGACGGGGAACGCTATGGCCAGCAGGACCCCGATGATCAGGATGACGACCATTATCTCAATGAGCGTGAAGCCGCCTCTCCGGCGCGTTCTGATCAAGCGAAGCATTCCGACCCTCCTCCGTCCTTATGGGGCAGCCGTGGCTGACAGCTCCAGCGACCCCGGATAGTGCGAATGCAGTCCTCAAAGGCGGTTATTCCACATCGGGCCCTTTGTGAGTGTACATTTTTGCTGCTAACGTGCAGGCGAAACTACCTGCCTGCTTATGCGGTAACTGTGTCTCGGCCCTTGCCCGAGGATCGGACTCCCGAAGGCAGGCGATTCAGATCGCAGGTCGGCTAGCTGCGATTCCTTCAGCCTTGGCCTTCAGCCGGCTTCTCTTCTCTCGCCTCGTATTTGATCTTCACTATCGCGGAGGGCGGCTCGATGCCGGAGAGCTTGAGGAGGCCGTGACCTGATTGGGATATGATCATTTCACCTGGCTCCGGCGCGCGGTTCGCTTGAGTGATCAGCAAGGGCTTGGTTTTGCCGTTCCCGAGGATGATCTCTGCTGACACCGGAAATGCGCCCTTGTCGGCGCGAATCCGGAACTGCACCTCGGATTCGCCGTCGAGGGTCGAGATGTGTATGTATCTAGTCAGGCCGTCGGAGGACTTGAAGGCGTTAATACTTGCTGTTTCAGAAAAGCTCAGGGGCACGATGGAGGTGCTGCGGCCAGTGGTGAAGACCACCATATTTGCCAGTATCCTCAGCATCTCGCTTGAGAATCCGCCGACCATGTCGGAGTTCAGATAGCCGATATTGCCGGCGCCGGTTTCGGTCTCCTTCACGAGGATCGCCGCGCGCCTGCCGTTGTCGTTCACCTCGTTTGCGAGCACCTCCCAGCCGTCGCCGAACTTCGGCTTGTAGCTCAACGCGTCGTACTTGTCGTCGCTGATGCGAAAAGTTCCCATAGGCCCGGTAAACCCCTTAGGCACCATGAACACCGGATGCTGCGCCGCCGGCAGCACGAACCCCGATGGCTCAGGATCGCCGACTGTTGTTATGCCCAGTATCTCGTAGGCATCGTCGGAGATGGGTTGTCCGAGGAACTTGCCGTGTCTGCCGATAGCTCCCATTATGAGCAGACGTCCACCTTTGTCCAGGTATTCTCGCAGCGTCTGGAGATCCGCTCTGCTTACATAATCGAGTCCGGCGGCGATCACCAAGTCGTACCTCGCGAGAGCATCCGCGGTGAGCCTGTACCCCGATTGTCCGAAACCGGGCTGGTCCGGCTCGCTGGGGGACACGATGGTGACGGGGGTCTTCCTCCAATACTGGAGGGCGGCGAATAACGCGCCGGCTGATTTGACCAGCCTCGAACCATCTCCGGCCCAGAAGTCGGCCTCACGGTCGCACAGAATGGCAACGCGGGAGTCGGGCTGCATGTCGGCGATCCACTTGGCACGTTCGCCTGCGGTCAGGTCTTTCAGATACGCGATATACTCGGGATTCTGCCACGTCGTTCCGGCGGACTTGTTTTCTGCAAGCGCGCTCGCGAGAGAGCCTGAGAAGCAGTAGCCCTTCGCTCCGGCAGTGATCGCCAGTTCGATCTGTGCGATCTCGAGTTCGAGAGGCCCCATGTACCCGGATGCCTGCTCTGCAAACCAGTACTCGCTGATCGGTATCATGGGCTTGCCGCCGCCATCTGCGAGCGCCCTCTTGAGCATGAACTCGTAGTAGCCATACCTGTTCATGCCTAGGACGACCTCTTGTCTGGCAAGGTCCCCTTCATCCAGGAGGGGCTGCCCGGCCTTCTTACGCGCCTCATTCCGAGCAACCGCGTACCCCCGAGGCGTAGCTCCGAGCTCGGGCGTCACACAGGTGGCGTACTTGTCGGCGTGGCGAGCGCAGACTGCGTCCTTGTAGGAATCATGGCGTCCGTTGACCTTCAGAAGCACGAGCGTGCCGGGCTTAGCCTTCCCAACTTCCTGAGAGAACCTCTCGAAGAGCCGGTTGGACCATTCCACGCGCTTTATCGCGTGGAGCTTGACTGTTGGATTAACCCATTTTGCCCGGTCAACCGGCTTGAGCGGCAGCGTCTTCCCGGTTTCCTTCTCGAACCGGGCCTTACAAGCGGCGCAGAAGCAGGAATCATATGTGTCAAGAGCCACTTGAGATGTGTCGAGGCAGAAGCCGTGCACATCGTAGTTTGCCGCGATCTCCCTGAGCATCGGGAAGAAGACGTTATCCCAGTAAGGCGAATTCGTGCAGAAGTTCTCAAGCCCGCCGGAGAGAACCTCCCTGCCTTTGCTGTCCCGCTTGCGCCAATCAGGGTTCGCGTCCCAGGCCGACCGGCTGCTGCCGTGGAGCAGGACTATCACTTTCATGCCGCGGCTCCTCGCCTGGTCTATGACGTAGCTGAGGAAATCGTCGTCCGCCCAGTTTCCGGTCTTGAACTTTGCGGCGGTGCGGAGGCCGCTCAGCGTGGTCTTCTTGTAGCTCACTGTGCCCTCGCCGGGGAACTCCACCTGTACCCAGATGGCGCTCACACCGTGGGCTTCCAGGCTATCCAGGCACGCGCCTATTTTCGCCTTGTCGGCGATGCCTCCGAGGCTGGTGTCGGCTGCCCAGAGGAACTGCTGATCGGCGCAAGCAGGCGCCGAGAGGAATGCGGAGATGATGCCTAGTAAGGCCAAGATCACGAGAAGTCTCCTGTTCACCATGGACCTCCTGTTTCCCATTTCGGATTTTGGTTTCTCCCTTGTGGGAGATACTGTATTGTCAAGCAAGATTCTCTCCCAAAGCCGCAAAGGGCTGGCGCCTTCGGAGCACTCCGAAGGCGATGTGCAGGAGCTTACGCATAGCTGCGCCCAAGGCGCACATT
>Ga0307379_10002163_pt1 | contig 29523 bp, 30 predicted proteins | sample UN2MG_FD_202237 | JGI IMG/M metagenome (GOLD analysis project Ga0307379, IMG submission 202237) | Soil microbial communities from Risofladan, Vaasa, Finland - UN-2 | ecosystem: Environmental > Terrestrial > Soil > Coastal area > Acid sulfate soil | place: Finland: Risofladan, Vaasa | collected...
GCCGAGATCGGCGGCGCGGTCAAAAATGTCTATGCCATCGCCGCCGGTATCGTCGTCGGCAAAGCGTTGGGCGCCAGCGCCCATGCCGGGCTGGTCACGCGGGGCTTTGCCGAAATGGCGCGGTTCGGTGTGGCGCTCGGCGCGCGCCTCGACACTATGATCGGGCTCTCCGGACTCGGCGACCTCGTGCTCACCTGCGGCAGTCCGCAATCGCGCAACATGTCGCTCGGCATCGCGCTTGGCCGCGGCGAGAGCATGGATGCTGCGCTGAAGGGCCGGCTGACGGTCACCGAGGGCGTGGCGACAGCATCCGCCATGGTCGAGATCGCGGGCGCGCGGGGCATCGACATGCCGATCGCGCAAGCGGTGCATTCGGTGATCTCGCGTCTCGCCACCGTCGACGAGGCTATCGAGGCGTTGCTCGCGCGGCCCTTGCGGCCGGAATTCTGACAGACGTGGACAGCCGCAAAGCGCCACAATAGCTTCATCGCCAACAAGAGGGACGCCAATGCTCTTTGCGTTAATCTGCACCGACAAACCGAACGGGCTCGCGCTGCGCAAGGCGAACCGCCCCGATCACCTCGCTTATCTCGAGAGCCTCGGCGACACGCTGGTGTTCGCGGGGCCCTTCACCGAGGAAGACGGCCAGACCATGAATGGCAGCCTGATCGTCATCGAAGCGCCGTCGCTCGCCGAAGCGCGCGAGATCGCCGAGGGCGATCCGTTCGCCCGGGCCGGCCTGTTCGCCGCCGTCGAAATCCGTCCCTGGCTGTGGACCATCGACAACACCGACGAAGAGGAGTGAGCGGCGGCGCATGGCCTATTGGCTGATGAAATCCGAGCCCGGCGCCTGGTCCTGGGAGCAGCAGAAGAAAGAAGGCAAGGCGGGCGCCGAGTGGGACGGCGTGCGCAACTACCAGGCGCGCAACAATATGCGGGCGATGAAAAAGTGCGACCTCGCCTTCTTCTATCATTCGGTCGGCGAAAAAGCCTGCGTCGGCATCGTCGAGGTGGTGGCGGAGGCGCATCCGGATTCGACCGACGGCTCCGGCAAGTGGGAGTGCGTCGACGTGGCGGCAGTCACCGACCTGCCGAAGCCGGTGACGCTGTCCGAGATCAAGGCCACCCCGCAGCTGGAAGATATGGTGCTGGCCAACAATTCGCGCCTGTCGGTGCAGCCGGTGACGGCGGCCGAATGGCGGAAAGTCTGCGCGCTGGGCGGTCTGTCCGATCCTCCAAAGGCATGATGTCCGAAGCCGCGATCCTGGGGTAAAGTCACGTGCTGCGGTGTTAGCGAGGTGGGGACGGACATGACATTCTCAGGTGTGAACTATTTCGCGATCATCGTTGCCACGCTTGCCGGCTTCGGCCTCGGCGCGGTCTGGTACATGGTCCTGTCGAAGCCGTGGCTGCGGGCCATCGGCAAGACGGAAGCCGAGCTGAAGCGCGGCACGGGTTCGGCCAAGGCCATGCCCTTCATCATTTCCATCGTCGCTCTGTTCGTGATGGCCTGGATACTGGCGGGCCTGATGGGCCATCTTGGCGACGTGGCGGTGCGCGGCGGATTGATCAGCGGCGCCTTCGTCTGGGTCGGCTTCGTCATCACCACGATGGGCGTGAACCACGCCTTTGGCGGCGCTAAGCCGATGCTGACCCTCATCGACGGCGGCCACTGGCTTGCCGTGTTGCTCATTCAAGGCGCCGTGATCGGCGCCTTCGGCGTCTAGGCGGGAGGAACAACCCGGCCTGTCAAAAAAATGAACGCAAAAACGCGTTCGCGTAGGGAGGAAACAGCCAAATGTCCGAGCACAAAACGTACAAGGTCGAAACGGTTAAAGTTCCGAAGGCGTGGAAGGAACGCGCCTTTATCGACAAGGACAAATACGAGAAGCTCTACGAGAAGAGCGTCGAGAAGCCCGACAAGTTCTGGGGCAAGGAAGGCGAGCGCCTCGACTGGATCAAGCCCTATACGCGGGTCAAGAACACCAGCTTCGAACACCCAAATGTCTCGATCAAATGGTACGAGGACGGCACGCTCAACATCTCCGCCAATTGCGTCGACCGTCATCTGAAGAAGCGCGGCAAGAAGACCGCGATCATCTGGGAGCCGGACGACCCGAACGCGGCGGCGCGCCATATCTCCTATCGCGAACTGCATGAGAATGTCTGCCGCCTCGCCAATGTGCTGAAGGCCAAAGGCGTCAAGAAGGGCGACCGGGTCACCATCTACCTGCCGATGATCCCGGAAGCCGCCTACGCCATGTTGGCCTGCGCGCGTATCGGCGCCATTCATTCGGTGGTGTTCGGCGGATTTTCGCCGGACGCGCTTGCCGGCCGCGTCGACGATTGCAAATCCGAGTTCATCATCACCGCCGACGAAGGCTTGCGCGGCGGCCGCAAGATCCCGCTCAAGGCCAACACCGACACTGCCCTCCAGAAGAACGGCCACGTCACGACGGTGCTGGTGGTGCGGCATACCGGCGGCGACGTGCCGTGGACCGAAGGCCGCGATGTGTGGCTGGACGAAGCGATGGCGCAAGTCTCCGCCGACTGCCCGCCGGAAGAGATGAACGCGGAGGATCCGCTATTCATCCTCTACACCTCGGGCTCGACGGGAAAACCGAAGGGTGTACTGCACACCTCAGGCGGTTATCTCGTCTACGCCGCCATGACGCATCAATATGTGTTCGATTATCACGATGGCGATATCTACTGGTGCACGGCGGATGTCGGCTGGGTCACCGGCCACAGCTATATCGTCTACGGGCCGCTCGCCAATGGCGCGACCACGCTGATGTTCGAGGGCGTACCCAATTACCCCGACGCCGGCCGTTTTTGGGACGTCGTCGACAAGCACAAGGTGGAAATTTTGTACACGGCGCCGACGGCGATCCGCGCGCTGATGGGCGCGGGCGAGGACTTTGTGAAGCGCGCGAGCCGCAAATCGCTGAAGCTGCTCGGCACCGTGGGCGAGCCGATCAACCCGGAAGCGTGGGAGTGGTACTACCACGTGGTGGGCGATAGCCGCTGTCCCATCGTCGACACATGGTGGCAGACGGAGACCGGCGGCATTCTCATCACGCCGCTGCCCGGTGCGACCAAGCTCAAGCCGGGTTCGGCGACGCTGCCGTTCTTTGGCGTTCAGCCGGCCATCGTCGATGCGGACGGCAAGATTCTCGAAGGCGAGGCGGCCGGCAATCTCGTGATCCTCGACGCGTGGCCCGGCATGATGCGCAGCGTCTACGGCGATCATCAGCGCTTCGTGGAAACCTATTTCTCCGCGTATAAGGGCAAGTACTTCACCGGCGACGGATGCCGGCGCGACGCGGATGGCTATTATTGGATCACCGGCCGCGTCGACGACGTGATCAACGTATCCGGCCACCGCATGGGAACGGCGGAAGTCGAGTCGGCGTTGGTCGCCCATCCCAAGGTCTCCGAAGCGGCGGTGGTCGGCTATCCCCACGACATCAAGGGTCAGGGCATCTACTGCTACGTGACCTTGATGGAGGGCGAAGAGAGCTCCGATGCGCTGAAGAAAGAACTGCGCGACTGGGTGCGCAAGGAGATCGGGCCGATCGCCTCGCCGGACCAGCTGCAATTCGCACCGGGACTGCCCAAGACGCGCTCAGGCAAGATCATGCGCCGCATCTTGCGCAAGATCGCCGAGGACGATTTCGGGAATCTCGGCGACACCTCGACGCTTGCCGACCCCGGCGTGGTGACGGATCTCGTCGAGAACCGCCAGAATAAGAGGCCGGGCTAGGCTGGGCTCGCGCACGCGAAACGCATAGACACTCGACGGCGGAGACTCGTCGTCGAGAGATTCGGATGAGGGGACGCGGATGACTTGGCTGACGCGAATTCTAGTCGGTCTGGGGATTGTGCTGGCGCTCGTGATCGCCATCGTGCTCCTGATCGGAAATTGGGGCACCGATGGGCCGCCGACCCAGGCGTTGGCGCTGTCCGTGGGCAACCGGACCGTTACGGTGGCCGGCCACTACAAGAGCATGACGCAGGAATCGATCGCCGACGGCATCAAGGTCATCGTCGAAGGCCATGAGGTTGTCGTCACGCAAGACCAGCTCACGGTGGACGGCAAGGTCCAGGTGGTGGAGCCGGACCAGGACGTGACGGTCTATGTGAGCGAGGACGGCAAAGTCCAAGTGAAGCTCGTGGACGAAGACGACGGGGCCGGCCAAGGGGCCTCTGAAGAAGAGGCCCCTGAATAGTGTTGCCGGGGTTCGGCCTTAGCCGGCCATCACCTTGGTGAAGTCGGCGAGCAGCGTGTTCCAGGCGTCCTTGGTGTCGCGGTCGAAGCGCTTCTCGAGCGAACGTTCGAGCGTCCACACCAGCGCCCGCGACATGGTGCGGTAATGACGCGCGCGGATGCCCATCTGGCGATGCCGTGCGCCCAGCAGCTTGAGCGTGGGCGCGAGCCCATCTTCATGGCCGAGCGAGATCATGGCGAGCTTGGCGCCGGCAGCGAATTTGCGGGCCTGGATTTCGACCGGCCCGGAGAATTTCTTGCGCACGGACGGATCGAGGCGGAATAGCTTGAGAAAGAAGAGCTGGCCGACAAGATCGAGCGCCGGCTCGATACGCAGAAAACTCAAGCGAATCAGGCGTTTCTGCTCCGCTGTGAGCTGGGCATCGCTGACCGGGGTGGCCCGGGTCCGGCGCGTCCTATGCTTCGGGGCAGTGACAGTGGCTTGACTGGCGGCTGGCATGGCTGGGCGGCTCCTCGAACGCTGTGTCGCCGGTCAGCATGCGGGCTTCCGATTGACGAATCGTTAAGGTCAACGCCGTCTTAAGGCCGTGGCGCAAGGAGCGGACAGTCGTTTCGGCGTCATTGCCGGGCTTGACCCCGCAATCCATTCCATTTGAGCGTCCACCAGCTGGAGAGGCAACGGCATGGATGCCCGGATCAAGTCCGGGCATGACGGCGGAATTGGATGCGAAGGTTCTTCGTCTTAGGCAGCCTCCTTGCGTGAAGCCCCCGAGACCCCAACATATTGGCCGCGTCGGGTTTTCTTGCCGGCGAAAGGTCCTGAGTGGAGGTTCCCTTGAGCTATTTCCGCACCGCCATCCTGCTGGCCGCGATGACCGCCCTGTTCATGGGCATCGGTTTTCTGCTCGGCGGCCAGACCGGCATGATCATCGCGCTGGTGGTCGCCGGCGGCATGAATCTGTGGGCCTATTGGAACTCCGACAAAGCGGTGCTGCGCATGTATGGCGCGCGCGAGGTCGATCAGCGTACCGCGCCCGAGCTCTACGACATGGTGCAGCAGCTCGCGGCCAATGCCGGGCTCCCCATGCCGAAGGTCTACATCATGGAGAACCCGCAGCCGAACGCCTTCGCCACGGGGCGCAACCCGGAGAACGCGGCAGTCGCCGTGACCACCGGGCTGATGAACATGGTGAGCAAGGACGAGCTCGCCGGCGTCATCGCCCATGAGCTCGCCCATGTCCGTCACCACGACACGCTGCTGATGACGATCACCGCCACCATCGCCGGCGCCATTTCCATGCTCGCCAATTTCGCCATGTTCACAGGCGGCGGCCGCAGCAACGACAATGGCGGCGTCGGCATGATCGGCGGATTGGCGCTGATGATCCTCGGCCCGATGGCCGCCGGTCTGGTGCAAATGGCCATCAGCCGCACGCGCGAATTCGAGGCCGACCGCGGCGGCGCGGAGATCAGCGGGCAACCGTTGTCGCTCGCGTCCGCGCTGCAGAAGATCGCCGGCGCCGCGCATCAGATCCCCAACATGGCGGCCGAGCGCAATCCGGCCTCGGCGCATCTTTTCATTGTGAACCCGTTGTCGGGCTTGCGTATGGACAAGCTGTTCTCGACGCATCCGGCCGTCGAGGACCGGGTGGCGCGGCTCGTGGCGATGTCGCGCGAAATGGGCGCACCGGCGATGGCGGGCGAGCCGTCGGGGCCGTGGTCCGAGGGCCCCGCCTCGCGTGGGCCTTGGGGTTAACGGATCATGGGGATAGGTCCTCGCGCGCGAACGTGATGGGCCTCGCCCCTCACGGCTGCTAGACCCATATCCATGACCGCATCAAAAGACGTGACGCTGTCGCCGACGCGCGACCACCAGGTCGGCTTGCCCGCCCGGCGCGCCGCCGTGGCCCTGCTCGACGCCGTATTTCAGAAGAAGCAGTCGCTGGACGAAGTGCTAGGCCGCTCCCGCGACAAGGGCGTCATGTTCGACCTGCCGGTGCGCGACCGTGCGCTCGCCCGCGCCATTGTCGGGGTGAGCTTGCGGCGGCGGGGACAGCTCGACCTCGTGCTGAACTCATTTCTCGAGCGCGGCCTGCCGGCCAAGTCGGGCTCGCTCTATTCGATCCTGTTGTCGGGCGCCGCGCAGCTCATCTTTCTCAAGACGCCGCCACACGCGGCCATCGATCTCGCCGTGCGGCTAGCGCAGTGGGACCCGCGCGCCAAGCGCTACGACAAACTGGTCAACGCCGTGCTGCGCCGCGTGTCCGAAAAGGGCGAGGCCATCGCCGCCGGCCTCGATGCGGGCCGGGTCAATACGCCGGACTGGCTATGGGAGCGCTGGGTCGCGTCCTGGGGCGAGGAACGAACGCATGCCATCGCCGATGCGCAGCTCATCGAGCCGCCCCTCGACGTCACGGTGAAATCCGATCCGCAAGGTTGGGCGCAGCGCCTGGACGGGCGCGTGCTGCCGACGGGAAGCGTGCGCCTTCTGCCCAAAGGCCGGATCGAGGAGCTTGCCGGCTTCGACAAAGGCGAATGGTGGGTGCAGGACGCCGCCGCCTCGCTGCCGGCGCAGCTTCTGGGCGATGTCGCGGGCAAGCGCGTGGCCGATCTGTGCGCGGCGCCCGGCGGCAAGACGGCGCAGTTGGTGCTGGCCGGCGCCTCGGTGGTCGCCGTCGACGGCTCGAGCACGCGGCTCAAGCTGCTGACCCACAATCTGAAGCGGCTTGGGCTGGAGGTGGAGACGGTGCGCGCCGACGCCGGCGTCTGGCAGCCGGAGGAGCGCTTCGATGCCATCCTGCTCGATGCGCCCTGCTCGTCCACCGGCACCATTAGGCGCCATCCCGACATTCCCTATCTCAAGACGGCCAGGGATATCGATGAGCTGGCGGCGGTGCAGACGCGGCTGCTCGACAATGCCGTGAGTCTGCTCAAGCCCGGCGGCACGCTCGTCTATTCCACCTGCTCGCTGGAGCCCGTCGAGGGTGAGGCGCAGGTGGCGGCGCTGATGGCGCGCAATCCGGCCATCCAGATCGATCCCATCCGGCCGGACGAGCCATTGGGAGACACGGCCTGGGCGGCAGCCTCCGGGGTTTTGCGGACTTTTCCCTTCGAACTTCCGCTCGAAACGCCGGAATGGAGCGGCATGGACGGGTTCTTCGCCGCCCGGCTCAAGCGCCAAGGTTAACGAATTTCCGCATGCCACTTGCTCCCGGAGGCTTGCTGCCCGAAAATGCATCTCAGGCGTACTACGCGGCGGGGAAGCCTGCGCTTTCGGACCACGAGCGCGGCTTGAGTGGAGAATGACCCATATGGTGGGTGATCAGGCCTTCGAACGCGGCTCCCGCGTTCAAGAGGTGCATCTTGGCGGCCCGAGCCCGCTGCGGCGCCTGATGCTCGCCAGCATGGCCTCCATCAGCTATCCGGGCGGCCAGGCCGAGCAACTTCTGCTCGCCCCGCAGGAATTGCGCACCGCCGATCCGAGTTTCGCCACCGAGGTCTATAACGGGCATTTCGGTCTGGCCGGCAAGCTCGCCGAGCTGGGCGCGGAATCGCCCTTCGAGATCAGGCCACCGTCCGCCAATTGGGCCCGGGAGCTATACGGATTCGGCTGGCTCCGGCATTTGCGCGCCGCCGATAGCGAGCTGTCGCGCGAGCAGGCCAAGGCGCTGGTGCATGATTTCATCCGGCTGCGCCGCTCCGTGCATGGGCTCGCCTGGCAGCCGGAGATCGTCGCCCGCCGGGTCGTCTCCTGGCTGTCAAACTCGGTGCTGATCCTCGATTCGGGCGAGCCGCAGGCCTATGAGGCCTTCTTGAAGGCGCTGACGGCGCAGCTGCGCTATCTGTCGGCGAGCTATCGCGATACGCCGGACGGGGTGCCGCGCCTCGTCACCCTGATGGCGCTGCTCTATGCGGGCTTGTGCATCGCCGAGCAGCAGGCCGTGGTGGACCGCTACACCCGGCCCTTCTGCAAGGAGCTCGATCGGCAGATCCTCCCCGATGGCGGGCATATCTCGCGCAACCCCGAGGCGCTGATCGAGCTGCTGCTCGACCTGCTTCCCTTGCGGCAATGTTTCGTGGCGCGCGACCGCGTGCCGCCGAAAGAACTCACCGACGCCATCGACCGCATCATGCCGATGCTGCGCTTCTTCCGGGGCGCGGACGGCACCATCGCGCGGTTCAATGGCGCCGGGCCGACGCCGACCGACGCGCTGGCCACCGTGCTTGCCTATGACGATATCGAAGGCAAGCCCGTGCGCACCGCGTCGAACTCCGGCTATGTGCGGCTCGAATGCGGCACCACTCTCATCATCTGCGATCTCGGACCGCCGCCGATCACCTCGCTGACCACCAAGGCCCATGCAGGGTTCCTGTCCTTCGAGATGAGCTCCGCAGGTGCCCCCATGATCATCAATTGCGGCGCGCCCTCCGCCGATCACGAGGAGTGGCGTCTCTACGCCCGCACCACGCCGGCCCATTCCACGCTGAGCCTGGAAGAGGACTCTCTGGCCGAGTTCAACGGCATGGGGAGTGACGGCCAGCCGCCGGCCGACGCGACGCTGACGGGGCCGATGAATCCGCAAGGCGCCTTCTCGGACCAGGGCGACAATCTGCGCATCAAGGGTTCCCATGACGGCTATATGGGCCGCTATGGGGTGAGCCATTCGCGGCAAATCCTGGTGCAGCCTTCGGGCAACCTCATCTCCAGCGAGGACAAGCTCTCCACGCGTGGCCTGAAAAGCCCCGACGGATTGATCGCTGGCGCCTACGCCATCCGCTTTCATCTGCATCCGAGCGTGAAAGCGCAGATTACCGGCGACGGCAGCGCCGTCACCCTGATCCTGCGCAACGGCGAGACCTGGCGCATCAGCTCCAATGCCGAGGAGACCGCGATCGAGGAGAGCACGCTGCTCGCCGATCAGCGCGGGCCGCAGCCGACCTCGCAAGTGGTGTTGAGCGGCATGATGGGCGAAGCGCGCGAGGTCCGCATCGTGTGGAATATCGAGCGGACCGGCGACGAAGCCGCCCACCCGCTGGTCGATCCCAACGAGGCCGGAACGGGCGCGAGCTAAGCGTGTACACTCTCACTCGTCATTGCCGGGCTTGACCCGGCAATCCAATCCATTGGCTATTGCGGCGTAACGGCGTGGATGCCCGGATCGAGTCCGGGCATGACGATTCAAAACGAATGGATTTTGCTTTAGAGCGTGACCCTCATGGAACCTAGAAAGATTGCCCGGGCGCTGCTCTCGGTCAGCGACAAGACGGGCTTGGTCGATTTTGCCAAAGCGCTGGCCAAGCTTGGCGTCGAGCTCGTGTCGACGGGCGGCACCGCCAAGGCGCTCCGGAACGCCGGCCTCACCGTGATCGACGTCGCCGACATCACCGGCAGCCCGGAGATGATGGACGGGCGGGTGAAGACGCTGCACCCGAAAATTCACGGCGGCCTGCTGGCCATGCGCGGCAATGCCGAGCACGAGGCGGCAATGGAAGAGCACGCCATCCCGCCGATCGACCTGCTCGTGGTCAATCTCTATCCCTTCGCCGCGACCGTCCGCGTCGGCGGCGACTTCGACATCTGCGTCGAGAATATCGACATTGGCGGCCCGGCGATGATCCGCGCCGCGGCGAAGAATCACGCAGGCGTCGCCGTAGTGGTCGATCCCGCCGACTACATGGACGTGCTCGACGAGATCGAGCGTCATGACGGCGCGACCACGCTGCCTTTGCGCAAACGGCTTGCCGCCAAGGCCTTCGCGCATACGGGCGCCTATGACGGCGCGATCGCGACATGGTTCGCCGAGCAGCTCGACGAGCAGACACCCGAGACACGCGTCATCGCCGGCACGCTCGAGCGCGCACTGCGCTACGGCGAGAACCCGCATCAGCAGGCCGCCTTCTACCAAACAGCGGAGCAGCGGCCCGGTGTGGCGAGCGCTATCCAGGTGCAGGGCAAGGAGCTCTCCTACAACAATCTCAACGACACGGACGCGGCTTACGAGCTCGTCGCCGAGTTCGATCCGAAACAGTCCGCCGCGGTGGCCATCATCAAGCATGCCAATCCGTGCGGCGTGGCGACGGGCATAACGCTGGCGCAAGCTTACGAGAAGGCGCTGGCCTGCGACTCCACGAGCGCCTTCGGCGGCATCGTCGCGCTCAACCGCGATCTCGACGAGGACGCCGCGCGCGAGATCGTCAAGATCTTCACTGAGGTCATCATCGCGCCGGAAGCTACGCCAGAGGCGAAAGATATCATCGCCGCGAAGAAGAATCTGCGCCTACTGCTCGCTGGCGGGCTGCCCGATCCGAAAGCGCCAGGGCTCACCTTCCGCTCGCTCGCCGGCGGCTTCCTGGTGCAAACCCGCGACAACGGCTTCGTCGACGCGCACGATCTGAAGGTGGTGACCAAGCGCAAGCCCACCGATCAGGAGTTCGCCGATCTGATCTTCGCTTTCACCGTGGCGAAGCACGTCAAGTCGAACACCATTGTCTACGCACGCGACGGCGCCACGGTGGGCATCGGCGCCGGGCAGATGTCCCGCGTGGACTCGGCGCGCATCGCGGCGCGCAAGGCGGAAGACGCGGCACAGGCGCTTGGGCTAAGCGAACCTTTGACCCGCGGTTCGGTGGCGGCGTCGGACGCCTTCTTCCCGTTTGCCGATGGTGTACAGGTGGTGGCCGAAGCCGGCGCGAGCGCGGTGATCCAGCCGGGCGGCTCGATGCGCGACGACGAGGTGATCGCGGCGGCCGACGCAGCCGGGCTCGCCATGGTGTTCACCGGCATGCGCCACTTCCGGCATTAGGGCGCGAAAAAAGACCTCCCGAAGAGGGAGGCCTTTGCTTTGATCTCGTGCCTTAGAGCTCAGAGAGCCTCATGCCCTACTCGGGCGCACCGTCCGGATAGACCGGCTGCGGCTGCGACGCGGACGCCGGCTCGCCCTTGTGGGGCTCGGACGGCGCGTCCTCGGAGACCGTCGGCGCGACGACGATGGTTTCTTCTTCCATCACGACGTCGCCTTCCGGTGTCTCCACCGCCATGGTGTCCTCTTCGATGACGGCCGGACCGTCCGGGGTTTCGACCTCCATGGTCTCTTCTTCCATGACCGCCTCGCCGGCAGGCTCATCGGCCTCCATCGCCTCATCCGGATAGACCGGCTGTGGCTGGGACTCGGACGGCGGCTCGCCCACGGAGGGCTCAGACGGCGCGTCCTCGGCGACCGTGGGCGGGACCGAGATGATCTCCTCCATGGTCTCGCCCTCCATCACCGCCTCGGGCTCGTCTTCTGCGGCGGGTGCTTCCGCGGCCGGCTCGTCCATGGCGGCAGGCTCATCGGCCGGCTCTTCGTCCATCGACTCTTCGGCGGCAGGTTCTTCGGCGGCAGGTTCTTCAGCCGCGGGCTCTTCTGCTGCCGGCTCTTCTTCCATCATGGGCTCTTCGGCGGCTGGCTCTTCGGCCGGCGCAGCCTCATCCATGGCGGGCGCGTCCTCGGCCGGCGCCTCGGCGGCAGGCTGCTCCGTCGGTTCTGTGGTCGCCTCGTCGTCTTTTGGTTGTTCGCAGGCCGCTAAAAGACATGCCGCAAACAACGCTACAACGACTGCTGAATTTCTCATGCTCGCCCCCGATATGACTGAATTTCGTGCCCCAGCGACTTAGAACATAGCGCTAACCCCGCCGCATTACCATGGCCGAGGCTGTCATAGGACGGTCGTCACCGTGTGCGCACGCGCAGCAGAAGCAGCAAGCCGACAACGAGAAACGCGAGGCTGGCGGAAATGCCGAGGCGCTGGCTGTCGGTGAGCGCGGTGACCAAGCCAATGGCGAGCGGCGCGGCGAAGGCCGTGATCTTGCCTGAGAAGGAATAGAAACCGAAAAATTCCGTGGTCTTCTCGGGCGGGCTTAGGCGGGCGAGGAGGGTGCGGCTCGATGCTTGGATCGGGCCAGCCGCCAGGCCGATGAAAATGGCGAAGGCCAGATAGGCCTGTTCGCCGGCCGAGGTGAAAGGCCCGCTGCCGGCGGCCTTGGCCGCGACGGGAATGACGAACAGCACCTCGTCGGCGTCGATGGACAGCACGCCGATGGCCGCCGCGATGAATACGCACAAGGCCGCGATGATGACAGGCTTGGAGCCGGCGCGGTCGTCGAGAAAGCCGCCGGCGCAGGCGCCAATGGTGCCGGCGATGGTGAGCACAATGCCAAACAGGCCAAGCTCGGTGGCGCCCCAGCCGAACACGCTCGCGGCGTAGATGCCGCCGAAGGCGAACACCGCACCGAGACCGTCGGCATAGAGCATGCGGGCCAAGAGGAACAGGGCGATGGCGCTATGGTCGCGCACGAGCGCGCGGACCGCGCGGCCGAGTTGGCGCAAGCCCGCTTGCACCGCGCCCGCCTCCGGCGTCTTGTCCGGCCGGTCCGGCGTGAACAGAAACAGCGGCAGGACAAAAACGAGATACCAGAGCGCGGAGAATGGGCCGACGAGACGGTCGCCTTCGCGCGTAGCCGGATCGGGCGGGATCAGCGGCTTGAGGCCCAATAGCGTCTTGCCGGTGTTGGGATCGGCAACCACAAGTCCGGCCAGTAGAGCGAGGCTGACCAGCCCGCCGACATAGCCGACGGCCCAGCCGACGCCCGACAAGGTGCCCAGCCGCTTGCCCGAGATCAGCCCCGGCATCATGGCGTTGGTGAACACCGTGGCGAGCTCGGCGCCGATGATGGCGATGGCGAAGGACAGGAGCACCAGCGGCATCATCGAGGCTTGGCCCGGCACGGCGAACCACAGGCCGGCCATGCCGACCACGAGCAGTACGGAGAAGCCGGCGATCCAGGGTTTGCGCGGGAGCCCCGCGTCGGCGATGGCGCCGAGCATGGGGGCCAGCAGCGCCGCGACCAACTGCGCGCCCCCGGTGGTGTAGGCCCAGACGCTCTGACCGTAGGCCGCATCGGTGGCGAAGCCGTTCACGAAATAGGGTGCGAACAGGAAGGTCACGACGAGGGTGTAGAAGGGCTGCGCCGCCCAATCGAACAGTACCCAGCCGAGCAGGCCGCGCTTGGTCGTGCGCCCGGCGCTTCTAGGTGAGTTGGGCATCGAGCACGATCAGGTGGTTGGGCAATTCGTCATGATCGCCGGTCTCGGGCGGGAAGTGCTCAGCGAGAATCCTGCCGCAGGTTTCGATGGCGGCGACAAAGCCTTCGGTGCGCGTGCCTTTACCGATATGCGCCGTCAGCGCGGCGATGAGGTCGTCCCAGACTTGCGGCGTGACCTTGGCGTAGATGCCGTCATCGGCGATCACCTCGGCGTAACGCTCAGCGTCGGACACATAGATGAGCACGCCGGTGCGTCCCTTTGTGGTGTGCAGGTTCTGCACGAGGAACTGCTCGACGGCGCGCTGATGCGCGCGCGCGCGCTTGAGTGCCGGGGGCGTGATGGCGATGCGCAGCCGCTCCCTTTGCATGAGCACCGCGCCGGCGGCAAAGACGGCGAGCTGCGCGATATAGATGTACTCCACCGGCCATTTGGTGAGGTGGATGAAGGGCAGCGGTACGGCAAGGGCGAGGAGCGCCACGCACATCAAGGAGAAATGGCCGTAGCTGGATGAGGCGCGCGCCACCACCACCACGATCTCGCCGCTGGTGTGCTCCTCGGCGCGGGAGATAGCGCCGGCAATCACGGCATGTTCATCAGGGGTGAAGGGCTGCATGGCCTAAGGTCTTCCTGCCGCGTGGCGCGACGCGCCGAACCCGCTATGGCCTTAATGGGTCGCCGGGGAACTGGCAACCGCCAGCACGGGAACAATCCAAAGGGGGACGCATGCGAGGTTTGGGGATTCTTGCAGTTCTGGTGTGCGCGGGGCTTGGCGTCTCGGGGCTCGCGTTGGCCAAAGGGCCCAACATGGCCGGCGGCGTGTCGTTCAAATTCGGTCCCGACCTCGCCGCCAGTGATTGGCGCTATATGAGCTTTCCGCGACGGCGCGGCGCCAATTTCAGCGCCAGCGGCGCAGATACAATCATCGTGCAGACGAACGCCGGTGTCGGGGTCTTATGGCATCTCGTACCGCAACATAGCGCCCGCGCGGCCATGGCACGCTGGCGTTGGCGCGTCATCGAAGGTGTCGGTCCGACCGACCTGACGAAGAAGGGCGGCGACGACCGGACGCTGGCCGTCTACTTCGCCTTTGCCGACACGGCGGACGCGCGCGGCGACGTCGATCTCATGGATCTGTTGCGCAGCGAGCAGAGCCATGTGCTGATGTATGTGTGGGGCGGCGCTGCGAATCCAGGCGCCATCCTGCCGCTGCCCTATTTTAATGGGCGCGGCCGCACGATGGTGAAGCGCGCGGCCAACACGCCGGTGGGCCAGTGGTTCAGCGAGAGTGCCGATGTGCGCGACGATTTTCGTCGGGCCTTCGGGCAGGCGCCGGGGCGGCTTGTGGCCGTGGCGGTTTCCACCGACGCGGACGACACCGGCGGCCTGAACATCGCCGCGGTGGCCGATCTCTGCGTGAAGTGAGTCTGGATCTTTGAGGCTGTTACCAGCTGCCGGACGAACCGCCGCCACCGAAGCCGCCGCCGCCACCGGAAAACCCACCGCCGCCACTGCTCCAGCCGCTGCCACCGGATGACCCCCAGCTGGACCGGCCGCCACGCCGCCCGCCGCGTCCGACGGTCCCCATACTACCGTACAGGTTGAAGACGATCCACAGGACGATGATGGTCCAGAAGATGACCGTGAACCAGTCGATGGCGGGCTCGTCGGCGTCGTGGCGCGCGCTCGCGCGTGCTTCGAGCTCCGCCGCGTCGCCGGTCAGCGCGAGGCCGATGGCGTGGACGCCATCCTTGATGCCGCCCGGAAAGTCGCCGGCGCGGAAGCGCGGCAGGATGCCGTTCTCGATGATGATCTTCGTCAGGGCGTCGGTGAGGATCGGCTCGAGCCCGTAGCCCACTTCGATGCGGACCTTGCGCTCGTTGGGCGCGACGATGAGGAGCACGCCGTTGTTGAGCTTGGCGGTGCCGATGCCCCAATGGCGGCCGAGCTGATAGCCGAAATCCTCGATCGGATAGCCTTGCAAGGAGGGCAGCGTCACGACCACGAGCTGGTCTGAGCTCTTCTCCTCAAGCGCCTTGAGCTCCGCCGTCAGCGCGTCTCTGTCTTCCGGGCTCAACAGCCCGGCGCCATCCACCACGCGGCCGGTGAGCGCCGGGAAAGTCGGCTCGGCGGACGCCGGCAGCAGCGCGAGGCCGATCGCGGCAACGAAGGCCGAGACATAGAGGCGCGATAGCATGGAGGCCATGAGGCCCTCGACTTACGACGGCGTCCGGCCTGACGCTAGAACTTCACCTCGGGCACGTTGGTCGTCTCTTCCGACACGGAGAAGTTCTGCATCGGCTCCGAGTCCTGATAGAGCAGCGCCCGCCACCAGCGGCCGGGGATTGTCCGCAGCTCGGTGTTGTAGTCCTTGACCGCGGTGATGTAGTCGCGCCGCGCGATGGCGATGCGGTTCTCGGTGCCTTCGAGCTGGGACTGGAGCGCCAGGAAGTTCTGGTTCGACTTGATGTCGGGGTAGCGCTCGACGACCACGAGAAGGCGGGCCAGCGCGCCAGAAAGATTGTTCTGCGCTTCCTGGAATTTCTTGAAGGCTTCCGGGTTGGTGAGAATATCTTTCGGGATCTGCACTTGCGTGGCCTTGGCGCGCGCCTCGACCACCTCGGTCAGCACCGTGCGCTCCTGCTCGGCAAAGCCCTTCACCGTCTCGACGAGATTGGGCACGAGGTCGGCGCGGCGCTGATACTGGTTCAGCACCTCGCTCCACGCGGCCTTCGCCTGCTCATCGAGGGTGGGGATGGTGTTGATGCCGCAGCCGGCGAGGGCAAGCCCCACAAGCATGAGGCAGATCGCGCGGGCGACGCCGCCCGGCCGAACAGGCGCAAATGCCAGCATGACTTCCTCCCTGTCAGCATGAACCGCAAACCCGTGTATTGAGCGCGCGCCACGGTGGCAAGCGGTTTCGTGGTTGCGTCGGGCCTAGGGCGCCGCCTCACTGGGCTTGGCGTCTTGGGCTTGCGGCTTAGCCGCAGCGCGCACGGCATCCGTCAGGTTCGGGACATAGAGCGTGCGCGAGGGGAAGGCGAACTCGATAGTCTCGGCCGTGAAGGCCCGGAAGATCGCGAAATTGATGGCCTGTTGCACGTCCATGTAGACGGTGTAGTCGGGGCTGAGCACCCAGTAGACGGTCTCGAACTCCAGGGCCGAATCGCCGAAGCCGCGAAAATGTGATCGGTCGAACCGGGCCTGCTCTTGCGCCTCGACGATCTCTTTCACCATCGCCGGGATGCGCTCAAGCGTACTCCCCGGGGTGTCGTAGGTGACTCCGAGCACCAAGACGATGCGGCGCTCGTTCATCCGCTTGAAGTTGTGAACGCGCGAATTCATCAGATAGGTGTTGGAGCAGGCGATCTGCTCGCCGGACAGGCTGCGGATGCGCGTGGTCTTGATGCCGATCTTCTCGACCGTGCCGTTCTGGTCGCCGAACACGATGAAGTCGCCGACCTCGAAGGGCCGGTCGAGCACGATGGCGAGCGATGAAAAGAGATCGCCGAGCACGCTCTGCGCGGCGAGGGCAATGGCGATGCCGCCAATGCCGAGACCGGCGACCAGCGCGGTGACCTCAAAGCCGGGATTTTCGAACAGCAGCAGCAGCGCCAGCGACCACACCGCCACCCGCACGAAGAATTGGATCAGCGACAGGGCATTGCACATCGTCGACTTGGCCTGCAGTGGGGCCAGACGCCAAGTGAGGAGGGCAGAGGCGATACGGTCGGCCCATAGGGCGAGCTGGATGAACAGGGCAATCGTGAAGGCCGAGGCGATCAGGCTGTGAACCCCGGGAGGCAGCTTCAGGAAGAGGCTTCCCGCATAGACCGCGGCGATGATGAGGAAGAGCGTCGAGGTTCACTCGACCAGCTCATGCAGGACCGTCGGCCAATGGAGCTCGTCGCCCTCCACCGGCGCCGGCAGGCGGCGCATGAGAATCAGTCTTACGAGCAGAGCGACAACGAGGCCCGCGGCGGCCAGTAGCGCCGCGATCGCCCAATCCGATAGACCGTTGCCGAAGATCTCGCCGTCGAGCAGTTCGACCATGGTGTTCCCCGTGATGCTTGTGGCGCGGCCTAACCTAGTGGCTCAGGCGCGCTTGGCCACCCCTCAGGGCGCATCACGTGCCCGAGGAACGGCGCAAATTGCCTAGCAATCGCGCAAGACCCCGCCGGGACTGTTGCGATAATGGAACAAGCGCAAAGTTTCTTTGCGGACAGTTGCCGGGCAGCCCCGCGCCCAGGCTCTCTCGGGCGGTCCTCGACCTCGACTAAGTACTGGCAGTTGCGGGATTTTTTCCCAAGGCGGTCGGTCTTCTACCGGAATCTCACAGCTTTGGCAGGATGTTAGGCAAACAGAAGGCTTTGCTAGCCAAAATTAGGGGCCTCTCTTAGTGTAATTCGTGAGTCGTTTTGGGGACTCACGGAGGCTCGCTATGGGACCGATTTTCGACGGGGAGCGAGTGTGTTGAGTATGCGTACGACAGGGAACAAGGCGGCTCACGTCGCCAAGAGGGCTCTCTCTACCTTTTCGATCTGCCTGGGCGTCGCCGCGCTCGCGGCAGCCGTTGCCGTTGTGCCGGCTGATGCGAAGAAGAGCCGCAAGAGCGCCGAAGTCGAGGAGGCCGCGCTCGGCGCCGATGCCGGCCAGCCAATGACGCTCGTCGTCTCGCTCGGCAATCAGAAGGTCGACATCTATCGCGGCATGACGCTGATCACCAGTTCGCGGGTCTCGACCGGCAAGCCCGGCCACGCGACCAAGGCCGGCGTGTTCAGCATCCTGGAGAAGCGGCGGCACCACTACTCGAACCTTTACGGTGGCGCGCCCATGCCGTGGATGCAACGGCTGACCTGGTCCGGCACGGCGCTTCATGCGGGCGTGGTTCCTGGCTACCCCGCTTCCCATGGCTGCATCCGGCTGCCCTATTCCTTCGCGCCCAAGCTGTTCAACATGACGACCGTCGGCGCGCAAGTTGTCGTTGCGCGCGGCAAGGTCGCGCCGAAACTCATCGAGCATGCCGCGCTGTTCCAACCGCTGCCGCCGCCCGCACCGCCGAGCTTGGTGAAGCAGGAAGAGCAGCCCAAGACTATGCGCCGGTCGAGCAATGACGCCGCGCCGGCCTTCCGCTCCGGCCTACCGGTCGTGTTGGCCAAGGCGGAGACCGGCGCCGCGACCAGCGATACCGATACGGCCGTCACCGACACAGCCGAGAGCGCCGACGCGCCGGCGGCCACACCACAAGCAGCCGAGACTGCGACTCAAGCAGCGGCCGACACCCCGGCCCCGGTTCAGCATTATTCCGTTTCGGCGGCGCCAATCGACGACGACGCGCGGGTTCATGCGATCGATCCCAGCGCCGTCCCTGGCCGCGCCGCTCATGCTTCAGCCATGATGCCCGTGGTCAAAGCCGACGCCGCCAAGGACCAGGACCGTCTCGCACCGGCCGTGTCGCTTGCCGCCGCCGCCGAAGTCAAGCCGCCAGCGCCCGCCACCACAAAGCCAGCGGTTGCCGTCACCGCGCCTGAGGCCGCGTCTGACGTTCGTGACAGCGCCGAGCCCCAGGCCGGACCCATCCTTTCTGTGTCGGCCAGCGCCTTGCGCCAGCCGATCCCGGCGTCCGCCAACGCCGTCGTGGCGATGCTGACTCAGCCGGCCCACCCGCCGGTGCCGCCGGCGAAGCCGTCAGTGACCGCAGCTAAGCTGGTGGCCGGTGCCGCCGCAGCGGCGGTCGAGGCCGCCGAGCCGCGCTCCACCGCACCGTTGCGGGTCCTGGTGACCCGGCGCACGCAGCGTGACCGGATGAGAGACGTCCAGTACATGCTGGCGTCCATGGGCCATCTTGAGCTTCAGAATTTCGACGGGACGTTCGGCCGGCAGACGGCTCAGGCCATCAAGGCCTTCCAGCAGGCCCATGACATGCCCGAGACCGGCGCTTTCACCGACGATTTCGTGCAGAAGGTCTACGAGGTTGCCGGCAAGAAAGAGCCGGCCGGGGGCCATCTTTTCGTGCGCCAAGAGTTCGCCAGCGTCTTCGATGCGCCGGTCGGCTTCCGCAACCCGGACGACAAGCTCGGCACGCATGTGTTCACGGTGATGAATTTCCAGCCCGGCGATACCAAGGCGCATTGGATGGCGATCAGTCTCAAGGACGACGACGACCCGATGGCCGTTCTGGACCGCCTCGAGATTCCCGACGATATCCGCCAGAATATCTCCGAGCGTCTGACGCCCGGCTCCACGCTGATCATCGCCGACACGGCGATCAACTCGGCGACCCTGCCGAAGGGCGCCGACTTCCTCGTGTGGGATAACAGCCAGCCGGCCAAGGTTCAGCGGGCGAGCGTGACCCCGCGGGTGAAGAAGCGGCGGGCGGCCCCACAGCGGCGGGCGGCCCCACAGCGGCGCGTCGTGCCGACCTACTCGCGCCGCGGCGCAGGCTGGCCGTTCTAGGCTAAGGGATTTTTGCAGGGTTACACTACGCGCCGGCCATCGCGGCGCGTTGGCGCGCGCTTTCAGTACCGGGCAATTCGGCTGAGCCAGCAGCGCGTTTTAAGAGAAATTGGAGCGGGCGATGGGATTCGAACCCACGACCCCAACCTTGGCAAGGTTGTGCTCTACCCCTGAGCTACACCCGCACTCCAAACCACCGGAAGCCCTTGAATTTCAAGTTCCGGGGTGGTCATTTGCCTTGTAGTGGATCGCCTCGGCGCTGTCTACAGACGCCGCAGCCTCCCGCGCCAAGACCGTCATCGGGCTTAACGAGTGACCCCCATTAGCCGAAGCGAACGCCGAAAGCAATGCAATCCGACCGTGCCATGCTGTTCGCGCGGCTTGAAGACCTCGGCATCCTGTCGACCACGGTCGAGCATGCGCCGATGTTTACCGTGGAGCAGAGCCAAGCCTTGCGCGGCGCGATTCCCGGCGCCCACACCAAGAATTTGTTCCTGAAGGACAAGGACGGCCGCATGGTGCTGGTGGTCGCCAAGGAGGACACACGCGTCGACCTCAAGGCGCTGGCGCGGCGGCTGGGTTTGGACCGCTTCAGTTTCGGCAAGCCGGAGCTCCTCAAAGAGGTGCTGGGGATCGAGCCCGGCTCGGTCACGGCTTTCGCGCTCATCAACGAGACCTCGCGGCGGCTTACGGCCGTGGTGTTGGATGAGGCGGTGATGGGCTTTGCCGAGGTCAATTGCCATCCCCTCACCAACGACGCCACGACGCGGGTCGCCACCGTGGACCTCATCCGCTTCATGGAGGCTTGCGGCCACGCGCCGCGCATCTTGAAGCTCGACTAACGCCGCTCTTTGACGCGCCCGGCGCAGGTTGCAAAACGGCGCCGCGCGGCCCATTCTCAAGGCGAGCGGCGGCCCAGAAGCCGGTCCCCGTACCCCTTTGCCAACTGGCTCCCGCCGGGAGAATGAGTAGAAACGTGGATACTCCGATCCTCAACGAAAGCGGCGCGGCCTCGCCCGAGGCTGACCTGATCAAGAACAGCACCACCGCCGACTTCATGCGTGACGTGGTCGATGCCTCCATGACCGTGCCTGTGCTGGTTGACTTCTGGGCGCCATGGTGCGGCCCGTGCAGGCAGCTCACGCCGATCCTGGAGAAGGCCGTGCGCGCCGCCAAAGGCGCCGTCCGCTTGGTGAAGCTCAATATCGACGACCATCCGGAAGTTCCCGGACAGATGGGCGTGCAGTCCATCCCGGCGGTGTTCGCGTTTCAGGACGGCAAGCCCGTCGACGGCTTTATGGGCGCGTTGCCGGAATCGCGCGTCAGTGCCTTTATCGCCCGCCTCATCGGCGAAAATGCCGACAGCGGTGCCGATATCGAGGCGGCGGAAGCAGCCCTTGCCGCGGGCGACGTGAACACGGCGGCGCAGACCTTTGGCGAGATCCTGCAGAACGATGCGGAGAACGCACAAGCCGCGGCGGGACTGGCCAAGTGCTACATCAAGACGGGCGACCTCGTCCGCGCCGAACAAACTTTGGCCCTGGTACCGCCAGCGAAAGCCGGGAGCGCGCCGGTGGCCAGCGCGAAGGCGGCACTCGAACTCGCCCGCAAAGCCGGCGACGCCGGCGACGTGGAGGAGCTGCGTGCCAAGCTCGCCGCCGATCCCAGCGACCCGCAGGCGCGTTTCGATCTGGCGTTAGCGCTCAACGCCGGCGGCGACCGTCAGAGCGCGCTGGATGAGCTGCTCGTGCTTGTCGCCAAGAATCGCACATGGAATGACGACGCGGCGCGCAAGCAGCTCGTACAGTTGTTCGACGCTTGGGGGCCGGACGAGCCGGCGACCAGCACCGGACGTCAGAGACTCTCCTCACTGCTGTTTGCGTGAGAGCCAAGGAGCGTAGTCCTGGGTTGACCGACCGTTACCGCACCGCCACCGACCTGCCCGGCATGCTGCCGGTGTTCCCTTTGCGTGGCGCGATCCTGTTGCCGCGCGCCTCGCTGACGCTCAACGTATTCGAGCCGCGCTATCTCGCATTGATCGACCACGCGCTCGCCAATGACCGGCTGATCGCCGTGGTGCAGCCGGCGCCCGACACCGGCGACGACGAATCGCCGGAAGGCAAGAGCGTTGCTTTGCGGCGGATCGGCTGCGCGGGACGGATCACGGCGTTCAACGAGGGTGACGAGGACCGTCTCGTCATCTCGCTGTCGGGCGTCGCGCGTTTCCGGCTGGGCGAGGAGATTTCATCGGATACGCCGTTCCGTATGTTCGACGTCGACTTTTCACCCTACGCCTCCGACTTCATCGCGGGCCACGGCGACGACGACGTCGACCGGCCCCGCCTGATCCAAACACTGCGGAGCTATCTCGAGGCGAACCATCTCAACGCCGATTGGGACCGTATCAACAGCGCCAACAACGAGCGGCTGGTGAACACGCTGGCGATCCTGAGCCCCTATGGGCCCGAAGAGAAGCAGGCGCTGCTCGAGGCTACGGATCTGCAGGCGCGGGCCGAGGCGCTGGTGGCGCTCGCCGAGATGGAGCTCGCCTCACGCGACGACGGTTCAGGGACATCGATCCAATGACACAGGACGACAAGCAGACAGGCGGCGGCGAGCGGCGGGTCGATCCCAAGTTGCTCGAAATTCTCGTCTGCCCGCTGACCAAGACGTCGCTGGCTTACGACGTGGAACGCCAAGAGTTGATCAGCCGCGCGGCGGGTCTGGCGTTTCCCATCCGCGACGGCATTCCGATCATGCTGCCCGAGGAAGCGCGCAAGCTCGACGAAAGCTAGTCGCTGTCTTGCAGCGCTTCGCCTCTCGTCAGACGCGCCGTGCTTCCGCCATCCGCCGTACATCTTCGGGCGTCAATCCCGCATCGCGATAGGTCCGGATCGCGCACGCGTCGTTGCGCTTGGCAAGCCGCTTGCCCGCCTCGTCACGAATGAGAGGGTGGTGATGCCAAACCGGCACCAGAAGGTCGAGCAGCGCCTGCAAGAGACGGTGGATCGGCGTGGCCTCCAACAGGTCCTCGCCGCGGATAACATGGGTCACGCCCTGCGCGGCGTCGTCCACCACGACCGCAAGGTGATAGGCCGCCGCGCCGTTCTCCTTGCGCGCCAGCACCACGTCGCCGATCCGCTCCCGCATGGCGTCAGGGTTTAGCGCATGCGTGCCGGCATGGGCGGGCCCAGTCTCGCGCCAGGTCAGCGCTTGTCCGCTTAAGAGCGCAAGCGCTTGGTCGAGATCGAGCCGGATCGCATCGCCGGGTCCGCACGCCGCCATAGAGCGGCCACGGCAGGTGCCGGGATAAACCGCGCCGTCGGAACTGAGATCCGTCGCCCCTTCCTGTGGTGCGATGAGCGCTGCGCGGATATCGGCGCGCGTGCAGCGGCAGGGATAGGTCACGCCGAGTTCGCCTAGCCGCGCCAGCGCGCCTGCGTAGACATCGGCCCGTTCCGATTGCCGCAAGACCGGCTCGGACCAGGTCATGCCCAGCCAGGCCAGATCCTCGTAAATCGCCGCCTCATACTCCGGCCGAGCGCGTGTCCGGTCGATATCCTCGATCCGCAAGAGGCAGTCGCCGCCCGCCGCCTTCGCCGCTTCCCAAGCGGTCAGGGCGGAGAAGGCATGGCCAAGATGGAGAAGTCCCGTCGGCGACGGGGCGAAACGGGTGACGAAGCTCACCGGCAGCGTGCGGTCGCGCACCACGCGGCTACAATCCTTCGCCCTTCAACAAACGCGGTACATACCCCGTCTGGCCTGCCGCCTCGCGCACCAGGAAGCGCTTCAAGCCCGGCGCCCGGTCGACGAGGCCAAGGCCGAGATCGCGAATGGCACGCAACGGCGCGCTGTCGTTGGAGAACAGGCGGTTCAGTCCATCCATGACCGTGGCGGAGAAGGCGCTGTCGAAGCGCCGCCAGCGCTGGTAGCGCTCAAGCGTGGTTCCCGCGCCGATGTCGAGACCTAAGCGCTGCATGTCGACGATCGTCTCGGTCAGGGCGGCCACGTCGCGCATGCCGATATTGAGCCCTTGGCCGGCCAGCGGATGCACCGCATGAGCGGCATCGCCCACCAGCGCCAGGCGGTCGGCGACGAAGGACCGCGCCATCTGAAATGCGAGCGGGAAGGACTGCGGCGGCGCTGCCAGCGTGATGGCGCCGAGGCGGTGGCCGAAGCGGCGCGTCAGCTCGGCGGTAAACTCTGACTCGGGGGCGGCCATCAGGGGCTGGCCCTTCGCCGTCTCCTCGGTCCACACAATGGACGAGCGATTGCCGGTGAGCGGCAGTATGGCGAAGGGGCCGGCCGGCAGGAAATGCTGCACCGCCTTGCCGTGATGCGGGTGCTCATGCGCCACGGCGGCGACGATGCCGACCTGTGGATAGGACCAGCCGATGGATTTTATGCCGGCGCGCTCGCGAAGCTTCGAGCGCTTGCCGTCAGCCGCGACCAGAAGACGGCCTTGCAGGGTCTGCCCGCCGGCGAGATGGGCGCGTACGCTAAATCCGTCCACCTCGAAATCGTCGACGCTGGCGGGCGAAAAGAGGTCGATCGCCGGTTCCGCACCGACCGCGTCTTGCACCGCGCGATGCAAATCGCCGGCCTCGACCAGATAGGCGCCGGGATCGCCTGCCTTCATCTCCTCGTCAAAGCCCAGCAGGTGGGGGCGCAGACTGGCATTCAAGGGACTGTCGGTAATCTCGATGGCGCGGATGGGCTCGGCGTTCGCCGCGACTGCAGGCCACAACTCCACGGCCTCGAGCAGGGCCTTGGTCGCCGCCGACAGCGCAAGGCCTCTGGCGTCGCGTTGCCCGCCTTGAGCCCTGGGCGCGGCATCCACCAGCGCAACGCGAAACCCTGGTGGCGTCAGCTTGGCCAGCGCCAGAGCCAGCGTGCCGCCGACGAAGCCGCCGCCGGCGATGATGACATCGTAGATGACAGCTTTGGTGTTCATTTCTCCCGTATAGGCGAGGGCCGGGCGCGGCGCCACTCATACGGGTCAAGCGCACGCGGCACGGTAGCTCACGCGGCTTGAAGGCTCACGCGGCTTCGGGGACATTCCGCCAGGTGCGCGAAGCTGCTAAATGGCGGCAGACCGGCAAACACTCAACGCAAAGGGGCACAGGTCCATGAGCGCCGCTCTCGACGAACTCCTGTCGATCCTCGATCTCGAACCGCTCGAGCACAATCTCTTTCGGGGCCTGAGCCCGCAAGTGGGCTGGCAGCGCGTCTTCGGCGGCCAAGTGATCGGCCAGGCGCTGGTCGCGGCCAATCGCACGGTGACCGGCCGGATGTGCCATTCGCTGCATGCCTATTTTTTGCGCGCCGGGGATCCGGCCGTGCCGATCATCTATGAAGTGGACCTAATCCGGGACGGCGGCAGCTTCTCTACGCGCCGGGTGGTGGCCATCCAGCATGGGCACGCGATCTTTTCCATGGGCGCATCCTTCCACAAGGACGAGGGAGGTCTTGCGCATCAAATACCGATGCCGGACGTGCCGCCGCCGGAAGACCTGCCGAGCGAAGCGGAGCTCAAGGACCTCCTCATGGAGCGGCTGCCGGAGCCGGTGAAGGCCTATTGGCAGCACGAACGGCCGATCGAGATCAGGCCGGTCGATCTGTCCCGCTATCTGTCGCCGGAGAACCAAGCTCCGAGCCAGCTCGTGTGGATCAGGGCCACGGGCGCGCTCGGCGACGACCTCAGCCTGCACCAATGCGTGCTGGCCTATGCGTCCGACTTCACGCTGCTGGATACGGCGCTGATCGCCCATGGCCGCTTCGTCTTCGACCCCAAGCTGATGCTGGCGAGCCTCGACCACGCGATCTGGTTCCATGAGCCCTTCCGGGCCGACGATTGGTTGCTTTACGCCCAAGACAGCCCGAGTTCGGGCGCCGGCCGAGCCTTCTGCCGGGGCACGCTGTTCGCCCGCGACGGCCGTCTTGTCGCCTCGACGGCCCAAGAGGGCCTCGTGCGCGAGCGTGCGCCCAAACTGGCGCCTAGATCGTAGGCAATATGTCGATTTTGCCTGATTTTTGTGCCTATTGACTGCCCTCAAGGCAGGGACAGCCCTGGCTGAAATCGTAAAAGAATCCCTAATGCCAATGGCTTGGAGCCCATGACGCGGAGTTGGCACGTAGCTTGACTCTGCTTTCGGGTTCGCACGGCCAAACCGAGGCAACAACTTGCACGGCCGTAAATCATGGAGGGCTTAAACAGATGAAGCTGGTGATGGCAATCATCAAGCCATTCAAGCTCGACGAGGTCCGTCAGGCCCTCACCGAGCTTGGGCTACAAGGCATGACCGTTACCGAGGTCAAGGGATACGGGAGGCAAAAAGGCCATACTGAGATCTATCGCGGCGCGGAATACGCCGTGAACTTCCTACCGAAGATCAAGATCGAGGTCGTGGTCCCTGCCAAAATGGTCGACAAAGCGGTCGACGCCATCGTCGCCGCGGCAAAGACCGGGCAGATCGGCGATGGCAAGATCTTCGTCGTTCCCGTCGAGCAGACGGTGCGTATCCGCACCGGCGAAACCAACGAATCAGCACTGTAAGAGGGGGAGAATTGAAGATGACGACCCTTGCCAAATATCTATTCGGCGTGGTCGCAGCACTTGTACTGCTTGCGCTTTACCACATCGATCCGGCGCTTGCGCAGGAAGCCCCAGAGGCCCTTGCGGAAGTCGCCGAGGAGACTGCAAAGCTAGACACGGGCGATACCGCGTGGATGCTCACATCCACGGCCATCGTCCTGATGATGACGATTCCGGGCCTCGCCCTCTTCTATGGCGGCTTGGTGCGGAAGAAGAACATCCTCACCCTGGTGATGCAGTGTTTCGCGATTACCTGCCTCATCACCATCGTGTGGTTGTTCGCGGGCTACTCGCTGGCGTTCACTGACGGCGGCGGGCTCAATGCCTATGTCGGCGGCCTGTCGAAGGCGTTCCTCAGTGGGGTGGGCAAAGATACGCTGTCGGGTACGATCCCCGAGAGTGTGTTCTTCACCTTCCAACTGACCTTCGCCATCATCACACCGGCCCTCATCGTCGGCGCGTTTGCCGATCGTATGAAGTTCTCGGCCATGGTGGTGTTCATGGTGCTGTGGTCGCTGGTCGTCTACTCGCCCATCACGCATTGGGTGTGGGGCGGTGGCTTCCTGTCGGAAGCCGGCGTGCTCGACTTTGCTGGTGGCACGGTGGTGCATATCAACGCCGGTGTCGCCGGTCTGGTCTGCGCCATCTTCCTCGGCAAGCGCTTTGGTTACGGCACCGAAAATATGGCGCCGTATAACCTGGTCTACAGCGTGATTGGTGCCTCGCTTCTGTGGGTCGGCTGGTTCGGCTTCAACGCCGGTTCCGCCGTTGCCGCAAACGAAAGCGCGGGTATGGCCATGGCCGTGACGCAGGTCGCCACGGCGGCTGCCGCGCTCGCTTGGATGTTCATGGAGTGGCTCGTGCATAAGAAACCGAGCGTCCTGGGCATCATCTCAGGCGCGGTAGCGGGTCTTGTCGCTATCACACCGGCCTCGGGTTTTGTCGATCCGATGGGCGCATTGTGGATCGGCATCGCCTCGGGCATCGTGTGCTTCTTCATGTCGACCACGGTCAAGAAAGCCCTCGGCTACGATGACTCGCTCGACGTGTTCGGCATCCATGGCGTGGGCGGTATCGTCGGCGCCATCCTGACCGGCGTATTCGCCGTCGAAGCGATCGGTGGAACGCCCGGTCTCTTGGAAGGCAATCCCGGACAGGTCCTGACCCAGGTCTGGGGCATCGTCGCCACCATCGTGTGGGCTGCAGTGGCCACGTTCGTGATCCTGATCATCACCAATATCATTATCGGTGTGAGGGTGAGCGAGGCCGTTGAGGTCGAGGGTCTCGACATCAACCTGCATGGCGAGGTGGTCCAGTAGACCGTTCGCGACGCAACCAAAGAGGGACAATAACTTCGGAGAATTAGAGCCAGGTCTCCTCCTCCCTTGACTGCTAGCTCTCAACTTGGCCCCGGCGCGTTGCCGGGGCCTTTTGCATTTCAGGGCCCTCGATGCGCATTGCCGCGCGCGGCGCCATCGCCTAACACCGCCCGTATGCCAGACACACAGCCCACGCGCCTCGACGCGCTCATCCGCTCTCCCTTCACCCGGCTGGCAGAGCTGCTCGACGGCATGGAGCCGGGAGCCGCGCCGATCAATCTTTCGCTCGGCGAGCCGCATGCATCCCTGCCGCCGTTCCTTGGCCCGATCCTCGAAGAGCATTTGAGCGCGTTTGGACGCTACCCGCCGATCAAAGGCATTCCGGCCCTGCGTCAGGCGATCACAAAGTGGCTGGGGCGCCGCTATCCGGCGTTGCAGGATGCCATCGACCCGGAACGCCATGTGCTGCCGCTCTGCGGCTCGCGGGAAGGGCTGTTCTCGGCTGCCTTTCCGGCGTGCGCGCGGCGGCCCGAGATCGCGGAGCCCGTGGTTCTCATCCCCAACCCGTTCTACCAGGTCTATGCGGCGGCTAGCGCCGCCGCGGGCGCCACACCGGTCTTCCTGTCCTCCAGCCTTGAGAGCGGGTTCCTGCCGGCCCTGGAGGACCTGGACGAGGCCCTGCTCGCGCGCACGGCCGCCTTCTATTTGTGCTCGCCGTCCAACCCGGAGGGCGCCGTGGCAGGGCCGGACTATCTGACCCAGGCGATCGCCTTGGCGCAGCGCTATGATTTTCTTCTCTTCGCCGACGAGTGCTACTCGGAGATCTATGGCGACACACCGCCGCCCGGGGCGCTTGCGGTCGCGCAAGACCAGACCGGAAGCCTCGCTAATGTCGTGGCATTCCAATCGCTGTCCAAGCGGTCCGGCCTGCCGGGCCTGCGCTCGGGCTTCGTGGCCGGGGACCCGGATTTCCTGAGCGCCTATTTCCGTTTCCGCAACGTGGCCTGCCCGCAAATGCCACTGCCCTTGCAGCATGTGTCGGCGGCGGCTTGGGCCGACGAGACTCATGTGGAGGCGGCGCGCGGCCTCTACCGTGCCAATTTCGACTCAGCCGATGTGATTCTAAACGGCCGCTACGCCTATCACCGGCCAGCCGGCAGCTTCTTTTTATGGCTGAATATGGCCGGTTTCGGCGGTGGCGAGGCCGCGGCGGCAACCCTTTGGAAAGGGTGTGGTGTCAAAGTCCTGCCTGGGGCCTATCTCACGAACGCGCCAGCTTCTGGGGCAAACCCGGGTCATGACTTCATTAGGGTCGCGCTCGTGCATGACGTGGACACAACGCGAAAGGCCTTAGGGCGCATCGTCGCGACATTGGGTTAGAGGGATGGTAGCAAGAGGCAGAACCAAAGGACGGCGGCGCCTGCTGCCGAGCGCGGTCGAATCGGGCCTGCGCCGCCTGCTGTTCGGCACCTATGGCTTTGTGCTGATTGCCGGGACCTGCGCTGTGTGGGTCAGCCTCGCCACCTGGTCGGTTCACGATCCGAGCCTCAACAATGCGACCCGCGCCGTGCCGCGCAATCTCCTCGGCGACTGGGGCGCGGTGATCGCCGACCTCGCCTTCCAGTCTCTCGGTCTGTCCTCCATCATCCTGTTCCTGCCGCTAGCCGCTTGGGGCTGGCATCTCATCGCCCGCACGGTGCCTGGCCGCCGCAGACTCCGCCTGCTGGCTTGGCCCGCCTCGGTGATTCTGCTGGCGGCGGCGCTGGCCGCCCTGCCCCAGCCCAAGAGCTGGCCGCTGCCCAACGGCCTCGGCGGCATCTTTGGCGACTTCTTCATGGCCGG
>Ga0307379_10002165_pt1 | contig 29515 bp, 20 predicted proteins | sample UN2MG_FD_202237 | JGI IMG/M metagenome (GOLD analysis project Ga0307379, IMG submission 202237) | Soil microbial communities from Risofladan, Vaasa, Finland - UN-2 | ecosystem: Environmental > Terrestrial > Soil > Coastal area > Acid sulfate soil | place: Finland: Risofladan, Vaasa | collected...
CTTCAACATCGGGACTGGGCCGAGCAGCGTAACAACGTGCTGGAATCAGCCGTTGATGTTTATAAACGTAATAAAGCTTTACCAATATCATGAGGTAGGACCGGAATTTTAGATGTCACGAAAATGGGGGCGTCTGTTCATTGATCAATGTCACGTTCTTGAAATCTTATTTGCCAATCTCTAAGATTTCATTGTAACGGGGGTGATCGCATAAAGGATCCCAGGTCTGTTCAAGCTGAAGTAAAGGGATCGATAATTCTCCAGGCACGGACAGCAGAAATTTGAGCTGGTCGATTGCCTTATCATATTCATCAACCATCACATAAATCTTGGCCAAATCCTTTAAATGACGGAAGCCTCTCTGGGCATCTTTATCGTAGGGAAGCAAGTCAACCGCTCGTTTTCCTTCCCGGATTGCATCATCTTTGCGGCCCAGGCCGGCATATGCGATTCCGACCGCACTGCGGAGCCAGGCTTTATTCGGATCTTTGGGGATTTCTAATTGTAAATTTTCTACGGCCTGTTTGTAGTATTCCTTAGCGGATTTGTTTTCATTCTTACAGTCATAAATTTGAGCGTATCGAAGAGCATCGGAATAACTCAAAGGTTTATCAGTCTGCGATTTTAAAGAGAGCCGGTCTAAAGCTCCTTGATAGTTTTTATCATATAAATCCAGCGTAATGAGCAAATTAACCATGCGAGGTACATCTGCTAAGTTGATGTACTTTGACGCTCTTTCCAAGACTTTTCGTGCTTCTTCAGTACTGCCTTTCCAGACCAAGTACAAGGTAGCCTTCAAGAAATGAGGATAATCTTCATTAGGAGTTAGCGAGATAGCCCTCTCATAATAATACTCTGCCTCCTGGTACCTCCGCAGTTCACGAAAAGTGCTGGCAAGATCACCTGCCAGAGTGCCGAATTGTGGATTAAGCTCACAAGCTCTCATGTAGTTGGCCAATGCCTCCTCGTATTTTCTCTGTCGCCTTTGAATATGACCGATGGTGGCAAGAATTCGGCTGTTATTAGGCTGGCCTTTCCGGGCAATTTCTAATTCCTTTAAAGCGCGGACATAGTCCAATTGACACCAGTAGTAGTAAACACCACGAGCCCAGTGCGCCTCCGGTAGTTCAGGATCGAGCTCTAAAGCTATCCTTGACTCTTTCCATGCCAAGGTGATACGTTTTTCGCTATGATCAGTATTGAACCAGTACATCCCGGAATAAACCTGTGAAAGCTTGGCATGGGCCAGTGCGAATTTGTCATCCAAGTCAATCGCCTTTTCATACATTTCACTTGCTAGCATCACGTTATCTTTATTCTGATATGGACGTGATGAATATTCGTTGCCACGCAGGTAATAAGCATATGCCTCCATGTTTTCCGTTGGTTCGTACCGGAGTGCCTGTCGCTGTGGTTCAAGAAGCGTAATATCCAGCCCCTGTGCCACCTGCTCAGCTACTTCAGACTGCAGTTGGAAAACCTTACTCATATCATTATCATAATTCTGTACCCAAACGTGAATATCATCTGTAGCCTTGATAAGCTGGCTTCTAATTCTCACCTGGCTGTTCGGATCTGACGGCTGCTCTCGCTGGATTGTACCTTCCAGAATATAATCAATGCCCAACTCTTTGGCTATTTGTGGTGCACTTTTTTCTTTGTTCTTATACTGTATTGCACTTTGACGCGAGATGACACCCAAACCGTGAATACCGGCTAAACGAGAAGTGATTTCATCAGTCATACCATCTGCAAACCACTCATCATCGGCAGGTCCCAGATTTTCAAACGGAAGGACCACCAGACGTATTTCCTTTAATGAAGGTTGAATTTCCTTTCGTGGAATAAACTTCAAAGAAATGATGAATAGAACAATGCTAACTGCCACTACACCAATAATCATTCCTACTTTTCGTGTTTTTGCTGATTTGGCCACTGCCTGTGCAATTGCAGACTTGCTCAGTGTTTCACTGATTTCTCTGGCCGCATCTGCGAAATCTCCAAGACGCTTGTCCGGATCCTTCTCAAGGCAACGGCGGAGAAGAACTCGGACATTTTCAGGTGTCTCTTGGGGCAGAGCTTCCCAATCGGGTTGGTGTTCGATAATGCGCACCAATGTGTCTGTAGCGGTCTGCCCCTCAAATGGAAACTGACCAGTTAGCATTTGGTACATAATGCAGCCAAATGACCAGATGTCCGTGCGGTGGTCTGTGGATTTCCCTCGGGCCTGCTCAGGGCTCATATAGGCTGGTGTACCTATTATCCGGCCGGGCTCGGTTATAGTGGTCTGCTGGTCAGTCACTTTACCACCAACTACTTTAGCCAGGCCGAAGTCCAAAACTTTGACTCTTCCCTCAGGCGTGATCTTTATATTACCCGGCTTCAGGTCACGGTGTACAACCTTTTTTGTGAGCGGCTGAGACAGCGTCAGCGATCTGTTGACTGATTAATAACGCTTCTTCCAATTTGAGAGGCTCTTGAGCTATACGCTCTGCAAGTGTTTGGCCAGGAACATATTCAAGAATCAAATAGCCGGACTTATCTTCTTCGATAATCTCATGGATTACAGCAATATTGGGATGATTTAACGATGCCAGCAATTCGGCTTCGCGTCTGAATCGTATTCTGGCGGTGGAATCACAAGCCAGACCAGCAGGTATACTTTTGATGGCAACGGAGCGTTTGAGTCTGGTGTCACGAGCTAAGTAAACTACTCCCATGCCACCATGGCCGATCATCTCTACTATTTCAAAACTTCTAACTTTTTGGCCAACGAGATCGTGTCCAGCCATTTCATCTTCAAAGTCGCTCTCTTCGGCCTTCAAAAGTGAGTTGAACAAAGTATCAATTTCCCCAAGATTCCGGATTTTCTGTCTGATCTGATGCTCAAGTTGAGGGTACTGTTTCACGAATTCATCTATATCAGGCTCCTGGCCCTGCAATCCCGCATCTATGAACTGCCGCACAGCTTGTCCAAGGATATGTTCTTGATTATCTTCAATCAGGTCAGCCATCAGACATTCTCATAAATACTGATTAGCGTTTCCAATGCACGAGAAACCTGTTTCCGTACTGCTTCATCGCTCTTACCTAATCTTTGGCCTATTTCTTTGTATGAAAGGCCTTCGATTTTCGTAAGCACAATTATCTCTCTGTATTCAGGCTTTAATGCATCAATTGCTTTCTCAAGCTTCGCCAAATCCTCTCTTCTGGACATTATTACACTCGGTGTTGTGACATCAATGGGGCCGGCAGTTCCTACAAGTCCACCACCAGTAGTCCGCTCATGGCTATCAAGCTGGACTTCTTTACGGATATCACGTTTCCCGGCATGTAGTTTAGTAACTTTGCCCCTAAGTCTGTTCTCTACCAATCTCGATAGCCACCTTAGAAAGTCCCCTTCGCTGCGATATGTGAAGCCTTCCATGTCCCGAAAGACACACATAAGGACATCCTGAACTATGTCTATCGATTCCAGCTTGGAACGAAGTTCCTTGCCCATACGAAGCCGGACTATCCAAAGGACTCGAGACCAATAGACCTTGCACAATTGGTTTAAGGCTGACTCATCGCCGCCTTGTGCCATCGCAACCAAATGCTGAGTTTTTTGGTTAACAGTAAGCCTCATCCTCCATTAGCCTCAAAAAACAAAGATTATTGAATAAATTTTAACAATTTTACAAAAAATTTGCAACAACATCGTCCGGTTGTTCTTTTTTTTGTGCTTATAAGAATAGAGCAAATGAATCTTGAGAGCCGGTTCTTCAAAAGACGCATTGCTATCAATAGAACTGCACGTAGTGTGCGGTATCAGAACATTAACCTTTTCCCTGCTCGGGCAGGTAAAAATTTTGAAAGGGAAGTAAGATGAAAAATATAATTTCAATCGTATTGATTTTGGCATTTTGCTCAGTTTCCGTGAGTCTTGCAGCAAATAACACTTGGGTATCGAAAGCCGATATGTCAACGGCAAGGTTGTATTTATCTACAAGCGTTGTGAATGGGAAGATCTACGCCATAGGAGGCGCCTCGCGAGCACAACCGGCCGTAGGGATCTCTACCGTTGAGGAATATGATCCGACTACAGACACATGGACTACGAAAACCGATATGCCAACACCAAGATGGGGTTTGTCCACTAGTGTCGTTAACGGAAATATTTATGCAATAGGAGGGGCAGAAGGTCATCCGGGTTCACCTTCAAAGGCCGTAGAAGAATATGATCCGGCTACAGATACATGGACAACAAAATCTCCAATGCCAACTGCAAGATGGGGTTTGTCCTCCAGTGTCGTAAATGGAAAGATTTATGCCATAGGAGGCGGAATACCAGCAGGATATAAGGTCGTGGAAGAGTATGACCCGGAGACGGATACATGGACAAGTAAAGCATCTATGAAGATCGGAAGGTATGCCTTATCCACCTGCGTCGTGAATGGGAAAATCTATGCCATCGGGGGAGTAACGTTTTTTCCTTCTACCACCTCAAGAGTAGAAGAATACGACCCGGAGATAGACCAATGGTCGTCATTGACGAAGGTGGCCTCAATGCCAACAGCAAGGACGTATTTCTCCACCACAGTAGTGAATGGTTTGATCTATGCCATTGGAGGTTCACTTACTCCGGATGGAGCCCCCGTTTCAGCCGTGTATGAATATGATCCAGAGACGGATATATGGACAACGAAAGATGACATGCTAACTGCACGAATGGTCTTATCAACCAGTAATGTGAATGGAAAGATTTATGCTATTGGTGGTTCGAAAGCTGCTTTTCCCCATAATCCTGCTTCGGCGGCAGTAGAGGAATATGAACCGTATCCCCTTATTGTTGACTTCAATGGAGACGGGATTGTTAACGCTGACGACTTGTGCTTGATGTTAGACCACTGGCTAACCGATGAGCTACTCTATGATATCGCTCCGCAGCCCTTTGGAGATGGAATTGTCGATATATAGGACCTGATATTACTTGCTGAGCATCTGTTTGAGGAAGTTCTACCAGTTGAGTAGATTGTGTATTTAAAGGAGAGAACAAAATCAGTAATTGAAAAAACGTACAAAATAATCACATAACTTCTCTTTTATTAAAAGGCTGGTAGTTAAAACTTTCAGCCTTTTTTTATCCCTAAAAGAATTACCTGATTGTCACATTTCTTCTCACCGTTTACTTAATCCGATAGAAGTAAGAAATTTCTGAGAAATATTTAATTTTTCGTAAAAAATTAATATTTGTTCGGACTTGATATCGGCAAAATCAACATTTGTGGTGTCATTTTGGTGAGTGCGCCAAGCAAAGCTGCTGTGAGTCAGCTGGACAATCCAGCCTGGTCAAAGGTTAGCCGCCAGGCCAGAACGGAACTTAATGTATATTGAGATAACGAGATATGCAAGGCTTAAGGAAAGGTGAATGGTCAGCCATAACGAAAGTGAAGGTGTTGAGCCCCGAAATATGTCTAATCGCATTGGGCCAAGGGTTTCACCATTTGGAAGCCAGTAGCGCTGCACGCGATAAAGGCGAGTGTGTCAGCGACGTGCCGGGGTCGGAGGCCATGGCGGGTCATTCGAAGATTCACAGCGGAACTTGGGATAGCCATATCGTTCCCAATAGCGAAGCTTCCGACGAGCCGAAGAGGCAGAGAAGGAAGTATGACGATATGGCAGTCGGACTAACTCATAGTAGAGGCGTAAATGGGGTAATGCCCATTGAGTCCCAAGAGTCGGGACACTCGAAGGGGTTAGCAGTAAAGCGTAGAGGGATGAGGTGGCTTATGCCATACACTGAAATGGATAACATAACGCCAGCAAAATTAGCCCTCATATCGGAACGGGCTCGGAAGGACCCTAAGTTTCAGTTCACGAGCTTAGCTCATCTACTGAACGAGGGATTCCTGAAGGAATGCTACTATCAACTCGGCAGGGACCGAGCCAGTGGCATTGACGGTGTAAGTTGGAAGGAATATGGAGAAAGATTGGATGAGAACATTAGTGATTTGGTAGTCCGTCTAAAGGCCAAGCGGTACATGCCGTTGCCTTCTCGGCGGACGTATATACCGAAGGATGAGCATTCGAAACGCCCGCTCGGCCTGCCTGCACTTGAAGACAAAATAGTGCAGAAGGGAGTTGCCCGGATTTTAGAGGCAATATATGAGCAGGACTTTCTGGATTGCTCATATGGTTATAGGCCAAATCGCAGCTGTCATCGGGCATTGAATGTGGTGGATAAGACAATAATGCGGCGCCCCATCAATTATGTCATTGAAGCGGATATCAAGCGTTTCTTTGATAACGTCCCGCATGATTGGATGGTCAGGTGTCTGCAGGTTCGCGTCAAAGACCCGAGCTTCCTTCTGATTATCAGAAGGTTTCTTGAGGCTGGTTATATTGATGCGGGTGAGTTTGTCTTAACCACAGAAGGGACACCTCAAGGCAGTAATTTCAGCCCCATAATTTCCAATATATTCCTGCACTATGTAGTGGACCTTTGGTTTGAGAAGAAAATCAAACCTAAGATTCGAGGAGTTTGTCAGCTGGTGAGATATGCGGATGATTTTATCTGCATGACACAGTATGCTGATGATGCCCGGTACATAGAGCAAGTGATGCGAGAGCGATTTGTGAAGTTCGGACTTGAATTGCATCCTGAGAAAACTCGTATCATCCACTTGGACAGAGAACAGCAATGCAGGACTAACAGGAAAGACCACCAATCCCATACCTTTGACTTTTTGGGTTTTACCCATTACTGGGGTAAGAGTCGCAAAGGTAATCCGACACTGCGTCGTAAGACCAGTGCCAAGAAGTTTCGTAAGGCATGCAAGGGGATGAATGAATGGCTCCGGCAGGTACGTGGCACTGCGAAGCTTAAGGAATGGTGGCCGACGTTGCGGGCGAAGCTGAGAGGCCACTGTCAGTATTATGGTATCAGCGGTAATAGCCGAGCTATTGAGCGATATCATTATGTGACAAAGCAACTGGTATTAAAGTGGCTTAATCGGCGGAGCCAGAAAGCCTCGTTCACATGGAAAGGCTTCGAAGCATATTTGGAGCACTACCCACTGCCTGAACCTCGCATTGTTCACTATCTGTACACACTGTCGTTTGTCTCGTGAGTTTTACTGAAGAGCCGTGTGCTGGAAATCTGCAAGCACGGTTCTGTGAGGGATGTTGATGTTCTTTCACATGGCAGAATATTGTGACACTCTTCAATCGAAAGAGAAGAGAAACCGGGAAAACAAAGCATGCCTAAATGAGAGAGCTATATTACGTCTACTCGACCAAGATGTCACCTGGAAATCGTGGTGTTTTTCATATCCGGGAAATTTAGCAAGTTTCCATGAAATGAAGGGGAACTAGGGCTCTTGACATCATAACGTCGATCCGCATTGTTATCGCCTGTAGCTAAGTAGGCCTTCGACGGCTTCGATTGGTTGCCTTTCGTGCGCACACCTCGTACCGTCGACAGCGACAATCATCAGATCCATGCGGTAGCGTCCGGGAACAAGAGTCGATGTATCGAGAATAGCAACGCGTCCGTCGGCGAGATCCTGTTGCTGCTCCGTTCGAGTGCGGCCGTCGCCAGATGCGAGCGATACCGTGATGGTGTGGCTGCCCTTTCGAACGGATCGAGTACCCAGAATGCTAAAGGAAATCGCAAGGCGATTGCGCGGGAGCGTGACGTAAGCTGGGGCATACACACGCTGTATTGTCGGTGTTGTAAATCGCAGCAGCTTGATATCCTTGACCTGGAAGGTGAGGTCCGTGCCGTGAACATAGTCGCTTTCGGCAACAAACAACTGAACGTTGGATACCGAACGCCACGGGTTCCGGCCAACGCCTGTCTGGTCGATCAGTTCGCCGAGCGAGAAACGCAGAGGAATCCACTGGCGTTGACGGTCTCCCAGATCAACCCGCGTTTCAAAAAGACGCTGAGGGGGGTTGTGCGAGCGGAGGGACAACCCGAGTCGCGTCGAGTCGTCGGCCACCTCGTCGCGATTGGAATCAACGCGTATCAGCAGTGATAGATAGTCGTAGGCGCTGAAGTCCAACTCACCCTCTCGAAATGATCGGGCGATACGAGGCCATCCGACGGGATATTGACCGCCTTCGCCGCCGTCCGTTTTATGGTCGACACGGATCCGCCAGCACAATTCCTTCCGGCCAGCCACAGCGGTGACCTCGATTGCGCCTTCTTTGGTGCCGTTTGACCATGCGGCGAAGTCCCCGCCCAGATCCATCGACTGGATGTTCCCGGCCTGCAGCGCTTTGTCAATAATCGATGTTTCTGTCTTGGCCGGCCGCTGCGAGGTGTTCGTCACCAAAACGGACGGCGCGCTGCCCGTCCTGCCCGCTGGATACAGCAGTAGTTTGCTGATTGCCTGGGCCAGTAGCCAGCGGCGGGTGTTGAATTCCTCGGAGGGCCACATGCCGTCGGCCAGATATTTCTCCTGGACGTTGATAGCGTCCCACATGTTTCGGAGAAGTTTTCTTGCACCAGCGACGGCGCGGCGGCATTCCGCATTCTGCGAGCCCTCACGTTGGAAGATGGCTTGCTGCAAGGTGTAAATATATCGGGCGTCGTCGTTGCCTTCCCGAAAACACTCCCAGTAGACGGCTGGGATCACTTCGCCGTCCTCACCGATCCTCTGGCCACACCCCGAATGCGAGCCGCGCAGGTAGTCGAACTGATCCTTGCCCGGCGTCCAGTTCCAGTTCCACGGAATCAGTGTTGTGTAGCCGCTGCGCCAGAAACCGAACCCGTACGTCATCCTCCCGCCCTTGCACATCACGCGGCGATCCTTGATTTCGCCGGCGTTGTGGTTCGGGTAGCACCAGTACTCGTATCGGTCTTGACCAATGATCTTCTCATAGGGAATCGAATACGGCTGTGAACACCAGATATCGATGTAAGGCCGATAAGGGGCGGCATCGGCTGCCGTGGGATCTTTAGTCGCGTACGTACGAATCCCGGCCGCTTTCACCGCCGCGTAAACCTTTGCGCCGAACTCCTTTCGCGCCGCGGCTACCTCGTCGATGGGACAACAAATGAATTCAGGCCATCCTTTCGCCTTGCGTTCGATCTCGAAAACCTCGAACGCTGCTGTAATCCTCTCATAGAACTCCGGTGGCGGCAGCTTGTCAATGTGCCAATGTGAGCCCCGCTCGCCGCCAGGAGTCGTGTCGCGGTAGAAACGTGAGATGACGTTGCCTGCAGTGACTGGGATCGGTCCGGTCAGACCTGCCTTTAGCATCCTGTCGAGTTCTTCAGGGTTAGGCAGATAGATCGTCTTGCCGTCATCACAGCGAAGATACAGGGTCGGCATCATATCCAGGCCGTACTCAACCATCGCCCGGTACTCGTTGGTGGCCGCTTTCCGAATGAATGACTCAGGTTTGTCCGCGTACTGGATCCGGTTCCGCACGTAGTAGTAGGCCGAGTAGTGCTTGGCGGGATCCTTGTGAAGCTTGAACGCCAAGACCCGCAATAATACGGGGATCTGAATTGCCTTGTCGAAGCCGTCGTCCCAGACGGATGCGGTTCCTCGATATAAGCCTGGTTTCGCGTCGTTGGGCACATGAACTTGGGTCCAATAGCGCTGGCACTCGCCCGGCGGAGATGAGTGAACGCTGACACGCTCCAAGAGCTCGGGCGTATGCCGGTAAGTGGACCGAGAGGTATAGCGCGGATATCCGATGTTCCAATAGGTGACTAAGCGAACAGTGATCTCGGCGGCAGGAATCTCGCTGGCATTGCATGTTAACGACGAGAAACGCACTTTGAGGTTCTGCAGTTTTCTGATGGGACAGATGCTGAACGTCAGCGGCTCGAACTCCCCGGGTGTGGCGAAAGCAACGAGCTGTTCCAGACGCTCATGGGTGTAAGGCTTGGAATTCGGATACACCGGCTCGGTGATAGGACGGTGGAACAGCAAGTACCCACGCTGCTTCTCCGCGGGCGTAAGCGCGGGCAAGGCTGTTGTTTCAACGAATGGTATTTCCCTGTAAGTAGACGGCACAGTGGGCTGACGTCGCACGCGGCGTTCCATAGTGTGGTCAATGGGCTTCGGCGCAAGGCGGATCGCTGTCAGCTGCACCGCCGAGGCTCGCGGGGATGTCGAAGCCAGTAGCACAGAAGCCATGATTACTGCGAAAGGCCGGATCATAATTCCATGTATCATTCATTTTCCTTTCTTTCTTTATGATTTCGCTGAGAAAAAACTCTACTCTGGAGGCGGCGCCGAATCTGGGATTCATAGAGGTTGCGCGGGTGCAAACGCGCCGGTTCAATGGCCTCAAACCACCGTCCGTCGGCATCGGTGACGGACTCTTGTCCGGGCTGAACGGCAATGAAATTCATCAGATCCGGCCCCCATCCATCAGGCCATTTCTGGGCGTGCTGGGCTCGAATGCACCAGAACGTTTCCCAGCTGGCTGAGTGACGACCGAGTGCTGCACCGCCACCTGATTGGAACATGCGTGAGCCTTCGCCGAGGTCGATATCGGTGAAAAGGTTTGCATGAGGAGCATAGCAGTGATGATCGAAGCAGATGTCGACACCGCGGCCGGAAGCGGCGACGTTGCCCGCCGATCCGCTAGTGACGGTAATATCATGCATGAAGCGGGTTTCGAAATGAAAGTTGTCGAGCAGGTTATCCTGGCCTCCGATTGTGATGCCGTGATGACCTGTCGCTTTGCGCTGCCGTTCCCTGGGGCGCTCGGACGTCAGCGATATCTCGCGAAGGGTAATGTTGTTGCCCGAGATAAACATACCGCTGTCGGCGTTGTGAATCCTGATGTTCCGGACCCAGCAGTTCCTAACGCTGCGCATCGCAATGGCGTTGTAACCGAGTTCAGTAAAGTGTCCTTTGTACGGTGTGACCGGGAACTCAAAGCAGAGGTTCTGGATGCCGACGTCCTCGACGCTGCAGGACGCATCGTATAAACGGGGCCTCCACTCCAGCCGAACGTCCGACCGCAGGGGGCGATCGAATTCTATGTGTTTGCCTGCCGTATCTATTTTCGTGATACGACACAGAAACGATACCTGGGCACGCGACTTGAGGTTCGTGATCGAACCCGGATCGTCAGCGTAGAGATACTTCGCCAGGCTCTGCCGCTCGGTATCCCGCAAGCTCAATCGCACGTCTTGCCCAACTGTGAATGCCTCGGGCTTTGAGATGGACAGCGAGCGCTGCCCTCGTTTGGCCTGGGAGGTCACTTCGGCCAATACATCCCGCGATGATGAGCCCGTAACATAGACGAATCCGCCGGACCACGAGTAATTGGACGTGGGCTGGCCGGAGGTAGTGGCTCCCATGTTAGGCTTGATCGTGTGCAGAGGCGTGAGGAACAGCAGAATGGATCTCACAGGGCTTTCGCCTAGCAGAGACGTGCCATTGTGGCGGATGTAGAGAAAATCGGTGATGCGATATCGGCCGGCCGGAACGAGGATCGTTTTGCCAGGTGATTGTTCGATGGCTTTCTTGAAGGCATGTGTATCGTCCGTTTCGCCATCGCCGATGGCCCCGAATTGTTTAACACTGACATCGGCTTTGAGCTCCCGCAGGGGGTGTTCACCCCGGCTATAACCGGCATAGGAAAAATCGGGCAGACGGCTGGTCGGCGACCATAGCTCGCCGTTGCGTCCCCACAGTTTGGAATACGTCACTTCTTCGGCGACGGCCGTTAAATGGGGTGCTGCGAAAACCAACAGAAGCATAACGGAACCCAGCCTTGCCAACGTCGCTTTTGAGAACTTGCGTTGATTCACTTCTCGATACATGATGATGTCCTTAAATTTGAAATCTCAATCAAGCCTTTATTCGACGGGCTGCAATGCGCACGTCGCCTGGTTTAGATAGCTGCAGGTGCACCAACTGGCGGCATCGGCCATCAATATCAGCCCCCCGGCAGGAATGGCGTTGATCCAGCAGCCCGGTCGGATGCCGCCGTAGTTCTCTGTATAGTTGGTACCTCCGGTCAAGTCAACATAGCCAAGCGTGGCGGAACGGAACACCAACATTCTATTCGAGCCGACCGGGATGCCACAACCGTATGATCTTGTAAAGATAAATGGCAATTTTTCACCGCTCAATAGGTCCCACGCCCCGGGTTGGGCGTAGATGGTCCGGTCGTTAAGGATTGGCCGGGATTCATACTCGGCCCTGACATCCCACAATCGTGTCCCATCGCTCGAACGTATGCCAGCCATTCTATCGCCCCACTCGGATAGCCGTGATGCCTGATGGACAGGCTGATAGCTCATCAGTAGTACGTTGTGCTTTGTGCTGAAAGCCAACATCGTCCCGAACATTTCATCGCTGTTATTCCACAAGACCTTGCCGGTTTCCACGTCTAATGCAAGTAACCGGCCGGTAGGGTGTTCTCTTAATCGGAGGTATTCCTCTTCTTCGCTTTCACCGCTCACAGCAGCTAGCCGTTTTGCTTCATTCTTACCTCCGGCTATGTCGAACGACTCATCTGCCAGCACATGTGGGCGGTCGATTAGATATACGCATCCACGGCCGATTGCAATCGCATTGTGGCGAATGGAATGTTCCGGCTCAAAAGTCCACTTGAGTGTCCCGGTTCGGATATCCATCGCGAAAAACAGCACCGACTCAGTGAATTGCTCGCTGCTATCCCACTTGGAAGCCCACCCCTTGACTATGTATTTCTCATTAACCAACGTGCCGAACAGTGTTCCTTCCTTACAGGCGATGTATCCCCACTTTCCAGGCTTTCCGTTGGGGAGTTGAGGTGGCTTCAGTTCGGCAGTTTTCCGCCCGGTCTTTACGTCGAGGCAAAGACATTTGTCTCTGGAGTGCACGTAGACACGATTGTCGCCTATGCAGAAGTTACTACCAGTCCAGGCCACCCCTATGCTGGATTCACCCCTGTGATACGGTAAGAGGATAGCTTCGAGCGGGAACTCCCACAGCGTTCGTCCGTTGTAGATGTTTGTTGCCCGAAGTGCGTTTAGCCCCTCGGCAAACATACGCCCCTTATCAACAAGCGGTGCCGGTCCACGATTATGACGGTTGGGCATGACAAAGTCTGTGTCGCGGAACCAGAGCATCTTTAGTGGGCCATGGACCAAAGTATCATTGGAGCAGAGCGTGTTAGCGATGTCGGTGTTCTGATGTGTCCAATTTCCGACACCATTCATTGGGGGACGAATAAATTGCTGCATGGAACCAGGGCAGCCAAAGCATGCAATTCCACCAGATGGGCACTGCATACGCTGTACATCTTTGGTGGAAACCGCACTTAGCCCTTCAGTGACCGACCGGCCTGATACAACCAAGTCGGCGAAGTAATTCGGATACGGAACCTTCGTTGGATCGGCTTGGTGGACCGTCACTCGCACGCCGTAGAGTCCTGCCGAGTCGAATAACTGCCGGGCGGCTTTGACCTTGGTCGGGTCCTTCTCGACACAATAGATTTTAAGCTTTGTACGATGTGCCAATTCGAGCGCTAATAGGCCATTTCCGCAGGCAAGATCCAGGCAATATCCTTCAGTGACACCGGTTCGTTGGATAATCTCTTCGGCCGCTTTCTCATAAACCGCATTCTCAGCCTCTTGCGGCTTCGTATTTTTGACTTCCCAGACCTCTGAACTTCCAGTCCCGCTACCATAGCAATAGATCATCCCCAGATCCGTACTCACATAAAGCCGGCCGTCAGCCACCGCCAAACCATAGACAGTTCCGTCCACCTCGGCGTCCCACACCACTTCGCGCGAGCGGACGTCAAGGAGCAATACCTTACTCTCCCCGGCAGCAATGACATTGTCACCCGCTACGATGAGCGCACTCGCCGCGTCGGATAAAAGCGGGCGGCTCCAGGCCGTTCCCCCCATAAGGTCGCCCCTCGGTGGCTTAGCTCCCTTGTGAACGGCTGCTGGCGCCAAGGTGCCAGCCGGAAGATTAATGCTCCACACCGACGGGGCAAGAGCTTTGACGATCCGCTTATTACCCTTGCGGTCGGTTACCTCTTTGTCAACCAGTAGCTTTCGCCGGTCGAAGGCGATGATTTTATTCTCTCTCGATGAAATAATAAAATCTGGATGCGCGGCGACCTGAACGCCAATGCGGTCATGTCTAACACCATTGCTGACGGCGAATATCTCACCACCGTTGAAGAAATGGCCGTCAACAGCCACCACATCCGATCCGCCAGTATATTGATTTTGCTGGAGGCGGAAATAGTTCAGCTTGCCGTCGGCACGATCGAATACTGCTGGCACGGCTCGTCCGGTCGGAATAAACAGCGAGTTGCCAGATGCAGCCAGATATCCCTGGGCGGCGATACCGCTTTTGGCCCGGGCGGTTGGATGAGGTTGATCCATCTCGATCCCTCCGGACAAGTCGTTGCACCAGAGCACCTTGCCGCTGGCCGGATCGATCGCATAGACGAAAATCCCTTCTGTCGGCCAAATGCCGGCACCGAAGTAGAGTATGTTACCGACAACTACCGCCCCCCCACGCGCTGGCCAGCGTGAAATCATCCGATCGTTGCCCAGGAGCATGTCGATTTTCGACCCACCGTGCAACTTCCAAATAAGCTGACCATCGGCGGCCGCAAGGCAATACAGGTGACCGTCGTCGCTTGACACTAACAGACGATCCCGCCAAACCGCCGGTGCGAATCGCACGGGGCTGTCGGTGAAGAATGTCCAGCGTATCGCGCCTGTGACTGCATCCAAAGCATATACTTTGCAGTCAGCCGAACTGCCGTAATAGAGCAAACCGCCTGCGATCACCGGCTGATAGACGCGATCGAACTGCTGGCGGTTGCGCGTCGGCCATGCGGGCGTCGGGGCGTGTGGGGATTGATGGGTCCACAGCAGCGATAGCCTCTCGGGCAGTTGCTCCTTCGTATAACCGCTTCGCGCGGCGTCGGCTCGATAGGTTGGCCAGTCGGCAGCCTGTACGTCAACAACAAGTAGTAGCCAAACGATCGCTATAAGAATTGTTCTGTTCATATTAGTCTTTCGTACTTGTCCAAAACAAAATCCTTTCCCCAAAGGATTTATTGTAAACCTGACCTCCTGAGAAGTCAAGAACAACACTACTCAGACTTAGGGTTTGTAAGCTAAGCTTCTCCGTCGCGAATCCTTGTGAAGCCAGAAACAGGTGCTTATGGATATTGGAGCCAATAGAAGAAGGGTAGAAGATTTTCGCCTCAGATTCGGTCAAAGCCAATGATTAAACGATATTTAAGTTGCCACATTATTTAAGACAATCAGAAATACATTTCTTTGCCGCTATAAAATGGTATAATACCATCCAATTGCAGCGGATTGAATCAAACAAAGGTGGTGAAAGATTATCGTGATTTTAAGTTATGAGGTTACAATATAATGGGGTATAAACAGATTTTGTTAATCAGCTGGGGGAGCATGGCAATTGTCATGCTGTTATTCTATGTCGTCCAAAAGACAAATTCTGTGTAATATTAAAATCCATTTAATGCTTTCAAATGAAATCTTAAATCTGATGTATCGACTTGTATATAAGTTCGTAAATCTTTTTGAACCGCCGCAAGTTGTGCAGTATATTTGGACACATAGTGATATATTAGGATTTAGCTTTGAATAAAAGTGTTGATAACAATATATCTGGCACCACTAATAGAATTGCCGTGATTGGAGCAGGTATTTCGGGTATAACCGCCGCATGGTTGCTGTCCCGCCGGCATTCAGTAACCCTGATTGAAAAGGAGCCTCAGCTTGGTGGCCATACACACACCCATTTCCTTGACAGCGGAGCGGATTCAGGCACTCCTGTCGATATGGGATTTATCGTCCTGAACGACCGTAACTACCCAACGCTTGTAACCTTGTTCAACCAATGGGGCATCCGCGTAGAGAATTCCGACATGTCCTTTGGATTTGAAGACAAAGACTTTGGATTTTATTATTCCAGTGATTTTCCAAGCGGATTATTCGCGCGTCGGCGAAATCTGATTTCTCCTTCTTTCTGGCGGATGATTTGGGATATCTTTCGTTTTAATCGTATCAGCATCAGAGAGTTAAAAAGAGGATTAGGACATCTGACTTTGGGACAGTTTTTGCAAAAATACGGATTCTCAAAAGCGTATATCGACTTTCATATCGCCCCGCTCAGCGCTGCGGTCTGGTCAACGCCCAGTAAAAACATACTTGATTTCCCGGCCGAGTCTATCCTTCGCTTTTATAGCAATCATGGCCTTCTGAAACTTGTCAACAGACCTCAATGGCAAACTGTTGTGGGCGGGAGTGTTTCATACATTCAAGCGTTCGAGAAACAGTTTCGAGGCGCAGTTAAAAAAGGCCTTCCCGTCCGGCATGTCAAACGAATGACGGATAGGATCAAGGTGATATTCGAAGACCGAACGGAAATGGATTTTGATTGTGTTGTGCTTGCGACCCACGCCGACATTAGCCTCCGGCTTCTGCTGAATCCGGAACCAGAGGAAATGAGAATCTTGAGCAAATGGACATACACACAAAATCAAGTCACCCTGCATACTGATATGCAAGTAATGCCGCCGCAACGAAAAGTCTGGGCAAGCTGGAACTATGTAAGGTTTGGTGGAAAGCAGCTAATGCCGACTATGAATATGTCTTACTATATGAATCGGCTGCAAAGGCTTAAGACGAAAAAAGATTATTTTGTAACTCTAAACGGTGACGCATGGATTGATCCAAATCAAAAGATTGAATCTATTACATTCCATCACCCTTGCTACACCTTTGAGTCTCTAAGCACGCATAAGGAATTGGATACTATCAACGGTAAAGACCGTATCTTTTACTGCGGGGCATACTGCGGTTATGGATTCCACGAGGATGGTGCTCGTTCAGGACTTACTGTAGCTCAGAAGTTTGGGATTGGTTTATGAATTCGCAGATTTTTACCGGAGTTGTATCGCATGGCCGTCACTGGCCTCAGAAACACCACTTCTCTTACCCAGTCTATTTCTACCGATTCGACCTGAACGAATTGCCCGAATTGGACCGAACCCTCCCGGGATTCGGCTACAATCGCTTTTCGGTCGTTCGCATAGATGACAGGGATTATCTGTGGCGCGGTAACCAATCCCTCAAGGATAAAATTACCGGAGTGCTTGAGAAAATAGGTTATTCAGAATCCATACATCGCATAGAACTGATTAGCTTTGCAAAATATTTTAATATTATCTTTCGACCAGTGAGCTTTTTTCTATGTTATAACGCTGCAAATCTCTGCAGGCTTGTCTTGGCTGAGGTGCATAACACCTTTAGGGAAACTCATTTGTATGTCCTCAAAGATCCTCATGCACAGTCCGAAACGTTATGTTTTGAGATAACAAAAGCGTTTCACGTCTCGCCATTTTTTGATCTTAGCGGAAAGTACAATATTCGTTTTAAGGATGACGGGCAAAAAATTGATATTTGCATTGAATTGAATAAATCGGAATGTGGCGAAAAGCCCGTCTTTTTCGCTAAACTAACAGGGGAAGGACGCCCGCTTACACCCTATACACTCTACCGGACTTTGTTAAAATACCCCTTTAATGCTGTGCTAAATATGCCGAGAATCATACGACAGGCATTAACCTTGTATTTTAAGAAAAAATTGCCTGTTTTTTCTAAACCCATCCCTCATAGCGAGTATACAATGAGAAAACAACTTCCCTCATGGTTTGCTCGTGAGGGTATGAAAGTTATCTTTTCCTTTTTTAAGGCACAATCTATAGGAGTGATTACGGTCAAGCTTCCTGAAGGTGAAAGACGCGTTTTTGGGACTGAAGGTTCGGGTCTGTCAGCGCAGTTGCAAATCAAAGACTACCGTTTCTTCAGCCTGCTTGCCAAGGCGGGTGAAATTGGGTTGGGAATAGCTTACGAAAAAGGGTATTGGACGTCGAGTAACTTGGTCCAGTTTATGGACTTTATGCTTAGTGCAATAATGATGCATCCGGTTCAAATGCGTTGGTATTCCAAGTTAGTTAAAATCTTTTATCTGGGATGGAACTTAAGCAACAAAAATACGCTTTATGGGGCACAAAAAAACATTTCCCGGCACTACGATCTGAGTAACGATATGTATAAGATGTTTCTGGATGAAACGCTGACGTACTCTTGTGCTATCTTTGAAAGTGAAAACGAAGCTCTGGCTGATGCACAACTACGTAAAACCGACCTAATTTTAGAAAAAGCCTGCCTTTCTGAAAATCATCATTTGCTCGAAATCGGCACCGGATGGGGCACATTGGCAATACGTGCCGCGACTCTCTACGGTTGCCGTATAACCTCTATTACGCTTTCAAAAGAACAACAGCAATTAGCACAGCAGAGGATTGCTCAGGCCGGATTGTCTGACCGGATAAACGTTTTGCTTTGCGACTACCGCAACGTTACCGGGCAATACGACCGAATCATTGCTGTAGAAATGCTCGAAGCCGTTGGAAAGGCCTACTACCCTGGTTTTTTCCGCATTTGCGACCGTCTGTTGAAAGCAAACGGAAAGCTGGTCATTCAGACGATTACGATTCCAGACCAGCGCTTCGAGGCCTATTCTAAAACAACTGACTGGATGCGCTTATTTATATTCCCAGGCGGCCTGCTACCATCGCTAACTGCACTGACAAAAGTCCTAACCGAACACACATCGTTTGTTATCAAACAAGTTGAAAGCATCGGACCGCACTACGCTTTGACCTTGGCAAGATGGAAAGAACGTTTCCTTGCCAATCGGGGAAAAATCATCGAACTGGGTTTCCCCGAAACCTTTATTCGGCGCTGGGAGTATTATTTTTCATACTGTCAAGCTGGATTTGCTCAGCAGTATATCAATGATCTTCAAATCGTCTTAACACGTCCCAGAAATCGGGATTGTATCAATGACTTTGAGCAAAAAATAGGTCCCTCCAAACCACATTTGGACAACAAAAAATGATTGCTGAAGGAATACTGCTGAATCTACTTATCGGGGCCAGCACGCTGACCGGATTGTGGTTTATTTATCTGTGGAAAAGAAATCCCGCGGTCGTGGACTTGGGATGGGCAATAGGTTTGACCCTGATGGGGCTGGCGCATAATCTGTTCAGCGATACACTTTCTACCAGCAAGCTTCTAACCAGTTTGCTGGTTCTGTTTTGGGGGCTTCGGCTTGGGGGATACTTGTTTTGGACTCGGCTTAGGCTTGGAAAAAGAGACGCCCGATACGAATCGCTTCATCGGAACTCGAACATCCCTGCGCCCCTATATTTTCTGTTTCATTATCTCATTCAGGCCTGCTTTCAAGCCGCCGTTGGATTTGTGTTTGTCTTTACAGCCCAAAGCACGATATTCGACTCAATTTGGCCAAAAATCGGATTTTTACTATGGTGCGTTGGCTATGGAGGTTCTATTGCGGCGGATGCTCAATTATATCGGTTCCGAATCCATCCGGATAATCGGAATAAAGTCTGTCAATTTGGTCTTTGGAATTACTCCCGTCATCCGAATTATTTTTTTGAGATTCTTCTATGGTCCGGGTTTGCCCTTATAGGCATGCCTGCTCGGCTGGGATGGCTCGGGCTAATCTCGCCGATAACTCTATTACTAACAATGTCACTAATAACGGGCCCTATTTCAGAACGGCAATCGCTCAAATCCAAACCAGATGCTTATCGTCAATATCAAAAAACTACATCTATGATTATTCCCTGGTTTAAGACAACTAAAACTACATCGGCTATATCCGACTCATAATAAGATAAGTCATTGTAGCTGTTGATGCCGACAAAAAAGAACCCCAAATCATATCGACAATCGACAGCATCAAAGGCCAGTCACGAAGCGTAGCCAAATTGGTCAAGTCATAGGTAGCATACGCGATAAAGCCAAACAACGCAGCCATCGCAATGGTATAAACCAACGACCGTCTCTCCATCCCAGGAAGCAAGGCAAAAATCAGTACCCCGACAAGAAAAAGCAAATAAAATATGATTGCTGCTATCCAGTTGATGTTAGGAGTCAGCAGCGGCTCAAGAGCGTTGCGATAAAAACCTTTGGCAATCACGCCAAGCCAAATCATATCAACAAAAAAAAATACCGGCACACTCACGGCATATGTTAAAAAAATTCTCGACATTTGCATAAATCACTTCTCCTTTCAACAATAAATCACATTCAGTCTATCCATAAACTGCTAGAGTTACAAAGAAAATTATGATGCGATCAGAGCGAACATATGATTCACTATTTCGGCCTCAAATATCATGACTGGCCAAAGTTTTTTTACCATGATTTTGATATTAATTTTCAGATAAAAAAATTTAAACTGAGTTGGCCAAGTTAGCCAATAGTAAGTCCTGTGATGTAATATCGAAAATGGTATTATGGTAGCATCGATCATGTTAAAGTCAATTATCCATCTTTATTTGTAGTGGTTTTTAGGTGTTTAATTGGAAGTTTCTTGCTTATGGTCACTATGCCCAGATAACCATCTACACTGATTTGATCTTCTGTGTCAATAAGTTTGTCGGCATCGGGAACGCCGGTAACACAGGGAAGTCCATATTCGCGTGCTATTATAGCTCCGTGAATCAGCATCCCTCCTCTACGCTCAACAATTGCCGATGCCAATGGTATAACGAAAGTCATATTAGGATCTATAGCATCACAGACCAGGACTTCGCCCCTCTTGAATGCGAAAAGATCTTCTGTTTTCCTGATTACTCTCGCGCTACCTGTAGCAAGTCCGGACCCTGCAGGTTGACCTATAAGTTGTCTTGGCATAATCTGCCTGTCCTGAATCTCAACAGGCTTGGACTTCCGACTCTCCGGCCGGTAATTAGGATCTCTTAGACATTTGACAATTTCATCGGCTCGTAAAATATCAAGAGGTATCTTTGAAACGATTGAAGAGCGGTTATGAGCTTCTTGAGTTGCATTAAGCAGTTGTTTTTCAATCTGCCCTAAGTAGATATTATCGTCATCACGTAAGCGATAGCTCGTGCGTGCCAAGTCCATTAGCTCCAAAGCAAACGTGCGATCTTTCTTTGGCATATTTGCCAGTAATCTCTTCTCAAGGTTTGATTTTGCTTGGTCTTTTATTACCTTTTTAGCAGTCCCCATTTCAGCCATCTCTATTAACAGTTCAAGCATCTTTGCCTGAAGTTGAGATTGGCTTATCATCCCCAGCAATGGTGTGAGCAACTCCTGGGCATAAGCCGCTACTTCCTTTGCAAATTTTGAGTCCTCAGGTAGCTTTCCGGATCGAACCAGCACTCGGAGGCTCTTGTCCGCTTTTAGCTTATTGGCAAGCCGTTGTAGTTGTTCGTTTCTCTGAACACTTTTAAGTGCAGTCCCTTCTAAAAGTTCCAGGAACTCATATGGATTCTCAGGCTTAACTGCTTTATTATAGACCGTGCCGAAAAGCCGTATCCCATGTGCAAAAGGAATACAGTAGTCCCAATACTGCTTCTTCCATTTTTCACATATATCTGCCCTGTGAGAGATCTCAGTGGCCAGCTCTTCGTCTTTAAGTTGTTTCAAGTCTATCTTCTTAAGGGACTCTGCTTCAGATACCATTTCTGGTATGATTTCGTCTTCTATCTTTGATCTCAGATCCTCAAGGTTTTCAAATCCACGTTTGAGACTCAAGTACCACTGCCGATCATCACTATCTTTAGCCTTGTCTGTTGTGGTTATTGGCCGAGACTGAAGAAGCCGAAGTTTGGAATGGTCATAAGTCCATTCGACATCTTGATCCGATCCAAAAAGTTTAGCAAGTCTTTTTTCAAGCTTGAATATGTCCTTCACCTTATGTCTTGTCAAGGGTGGTTTATTCCGCTTCCCTGTCGTCAACCTGATGACTTTTACTCCCTTCGCTGCTGGCACAACTATCTTAGCACGCTGAGCGGGTGTGTGCGAAACGATCTTTCCAGAATCTCGGTCTATCATCCATCTGTCAGGCTGTACAGTCCCATCTACTAAACCTTGGTTCAAACCGTAAACAGCCTCTATTACTGCTTTTGAATGATCAACCGGGCTTCGTCCAAATATCACCCCAGATTCCTGCCCTTGAATCAGCTCCTGAATGACAACTGCCATGCTGCTCTTCTCGACTTCCAGTCCGATTTCCTTTTGATATAGGATTGCAGCATCGGACCAGGTCGAAGCCCAAACAAGCTTAATATGCTCAAGTACTTCTTCGGGACCTCTTACATTTAAATAAGATTCATGAAGCCCTGCGAAAGAAGCGCTTGCCGAGTCCTCACCAACCGCTGACGACCTGACAGCGACGGCACTATTATCAAAACAATTAGTTATTTCCACCATTAAAGCTGCTGCAAGTGTGGAAGGTATTGGTGTCCTGGCAAACATATTCTGTATTCTTAATGAGCAATCCCACATCTCCTCCCATCTCATTTGATCAAATTGTTTGCGGTGGTACTCCATAAGTACTTGTGCTCGCAGCCCGGTCTCATCCATAAATATGTTATAAGCATTGGTTGATATGCAAATGGTCTTTGGGACGGGCAATTCCTCTTGTGCCATTATGGCAAGAGCTGAAGCCTTTCCTCCCACACATTTCTGGTCTGACTTTTTTATCTGCGATAGATGATATGTAAATTTCATTTATTAAGATGCAACTCCACCACATGCTGAAAGTGGTCTACGACATGAAGAGTCTCAGCCTCTAAGCATAGAACTGCGCAGGTTGGTGATTTGATAAAGTCTTCTAAGTGAGAGTGTTTTTCTTTGTAGAGACGAATCAATCGATTCTTCCCAGATTTCCGTAATTCACGCACGTTACCCACAGCTGTAACAGCCATTGCTCTTCTGAAATCACTCATTCTATTAGATCTATTGTCTATCAGAAGCGCAGCTCTGCTGCTGGCCATGATATTAGAGTATTTGCGTGTCGTACGTGGGGTAGCAAATACGAAGCTCTTAAGGTCATCTGTTACTGCAAAAGCGACGAGGCTTGCATACGGCCGGTTTTTTTTCTGCGTTGACAAAACTCCAATACGCTGCTTATCAAACAACTCTTTTAGTTGTTTTCTCAGACTCATTTGTGATTCCAACTTTAATGGCTCCTTCGAAATTTGTAAAACACCTCAAATTCAATTCTGCGGCTGACTTGCTTTCCTTCTCATCTCCTCTTTTCGCATAGGCATGTTGTCGATCAGCCCGAACAGGTCCTCGGAAAGAACAGGTTGCTTCGCCTTTAGCTTGACGGTACCAACTTTTCCTATGAGAATGAATACAAAATCCTCGACGACCTCAATTTTTTTCCTTAAAAATGACTGTTTCTCATCAGTGAGTGGGACTTTATGCTTCCTTTCGATCAAAAATTATAACTCAATAAACACCAGCATCTTACAAAGGTAAAGAACCGAATGTAAAACTTTTCGAAAATTTTAGGTTTGTTTGAAATCTTGGATGCCGATCTTAACGTTGATTTTAAGTGTGTTCTGCATTCGAAGCAAGCTTATTGATCATCTTGGTAAATATAAGCCGATGGATAGGTTGCAGCAAATACCAATAGACAGTACCGAACAAACCCCTTGGTGCAAAGAACACGGTCTGCACAATACTTGTGAGATTGTCTTCGACCGGTTCGGCCTCAAATTGCAGCCAACCGTCCCCCGGCAACTTCATTTCTGCTTTTAACCTTATCATTCTGTTCGGTTCTATCTTGACCACTCGGAAGAAATCGACCGTGTCTCCTAACTTAATATTGCCAGTTTCTGGCCGACCCTTTCGCATTCCGACACCTCCAATAATTCTGTCTATCGCAGCACGCAGACGCCACAATAAACTACATGGCCAGCCGTTTGGTCCCCCGAGTTCTGTAAAGGCCTTGTAAGCCGTTTTGACATTGGAACGAACTGCTTTTTTTCTGACCTCAATAATCATGCCGTTATGAATCTTACTGAAGCAAACTGAACTCCAGGCATCCTTTGCCACTTCGAATTTGAGTTTGAAGTATTCCGGATCAAGTTGCGAGAGGGCTTGCTGGACAGCATACTCATAACCTGAAGGTTTGATATCTGGAAATAATTCAAGCGCTTTGTTGTCTGTTACAACTACTTCATTTCGAAGGCCCTCTATAAGCGGCCGGGCATAGGCTGCTGAAATTGGTGTGACCCAATGGACCCAGTATGATGACAAACGGGGCGTAAGAACCGGAACATGAAATAGCCAACGATGAAGACCTCGTATGTGAGCGTAACTCTTCATCATATCTCCATATGTAAGAACATCGGTTCCGCCGATCTCGATTATCTGCTCTGTACTCTCAGGATTTTTCAAAGATGCAACCAAATATGAAATAACATCATCAATTGCTATTGGCTGAACTTTGGTCCGCACCCATCGCGGACAAATCATAGTAGGTACACGCTCGGCTAAATATCTTATCATTTCGAATGATATGCTGCCGGAGCCAACAATTATGGCCGCTCTAAATTCAGTTAGGCTTACACCTGATCTTCGCAGTTCTTCACCCGTTTCCTGTCGTGAGCGTAGGTGTTCAGATAACTGCACCGTCGGGTTCCCCAATCCTCCAAGATAAACAATCCGCTTTACTCCAGCGTTTCTAGCCGCTTTTCCGAAGTTTCGAGCTGCAACTATATCCTGTTCAGCAAAACCAGCACCACCAGTCATACTATGAATCAAATAATAGGCAGCATCAACACCGGACAGAGCAGGTTCCAGTGTTTTGGGTGAAAACACATCACCAACAGCAATTTGAACCTGTTTTCTCCAGTTACAATTCCCGAGCCCCTGGGTATTTCTGACAAATGCCCTCACTTGATACCCTTCCTCCAGGAGACGAGGTATCAGATGTCCACCAACATAACCTGTGGCACCAGTAACAAGAATCAATTTAAAATCGTTCATTAATCGATATCTCATTCTACTGTCAAAATTCAACCTCTTTCTCAATTATTGCCATAACTTTCGGCTCGCATCTACCTGTCTTTGTCCAAACCTCATAGAGCCGCTTGCCCCAATCGTCCGTCTTGTTCTCTTCAGCCAGGAATTTAAGATATTCCCATGACATAGATTCATACATTAGCCGAAAAACAACCTTCCTACAACCGATCGGTAGTTCAAAATGGATATCATCCCAGTATTGCCAGTCCAAATATGTAACCCCAACCGGCTGGGACAGGTGCTCTGCGAATTTACTATTACTGAATCCTTCCGGAGGAATTCTGTTGTCCTTTATAATCGTATCATTCAGGACTGAGTGAAAGGACTTGCCCGGCTTCTTCCCATATTTTTTGCTTTGAGCCTCGCTGATACCAAAGAGAATTTCATAGACTCGCGTCTGATCGGGATTCAGAAGCGTCGGCGCCTTAACTGATTGACCAAATATAGTATCCTCTTTGGCTGCATACTTGCCTATTTCTTTCAAGACTTGTCCAGATGAATCCAGGAAAACAGCATTAATCCACATTCGTCGGCCTTCCTCATAACCCGATGGAAGCTTGTGTCCGGTTTTGTTTGTTACCCGCAGGATTGCATATCCCGGCTTCTTAATCTTTATATCCAGCGAGGCCGCCTCCTGAAGCAGCTTCTCTGCTCTTTGTTTGCTCATATCTAGGGCTTCCCGATCCATACCCATTTCCTTGCCTTCCCATGCGAGCCATGCGGCATCCTGAACCCACGTTGAACCTCCAATCGGTCCATGCATAACAAAATAATCTCTATGAAGATTGCCGTATTTCGAAGCCTGGCCTCCTTCTTCGACTTTTGGATAATGGCAAGATTGACAACTGCCTTTTCGGCCGCGTTTGGAAAAGTCACTAAGAAGCCATTCGCTGTATGTCCGCTGGATATGTCCATAACGATGTGGAGGATCCTTTCTCACATTCTCCGTCTGTAGAGGATTAGAGATATCATGGCAAACACCACAGAGATCGCCTGAGGCGTGAAATGGTGACTTCATCACTTCGTGAGGCATTGCCCCCTTCCCGTCGCCATAAGGACCATGCACAACATTCTGGGGATCTGAAACCATCATGGCATTTCCATAGCCCGGAGGTACTTCCTTGATTAGCTTGACTGATTCCTCAGAAAGTGGATCAATGAAGCTGTGACAGACTGTGCAGCTCACCCCGTACATATCTTCTTTGTTCAGAGCAGATCCATCTGGAGGTGTTGAACGTCCCTCCAGCCAGGCACGGGGAGCATGGCAACGTAGGCAGAATTCACCAATGCCTGTTATGTCCTGGTTGGCAATAGCCAGAGCTGCTCGAAAAACAGGATCTATAGCAGAGATTGACATCAGACCACTTTGCCACGACAGAAAGGGGTCTGCACTGCCGTTTTTGGTACCTGCGTGACACATTCGGCATTGCTGGACTTTCGCAAACTCGATCCCAGCCTCTTCCGGCTGCATTCCAGGAAGAAATACTTCTGCACAGGCGTAGTCTAAAATCAACAATACTAGACCAGCAACTATGAACTTGTGAAGACCGTTCATTATATAGCGTTCCTTAATTTTTCTAATTTTGGCCGTATGGATCTTTTTCACGGCCATCCTTTGTAATACGTTTTCTTAGGACGACGATTCTCTAAGGCCGGGATGGCTGATAAACTCATTTTGGAGCGAATTTCTTTAGCTTAACCAAATCCTCATGATCTCCCAAATCATCTATGAGATGACCATACCCATCAATAACAGGCTGGTCGATGGAGATACACAATGACTGCTCTTAAGTTGCATCTGAGTTCGCCCAGCTTTCGTTAATCCAAGCAAGGCTTCCAAGGTTGAAGTCATCCACTGCTCACTCCATCGATGAGGGGCTTTTATGCTATTATCGTAAACGTGTTTGATACCCTCCTTCTCCAGTAGTTTATGCATCTCTACTGTATGACTACCGCTATTAGGAGCGGCAATTGATCTTCCCCAATCTTTTTCTCCAGTCAGGACGAGACGAGTTTTTTTCTGGAAATGTTTCTTCTGCTTGGAGGCCAGTATGTCCGAGCGATATACGTTGAGTTGATCAAGGGTTCCGTAGACCTGCTCCATGCCGTAATGGAATCTCTTAAAGAACATTGGAGCATCCCACGAAGCCGCATAGCCAAAGAACTCAGGATAAGTCAGTATCAGGCTGAACGCTCCCCACCCGCTCTTACTAAAACCAAATAAAAGTCTGCCTTCCGCTGTACCCATAGTGGAATAGTGCTTTTCAATAAAAGGAACAACGAATTCTTTAAGATAACTTGCCTGTCGAGTTTTGGTATCGGTGGCATGATCTCCAAACCAGGGTTCTTTCTCGAATCCCATCTGAACGATGATAATGTCGTACTTATTGTGAGCATTTATTTGCTTAAGTACACCAAGACCATATCCATATCTTTGGTGAAAGCCTTTTTCGACAGGCAGCACATACAGGACACGGTAGTATCTTTCTCTGCTATAATTGTCAGGTAAGAGAACACGTATTTCCTGTTTGCTGTTTTGGTATTCTGTCTTGACGGTGTGGATCTTCACCCCATCCTGGACTTTAACCGTCGTTTCATTTGGATCGAGCTTCTTAGCTCTCGATTCTATACTCCTTGAAGATCTGAGCAGATCACCAATTTGACTGAGAATAGGAATCCTAAACCCCCTTTTTTTTTCATTAATCTCATGGAATTTCCTTATCCTCTTTTTCCATTCCCCGAATTTAGCCCACTCAGCCAGTCCGAAGGCTTCCTTTTTGCCTACAGAAAGCCATAACTTCCCCTTTTCTCCAGAAGGAACGTAAGCAACAACGTAATACCGCCCCGACCTGGGCAGAACGAGAGTTTCACTACGTAGAATCCAAGAGTCAGTGCCTGTGAAATGCTCATGGAAGAACCTCGGCTTTTTTATACTATCGGTTGGAAAGTACTTTGCACCCATATCTTTTGGCAGATCTGCTTCCAAGATATTTTCTGGCAAGCCTGGTCCCATGACCAAGATGGAAGGTCGAAATTCTCTCAAACGTTCAAGAACGGGAACACCAATTTGTAGAAATAGTTTAAATCCCTTGTTTGCATCAAACGCAAGCCATACCTGTTTGGTATCTTCGGTTATTTCACGATAAATAACCTGTGAGATATTGGGTTGAGTAATCAGAACAGCTGTGTTGGGATCTGTGGCGGTTTTCTCACTGAAGACAGGCCGATGTGCTTGTGCCATGCGGCAAAGGATCATAGTAAGAACAATGGAAATCAGATAGTTCTTTCCCATTTTCAGACCTACATACAAATGCTCTCTTGAACATTGATAAGACTACCATAAACTATCGAAAAAAACAAGCTCGCCAAGACCAATTACAGAAAACCCGCCAAAAGAAGCAATTGTTTCGACTATTACCTGTTCAAGTACCAGAAGGCAGCGTTGAGGACAACAGCAAAGCTTACCCACAGAATATAGGGAAAGAGAAGAAAAGTGGAAGCTTTGGAAATTCTCCAAAAAGCAATGATGGTCAGTAGTATGGCTACCCAAAGCAATACAATTTCCACCAGAGCGAGGGCTATCATATGCAAGCCAAAGAAAATGGGAGTCCAGATTCCATTTAAAACCAATTGAAGCACGAAAAGCCCCAGAGCCATCTTGATTTGTCTTTTGTTTATGCCTCTTTCCCAAATCAAAAAGGCAGATACCCCCATCATTACATAGAGGATTGGCCAAACCACACCGAAAGTCCAATAAGGAGGAGTAAAGGACGGGCGGGACAAATCAGCATACCAAGTTGTAATAGAATCCATTGTAACAAAAGATCCCAGGAAACCTGTCAGAAGGCATACGGAAACCGAACAAACTAACTTGCTGAATTTCTTCATTGCACATCATCCAGAAACAGTGCTTGCTAAAAAATGATTAATCCCCGACCAAAGGTCGAATCTTGTTAACCTTGAAGTAAACAGCACTGCTTCCAGATACGGCCTCGCCTTCTTCGTCATATCTCTTACGTCTTCTTATTGACTGGATCAACTCAGCATCATTCTCTTCACGAATTTTCTGAAGATAAATCCTCTTGCCGCGATAACCTTTGCTTTTTTTATGAACATATAAGCGGCTTTGGGATTGGTTTGCAAATTAGCATGGCTCAACTTGTCAGACATAACCAGTACGACAGTGTCGTCATCCGTCATATGCGGACGGGCATAGATAGCCAGGTCCACATTCCCATCGGAATCGGCTGTAGCTAATATCCCAGTTCCTTCCGCGGTGTCAAAATATTCGGTCAAACTCATATTAAAAACTCCTAAATGAACTATTTTATTTATGGCTGCTAGCACGCTCATGGCTGTGACTAGAAACGCTTAAACGCTCTCTGCATTCTGAACATCTTCTTGATAGCTCAATTAACGATTGTTCTGCATCCACATATGCATTTATGAATCCTAAAAACTTCAGTAATTACATTAAGTCTAAAAAACTGGTCCTACCTCATGATATTGGTAAAGCTTTATTACGTTTATAAACATCAACGGCTGATTCCAGCACGTTGTTACGCTGCTCGGCCCAGTCCCGATGTTGAAGGCCGCTGACATGAACCGGATACA
>Ga0307379_10002166_pt1 | contig 29512 bp, 23 predicted proteins | sample UN2MG_FD_202237 | JGI IMG/M metagenome (GOLD analysis project Ga0307379, IMG submission 202237) | Soil microbial communities from Risofladan, Vaasa, Finland - UN-2 | ecosystem: Environmental > Terrestrial > Soil > Coastal area > Acid sulfate soil | place: Finland: Risofladan, Vaasa | collected...
CGTCGGGCAGAGAGATGCAGGCCATCAAAAAAATCAGCACGAGAGCCAGAGGTGACCATTTGTATGAGTTTTTTTTGAATTTTGCAATCATGATAACTCTCCTTTTCAATTGAGCCTTGGTTTCCAGGATTCCCGCCATGCCGGGCAGACGCTGGGGGCGGGAAAAACGTTCCAGCAGGCTGATAATGATGCGGCCGTAGCTTTTGGGTTCTTCACTCTGCGTCCGGGCCAGCACCAGAGCATCACAGGCTAATTCGCGATCGAGGCGCATACGATAGAAGGCCAGCCAGACAAGCGGATTGAACCAGTGCAGAACCTGCAGCAGGCTTATCAGCCATCCGACGTAAATATCGTGCCGTTTAAGATGCGCCAGCTCGTGAAGAAAGACGTAGCGAAGCTCCTGGCGGCTCAGGGCCTCGATCATTCCCGTGGGCAATATCAGCCGCGGCCTTACAAAGCCGAATAGTGCCGGGCTTTTGACCTTGTCCGTTGTCACAACACCGAGGATAGTTCGGATACCCATCCGGGACTTGCAATCCTCCAGCAAATCGAGATTCTCCTGATCGGTCAGGAGCCGTTCGCGCCGAATGATCCGCAGTAGGACGAAATTATTCGCACAGATATAGAAGCCTAACACCAGCGCTCCGGCCAGCCAAGCCAGCGGCAGCATATCAAGAATCCCGGAAAAGGCTGATTTATACCACCCCTTTGTTTCTTTGCTTATCCGGGGCGCTGCGGTTACTGCTTCGGTGCTCTCCGGCGCAACTGCAATTGTCGAAATCGGTGTCGATTCACCTGTCCCGTCACTTGTCACATCTGCTTCAACGCTTTCATCAGCAATCACCTCCCGGGCATATTCTGTCTGTCGCTGCGGGATCGACTGAGGTATCAAATTGAACAGACTTACCCTGCTTTGAGGCATCCACGGCATCGCCATGCGCACCAGTAGCAGCAGCCAGAGACAATAATGCCATCGAACTCCCAGCTTGCCCCGCAGAGTTGTCTGAATCAATAAAATCAGGCAAATCAGCAGGCTCGCCTGAAGCGTCGTCCGCAGCAGCCATTCTAAGAACGGCTGCAACTGTATATTTAGAGATTCCATTTTTATTCCTCCGCTTTTTGCTCAAGAATATTTTTCAGTTCGGAAATATCCTCCGTCGAAAGCTCTGCATCCTCCATGAATGCGGCAAGCATCGGCTTGACTGTCCCGCCATAGACTCGTCTAACAAACGAACGCCTTTCTGTAGCTATGCATTCGGCCTGACTGACGGCAGGATAGTACCTGTATCTCCTTCCATCCTTTAGGTATTTGACCGCACCTTTTTTCACCAGCCGGTCTATCAATGTCTTGACTGTCTTGGGCTTCCACTTAGTCCTGCCGTCGAGTTCCTCAAAGACCTCCTGGGCCACAAGTGGACTCCGGGACCACAACACATGCATAACCAGCCACTCGGATTCGGATATTTTTGGTAACTTTTTCATAATCAATTCTCCTAAGATTACAGTTGTAATTATATTACAAAGTATTACATTTGTAATCCATCGTCAACAAAAAAATTAAAAATCTAATATATTTTTACTTTGCACCCCATAAAGCCGCATTATGACTTGAAAATGAGGTATTTCAGCCCGGGAAAAATGAAGAAATATTGCGATAAATGGTAAAAAAATATCAAAAATCCAACCGAAAAACACAAATCGTGTTTTTAATGCCGGCCGTTTTCTCTCAAAAGAGATTCCAAACTACGTCAGACCGAACATGAACGATATTGATTGCTCAATGACAAAATATGCTGATACCTATCATGCACAGATACCAAAGCAGTAATCCACCTGAAATAACGGCCGTGATAATCGCAAGCCACTTGCTTTGATCACGAATGATCCCCCGTATGCCAAATATGAAAGCAGCAGGGATCGAGAACATAACCAGCAACCCTACAAGGGAGCCGATAGGATTTCCTCAACCCGGCTTAATTACAAGTAGCGTGACAATCGCCACGCCGGCTAAGCACAGTAGAGCCGCTGAAATCTTCCCAAAACGCATTTTCAAATTCTCCCAAAAGAATTAAATATGACTTCCTGTATTTTAATCACGTCAAGCATTAGTGGATTAGTCAACTTTTCAAATATCTCGTATAACCCACGCGTCTAGTTATGCCGATGCGATCGAAGTAATCGAGCAGTGGAATGGCGTATTTTCTGGTGGTATCAAGGAGATACTTGAACTTTACGCTTTCCATACCGCCCTCTTTTTTGATAAACGATGTCAAAATCTGCCGGGCCTGCTCAACAGCATCATAGTGGAAATAAAGATCATTCTCAATCCGGACAAGGCGTTCCTGCTCAGCAAGTATCCGCAATATTCTCTGTACATCCTCCGGAGACGATGAAGTATATTCAACAAGCTCCTCATATTGGGGTGGATTAAATGGCCGAGCTTTAAAGAGTGATTCTACGCTCCGGAGTAATTTTTCTTCGTCTTCACTGAACATCTCTCGATGCTCAGGCAAAGCCAAACGATGTTTTCGCTCGACGAGCTTGCCCTGTGAGATTAGAAGACTTACAAGGCCATCGAATACATCCTTTTTCAGACGGGATTCGTCGTAAAACTGTTCGATGCCCAGTCCCGGACTTTCAGGCTTGCTGCTGTGAAAATCACCGACTATATCAAGCAGTTTTTGCTGAACGTCACGGCATGTGTCACGATGAATAATCAGCTTCCGGCCCAGATTTACAATCCTGCCTTCGCTGATAAGTTGAGCAATGATTTGCTTCAATGGCTCCCGCAGTATCTTGGTGCGAATCGAAATCTCCCTTTCACTAACAGCAAAAGCCTCGGCGGTTTTTATGCAATATTCGACAAAATCCTTCTCGACAAGCACCGCAATTGCCCTGTCCCGTACATCCTGTAACAGCCGCTGATCATTTCGTTTTAGCTTTTTCGGAATCGCTTCAACAATCATTCCGCCGCCGATTGTCTGCACGGGTGAAAGTCCCCGCAATATGAAACGGTCACGAGGTGCCGCTATGAGCGGCTCGTTTAAGCCGACCTGAATGAGACTCTCGCTGCCGGCAGCAGCGCTGTTGGCCTCCAGTAAATATACAGTGGCAACAACTTCGGAGGTGCCGGTGTGAAATTTTATCCTTGCTCCGTTTTTGAGAGGAGATTTTACATGAGAAAGGACCTGAAGTTTGCAGAGATACCACTGCTGCGGCGAGAAATATTCGGCGAGTGTAACCGTGCTGCCGCGTTTAATGGCCTTATAATCCCACTGAGGGACATTTATCGCTGCGCACTGGCCGACCATAGCAATCTCGCTGCTTCGTTTGTAAACCTGTATAGCTTTTATTCTGCCCTTAGTATCGTGGGGGAAAACGACCATCTCATCGCCGATTTTGATTGAACCTGCAACCGGGATGCCTGTCACGACAGTACCGTAGCCTTTGACAGAAAAGGTGCGTTCGATCGGCAGCCGGAACACGCCGTCGGTCTTTTTCGGCTCGATGGCATCGACAAGCTTTTTGAGGGCCTCGTAAAAAGTATCGAAGCCTTCGCCTGTTATACTCGAGAAGGGAAGAATCGGGGCGTCCTCAAGGAATGTGCCTGTGAGAAAATCCTGAACCTCCGCAGTCACTTTTTTAACGCGAGCAGGCTCGACAACATCGACTTTTGTCAAAGCCACGATTCCGTATTTAACGCCGAGCAGCGTGAGAATGTCAAGGTGCTCTCGCGTTTGCGGCATCACACCGTCATCGGCGGCAATAACAAAAATAACACCGTCAATACCGCTCGCCCCGGCCACCATTGTCTTTATGAAGTTCTCATGGCCCGGGACATCGACGATACCGACTTCCATGCCGGAGACCGTACACGGCGCAAAACCAAGATCGATGGACATCCCGCGTTCCTTCTCAGCCTTAAGCTGGTCCGTGTCGCAGCCGGTAAGGCATTTTATCAAGGCTGTTTTGCCGTGGTCTATATGCCCCGCTGTGCCGAGCGTGATGTTTTTTTGTGTTGTGCCCATAGGTCCTTAGTCTTTATGGCCAAGAATTTCGAGCAGCGCTTCAACAAGTATCTTATCGTCCCCAGCCAGAAGAGTCCGGGGATCGATAAGGACCTGGTCGTTCCGGATGCGCGTAAAAATCGGGGTGACGTACTGGCGGAGCTGTTTTGCCAGAGATTCCGCACTGATTTTTTCCGGGCTCAATGTTATTAGTGTCGTCGGCAGATTTTGCTCCGGTAAAGAACCGCTTCCCATCTGTGAAAAGCCGCCGATAGTAGTGACAGCAGCTCCGGAAATATTCTTGCTCAATTGCACGGCCAAACGTTCGGCCAGTTTAGAGATTTCCGATGCTTCACGCCTGAGCATTTGCAAGGTGGGGACTTCACGCAGGGCGATTGATTCATCAAGAAATAGCATTAAGGTTGCTTCCAGAGCCGCAAGAGTAAGCTTTCCCACGCGGACGATTCTGGCAAACTGATTTTTTCGTATGGCGCTTATCAGTCCGGCTCTGCCGAGAATGATACCTGCCTGAGCGGCGCCTATCAGCTTGTCGGCACTTGAAGTGACAATATCGGCTCCCCTTCCGATTGATTCGGTCAGAGTAGGTTCAGGTTCAAATCCGAATTGCGAAAAATCGATAAGCGCGCCTGCGCCGACGTCGTCGATCATAACCAGCTCGTGTTTATGTGCTATCTCAACAAGCTCATCAAGCGACACTTCCGAAGAGAATCCCTGGATTTTGTAATTGCTCGGATGAACTCTCAGAATAGCGGCGGTGTTTTCGGTAATGGCGTTGACGTAGTCACGCGCATGCGTTTTATTGGTTGTCCCGACTTCAACGAGCCTGGCGCCGCTGAAAGCCATCACATCCGGCAGGCGAAATGCCCCGCCGATTTCAACAAGCTGGCCCCGAGAAACTATCACCTCTTTATCTTTAGCAACCGTATTCAATACAATACTCGTGGCGGCGGCATTGTTATTAACAACTGTGGCCGCTTCGGCACCGGTAAGCTGCTGCAGTAGCTGTTCGATACGCCCATCCCTTTTCGAGCGTTTGCCTTCTCCGGTATCCACCTGCAGCAGTGAATATCCCGACAATTCATCCTGAATCTGGCGCAGCGCACGCGAGGGCAGAACCGCCCTTCCGAGCCCGGTATGTAAAATAATGCCCGTGGCGTTAATGACCTTTCGATAGTGCGTCGACATCATTGCCTTGAGGCGATGCCGGACATCGACGATGATTTGTTGACGAATTGCATTCTCATCCTTTTCAGAGGGAGCCTGTTTAATAAGAAGTGCTCGAACTTCCTCAATCGCTTCACGGATTGAATTGACCACCACATTTCTGCCCACTTCGGCGGCACAATCTTCCAGTTCAGGGGCTTTTAAGAGGGTATCTACCGAAGGAATCTTGCTCAATACGGCCTTGTTGGAATCGTCCTGCTTTGCCATAAGTTACCTCGAGTTCTGTAAAATGGAAGCCGTTAAGACGGACAATATTCGAATCCATTTTACTTCATCTGCACACAAAAGCAAGCAGTTTGTTGACCAAAGCAGGCCGACGTAACCTATTTGGTTCAAAATTATGTTTTTTATCAATCCGGCACTAATTGCCACTGAGACCGGTTCATGGTCCCGGTTCCGGAGGACGATACAACTGTATGTCATCAAAGAGCACAAAACCTGAACCACCGGCTTGCGGGTTGTACTTGTCACCAAAGCCAAGAAAGAGCTTATCGATATCGGTCAGGTCCACACCTTGATCCGAGAACGCTTTCAGGTCGATAGACCACTGTGTCCACATGCTTGCCTGCGTCGCACTCTGATCGTCGTGGTAAATCACCGCAGGCGTGCGGCGGCTGTTGGCAATAGCTACATACATCGGCGCAGAAGCGTTGGACGGATCGCCATAAAACCACAGCGACAATGATTCAACGCCGTACATGGTCCAATCACGTGGATAAATCAACGTCGAGGTCGCCTCAGAGTAGCCGGAACTGTTGTCGTATAAATATGGCATCGACTGAGCGCCACTATGAACAATTGTCTGCTCAGCATACGGAGCCTGTAGATAACCGATCTGTGAACCATTGCCAGGAACATCTAAGCCGTCAATCCACGTTTGCCAGATGGCTTCGCCGCCTTGATCATAATCGGTATAGCTCTCGAAGTCGTCCACGACGGCAAAATATTCGTATCCCGACGCGTCCGGGAGGCTCAGACGCCAAACGCTGCCGCCCTCGGTCCCGACATAGAGCAGCCTACTTTGAGCATCTATCTCGATACATAAACTCGCCAAATGCCCCAGGCCGTCATTCACTTCCTGCCAGGTGGAACCGGCGTCATCCGAGCTATAGACGCCCAAGTAGGTCGCGGCGTAGATCGTTCCCGTTGCCTGGTCGTAAGCAAAGTCAAGGGTCGGATGGTTGATCGTTGTCATATTCCAGGTGCGATTCTGACTTCGACCCTCCACGGTGCAGCGGAACACTCCGCCGGAAGTCCCCACGATAAAGGTACCCGGATCGTAAGGGCTCACCCAAATCGCATACACTGTATCGTATCTCGAGAGTATTGTAGTCAAGGCGCCCGAGACATCCTCCCATGTCGTGCCGGCGTCCGTCGAATGGAAAACCTTTGCGTAATAGTCCTCTTGGCCGCCGGCATACACTGTGTCCGGGGCGCCAGGCGCTACGGCGATGGACTCACAAGACGTGCCGTAGCTCCCTCCAATCCCTGGGAAGCTGCGAGTTGGCCAACTGATGCCTCCGTTCGTTGTCTTCAATACGGCCATTGAATACTTACGCGTTGTACTGTTGTAGTAAGTTGCTCCGGCATAAACGACGTCTGAGTTGCTGGGATCTTGAGCGAGACAGCCGCCATCGCTGAATTCTTTATTGACTAATGACCAGACGGAACATCCGTCTGCGCTCCTGAAGAGCTCGGCGCCGCCTCAGCCATAGCCTTCCAGGATGAGCACGATATCCTGATCGTCGGGATTAATCAGGATATCGCATACCTCGCCACAGGACTCAGGAGTAACAATGTCCTGCCATGTATCGATTCGTCCTGTTTTTCCGTATTCCATTAGATAGCCGCTGTTCTGGACAATGACTTTCGAAGGGGCTGCCGCAAGGGCAGCGATTCTCGCGGCATAGATGCCTTCATGGGCAGTGCTCCATGTTGTGCCCCGGTCCGGTGACTTGTAGAAGCCGGCGTACGTTGAGACAAAGACATTTGATGGGCTGGCCGGGGCCACCTCAATATGTATCCCTAAGCTTTTCACACAATCGTTACGCACACTCCATGATTGACCGTAGTCCGTGCTAATACCAACAGTTTGATAACCGGCAATATAAATCCTGGATGTATCAACAGGATCAATGTTGATTGTATAGGTATAGAGGCGATTGGAACTGCGTGTCCACGACAGCACGTTGGCACGTCCCGACCTGGAGCAGCGATAAAAATAGTCCCCTCCTACATAGACCCTGTATTCATCTGTAGGGTCGATAGCTACAGAATAGAAATAACTGTAACGCTCAGGGTCTACAGAGCTGGAAACATCAGTCCAACTGTCTCCGGCATCTGAAGTTGTCAATAATGCGCCATAATAGTATAAGCCTACCCGCTTGTAACCGGAAACATAAATGACGTTGGGATTGCTTTTGGAAATTGCCATGTCAGTGGGATAAAAAGATTCAAAGGAAAAGAACGACGAAGCATTCCAGTCCAGCCCCCCGTTGGTGCTCTTGAAAAAAGCCAACTTGTATGTGCCATCGTAAGAGTTGTAATCGTACCCGGCGGCATAAACCTTGTCGCCGTTCGTAGGATCAACACAAACATAATAAGCCGATCCTGCAGAGGAAGGTAAAAGCGAGTATGTCCAACTTACGCCCCCATTCGTTGAGCGATAACATCGTGAATATGAAATTGCGTATAATCTTGAAAAATCGAAGGCGGTCACATCATAAACATAGGGATAGGGAATTTCACCGATTTTGCTCCAGCTTGCTCCTGCATCTATACTGCGATATACATTCGAAGGAGAAGGGCTCGTCGTAATCGCTGTAATTTCGTTGGCATCCTCGGTATTGGTCACTGAGAAGATGAAATTTCCCCCCTCAGGACCGATTGCTTCCCAGGAGCCGCACAATGATACTGAAGGAAATATCAGGAGAAAAAGAAATACAGCCGCCAATAAAAAAGTTAATGAAACACCGGAAATGCTACTGCCTCTTGAAAAATAGATTGCAGTCCTTCTCATTTTATTACCTTTCAAATTTATATTATTTGGATGGTAATATTACGACCCGCCTATATAGATTTTATAAGCATTCAACGGTAAATGTCAACAATAAAAGTTGCCCAGACGCGTTTTTTTATGCTCTGAATGGTTTTATAGTTGTTATTCTCAAAATACAAGGATTCGAGGCAGGAAGTTTTACTGATTAACAGACAGAATATGTCCGGAAATTTAGAAATATGATGTTCTTCGTAGTTCGCTTTAAGGTGTTTTGTCGATGATTTTTGAAAAGCGGCCGACGCGACCGCCGGATAAATCTTATCACCCGGATGGTGGGGCCGCACCCCAAACGCCCACCACATCACAAACCAAAGATTCATTGCTGACGCTTGCCAGAAGAACCGGTTCCGAAACTGCTCTGCACGCGGGGTCGTTAATCAGTGTGCAGTTACTATCAGCCCAACCCTGTGGATTGCTCAGATACTCCCGTGCTTCATCCAAATTAACTTCGCCGCGTACAAGCCATCGGTGCAGCATAATAGTTGGAAAGCAGACACCGTATTTTTGTGCAATTTCCTGCAATTTTTCAGGCCTATCGGCCGCATCGAAAACCAGCGGCTTGACGTTGAAAGTATTGACACTGCCGTCCCCCCGGAGAAAGTTTATCTTGTCTTTATGGGAAAGAACTGCGATTTGCCCGTCCTGAACAAAGCCGTCGAAGCCATCGAGTGCATTATTATACATATAGCTAATCATGGCGATACGGTCATCTCTTTTCCAGCCCTGAATAAAACCTTCATAACATCGAGTACCATCGGGAGTTTTACCGGAAGGACAGAAAAAAACGTGATCATTACTGCCGGGCATCGGCAATATGCCGGTGGAAATGAGATGCCCCAGATTAACCTCCCTGGACTCCAGGACAGGCGGCATACGGCAGCCCTTGGGGTATTCCGCCACCTTGCTCCATACATCCCACGATACTCTCCAATCACCCGGAACCAGTCTGCCGTCATTATCGTGAGCGTAAAGGTATATGCCCTGACCAATTGACCGCAAATTAGCCATGCACGTCGCTCTTCGCGCCTGCTCACGCGCCCTGCCTAAGGAAGGCAGCAATATCGCCATGAGAAGTGATATGATAGAGATTACAACCAGCAACTCTATCAGCGTAAATGCCCTTTTTCTTCGCAATCGCATTGCTAAAACCTCTTTTAACAACTCACTGGTGCGAATCCCAAAGCCGGACTATTGATGTTTGTAGATACGATTAAACGAAAATCCAAAGCAGCTCGCAGCTCGATCTCTCAAATATGATTCTCCCTATGCTGCCCATTATCTGTAAGATTTCCAACTATTATAACTTAGTACCTGAATAAAAACAAAAAAATTATTTTTTTATTTTTAGGAGTTGATATAATAAACCAAAAGTATATATCGGCTGAATTAGGTTCTCATGATGAAAGCTTAATAGATTAAGGCTTTCAGGCAAGCCGACACACAGGAAGGGCACGATCACATGAGACATATTTTCTCTTCCATAATGGGGTTCTCAAATGATTAGCAATTACTCACAAAAAACCAAAATCGTTTTTATTGTGTCTGTAGCAGCATCGCTTGTGGTAATCGGGGCTTTATTTCGAAGCGTCCTGTCAACTTCAACTCCAACCCGGCAACAAGTCGGGCTCTATGCGCTATCTGTGACCGATGAGAACGGAGATAAATGGGTTCTTGACCTGGCCAAGGGGCAGTCGGTATCAAGCCTCAATAACAGCAGCATAAAACCCGGACAGCCCCTTTTGATAAGAACCGATATTCAAACCACCGGCCGGGACGTTTCCCTCGGCCTTATCGTCGAGGGGCAGGCGGGAGAAAAATACGCCGGTGGTGCGCAGAAAAATGGACGATGGCAACCACCGCCGCGTTTTAAAATCATGGATGAGGCCGGAAATACCCTCACCACCGGTACGTTCAAATATGGCTGAGGCGGAACATGCAGGGACTCGTGGCGAGTTCCAACGAATTTCAAAGGTAAATACCGGGTGCAGGTGGATATCGACCTGGGGCCGTTTGAAAAACAACAACCGGAAATCTGGCATTCGATAAGCTGAAATGAAGAAAAAAGACATCTTTATTTCTATAGCGATTATATCGGCAGCGGTTCTCACACATTTGTTCTATTCGATAGTGAGAGGGTCCGTAAAGATCGATGCCGGCACTGCCGTTGCCGAATTGCAACTTCGCAGTGGCTTTCTTGGCAACACAATGGTTACGTCAGGAATAAAGCCGGTTAAAATAAGAGCCCGGTTGATCAGGCCGCGCCGGCTGGGAATATCAATGGACCAGGGAGGACACACGTGGATGATCGAAAGTCGCGGCCCCTGGGGAAACATCTCGAGAGTCAAAGTCGAAAACAACCAGACAACGAACATCAGACTCGGCCCACCGTTTCTAATTAAACCGAGAGTTCATAAAAGCAGCTCGAATATCTCGATAGATTACGCCATCATCGGTCAGGCCGGTGAAGAATACCAGAGTCTCGTAAGTATGGACAATCGAGCAATTTATACAGGGGCAATGTTCAAAATTGTAGATGAGGAAGGAAACGTGCTAACCAAGGGCAAATTCGAGTATGGCTGAGGCGGCACCTGCAGCCGGTACTCGTGGCGAGTGCCAAAGGATTTCAAAGGCAAATACAAGGTATTGGTGGATATTGACCTTGGGCCGTTTGAAACAGAACAGGAGGAAACCTGGCACTTGATATAGTAAAGCAAATCGAGCCACGAGCATCGGCGGGTAAAGAGAAATTAACTCTTACCCGCTTTTTTATTGCAGTTAGATAAGGCAAAAAAAAGAAGATTTTTTTGGAGCGTCACTATGAAGAGCTTAGAGAATATCGGTTTAAGGGACGTCCAGGATGTTTACAGCGGGCCTGAAGGTGAGCTTTGGGAGCTGATAATGGGAGAGCAAATTCATATCGGCGGTTTTGCTTCATCGATGGACCTTGCGGAAAAAGCAGATATCGGCCCCGGTACAGAAGGTGTTGACTTTTGTTGCTGTAACGGTGCGGGGATGCGCTTTCTCGTGCGTTTTCGAGATGTGGCCCGGATGCAGGGCGTAGATGCCACGGAAAAAGTCATCAAGCAGGGACGTTATCTATGCGAGCAGGAGGGACTATCAGACAAAATTGATTTCATACTCGCCGATGTTTGTAACAGCACTCTTGCAGATTCAAGCGTTGATTTCGTCTGGGGTGAAGATGCATGGTGCTACGTTGTCGATAAAGAAAGGCTTATCTCCGAATCGGCCCGCATCGTCAAGCCGGGAGGAGTCATTGCTTTCACCGACTGGATTGAGGGAAAGACAGGACTTTCCGATGCGGAAGCCCGGCGGTTTTTGACTTTTATGAAGTTCCCGAATGTGCAGAATCTCGAAGGCTACTGCAGCTTACTATCGGCAAACGGCTGTGAGGTTGTGATAGCGGAGGATACCGGAAAGTTCGGCCCTTATGTTGACCTTTATCTTGATATGCTTAATATGCAGCTAACTTACGACGCCTTGAAGATAATCGGATTCAACTATGAGTTGATGCAGGCAACGGGTGTGGAAATGACGTTTATGCAGGAACTTGCGCACGGAGGCAAAATTGCCCAGGGCCTGTTTATCGCTCGCAGGAAGTGATAATAAATATATCAATACTCGAGGACTCAGATGGGAAAATGCCGCTCCAACAATAAAAGAGCCGTCAATTCAGGTGAACCGTGCGAACTTCCCCAGCCGCCATGCGATTCTAAAAGCCCGGCGGTAAAAGCTTCGGACAATGGGCCTTTGGCCTGGTTTGGCAATATGATACAGAACTGTAACGACTACGTCACGGACGCCAAAACTAACGGCAAACATATAGTGGGCATTATGTGTGAATACACGCCGCGGGAATTGATTATGGCTGCTGACGCCGTGCCGGTCTGTCTTTGTGGCGGCTCGGCGGAAATGATCCCGCCGGCAGAAGAACACCTGCCTACGAACCTTTGTCCGCTGATTAAATCAACGTATGGCTACCACATCAAGAAGGGAAATCCCTTTCTCGAAATGGCAGAGCTTATCGTGGCCGAGACAACCTGTGACGGCAAAAAGAAAATGTACGAGTTAATGGGCCGGACAAGGCCGATGTATATACTGGAGCTGCCCCAGAAACCTGCGGATAGTGATGCAATGACACACTGGGTAAGTGAGCTGCATAAGTTCAAAGAAAAACTTCAAGAGCAATTTGGCATCGAAATCACGGATGAGAAAATCAGACGAGCCATAAGGACTATGAATCGCGAACGGCAGTTGCGTCGTGAATTAGCGGCCCTGATGAAATCGCAGTCCCCCCCGCTTACCGGCAGACAATTGCTGGATTACAAGAGCAACATCTCCGGCATCAACGCCGACTTTGAAAAATACGCTGAAGCGATTAAGATTTTCAATAGCCAAAAAACTGATTACAGTAATAAATCTCCGGTGCGAGTTTTAATGACCGGCGTGCCTATAGTTCACGGGGCTGAGCGTGCTCTCGATATAATCGAGTCCCACGGAGGGCTTGTCGTATGTATGGACAACTGTACTGGTCTTAAGCCCATTCTGGAAGACGTGGACGAGTCTGCTGAGGACCCGATCCTTGCTTTAGCCCGGAAGTATTTGCGACTGCCATGCTCAGTAATGACAAAAAACGACCGCCGGCTGGAAGTGCTTCGCAGCGTCGCTGCCGAATACAGCCCCCAGTGCATTATCGAGCTGATCTGGCAGAGTTGTATAACTTACGATGTCGAATCATATCTTGTCAAAGAGCTGGCCGAGAATGAGCTTGGCATCCCTTACCTTAGAATTGAAACGGATTACTCGCCATCCGATTCGGCACGCATTGCATTGAGGGTCGAAGCGTTATTCGAAACAATCAACGGGAAGGCCGGTGAACAGAGGTGACCAGACCGGAGACAACAATTATCTACACCTGCCCGTATGTTCCTGCTGAGTGGATTGCTGCTCACGGCCTGCACCCATGCAGGGTGATACCGGAAACTGCAGACCCGGCCTTCTTGACAGCCCGAACAGAAGGCGTCTGCCCTTATGTCCGAAGCTTTATTTGTGAGGTGATGAAATATAAACAGGCCGGCGGGGTTGTGGTAACAACGGTATGCGACCAGATGCGTCGAGTTTTTGATATCCTTGTCCGTAACTGTGACCTTCCTGCTTTTCTTATGAATGTGCCGAACACATGGCAAAGCATCGCGGCGCAAAAGCTATACATCGAGGAGCTCAAACGTCTCAGCCGGTTCCTTATCCGCCTGGGCGGCATGTCACCATCAACTGATGTTCTGATAAATAAAATGCTCGAATACGACAAAGCCCGGAAATCGATTCTTGCGGCAAGAGAGTATTTGTCCGCCCGGCAATACGCAGAGGCTATTGCAGTCTTGGGGCGAGACGGACCGGGTGGGTTGCTCAATGATGCCGCACGTTCAGGGCCGCTAACCGCGGGTGTGCCTCTGGCGATAGTCGGCGGGCCGCTAATGAAACGAGACCTTGAGATATTGGGGATGGTCGAAGAATTCGGCGGGCGAATAGTGCTGGACGCTACAGAAACCGGGGAGCGTGGAATGTGCGCCCCGTTTAACCGCAGACGTCTGAGCGATGACCCGTTAATGGAATTAGCCAGCGCTTACTTTGGCGGCATTCAGGACGCCTCCCGCAGGCCAGACAGTGAACTTTACAAGTGGCTCAAAAGACAGCTTGTCACCAGAGCGGCACGTGGGATAGTTTTTCACCGTTATGTGTGGTGCGACATGTGGCACGCTGAACTCGGACGGCTAAAAGAATGGACTGACCTGCCTGTCCTCGATATTGACACTGCCGGCGACAACGAAACAGACCGGAACCGAACAGAAAATCGTATTCTCGCATTTCTGGAGACGCTGCAATGATCGAAACGCCTGAACGAATAACGCTTGAAGAGTGGGACCAGCAATACAAGCTTTTGCAAAAGGCTGGTATATATCAGCCGGACTATGGCGGCCCGCTCAGCCGGCACGTCGAGGATGGAGACCAACGGCTTTTGAAGCTCCAGTATGACAATTCTGCCGCAGCCCTTAGATTGTGGAACTTTCTACTTACGGAAGAAGACCGCCTGCACAAGGCCCGCGCCGACGGCAAAAAGATTATAGGCACAATGAAAGACCTGGGAACCGTGCCCGTTATGGCCTACTCCTTTGACAATGTAGTGGCCTTTTACCCGGATGGAGCATGGTGGATTCCATGCGTTATGGAACTCAGTGCCGGGCTGTTGGAAATCGCCGATTCACTCGGCATAGATGAATCCTTCTGTCCGGTACGCGCGATGTTAGGGGCATTTGTCACTGGAGCCCATTTTCCTGTTCCGGATATGTTGATATGCAGCGTCGGCGCAACCTGTGATGATTTTTCCGCTATAGCTCAGCGACTCAACGGTCTCGGACATCCAATTCTTTGGTGGGAAATTCCTCATCGGCGAAGAGCCGAGACGGGCGAAGCGATGGTGAATCTAACGGGCGGATTCTCAGCTCCGGAATGCCAGGTTGAATTCGTAAAATCAGAACTCGATAGAATTAAAAACGCACTGGAAGAACTCACAGGTGAACAACTCAATGAAGAAAAACTTTGCGCAGGCATCAAAGAGGCAAATCAGGTTCGCAGATATCTGGCTGAGCTCCGGTATCTTGCCTTCACCGCCGAGCTGTGTCCTATTCCGGCCCTTGAGATGCTTGTCGCGGAAATGCTTGCCATACACTTTTGTTCCGACCGCAACGAGACTATCGCAGTGCTTAAAGATTTGCTTGACGAAGTGAAAGCCCGTGTCCGAACGGGTAAAGGGATTCTCGATGCCGATGCTGTTAGAATCTTCTGGGTCAATCCCGTGGCCGATTTGCAGGTGATGAATCTTCTCGAAGATTGCGGCGGCAGAATATGCGGCACCGAATACCTTTTCACCCACGCGCTCGATATCATCCCGGAAAATCTGCCGCCAATAGAAGCTCTGGCACAGATGGCACTTGCCGACCCTATGGCAGGCTCGTCAGCCGACCGCGCACAAAGGATATGCACCGACATCCGCAGATTTGGCGCAGAAACCGTTCTCATATCGCGAATACCCGGAGCGAGTCACTGCGCACTGGAAGGCGAAATCATCAGCCAGATTATTCAGGAAACATTCGACATTCCCGTACTGGAGATTGAAGTACCTCCCGTGACAGATTCAATGCGTCCGACTGTGTGTACCCGGCTGGAAGCCCTCGTAGAAACCGTAAAAGCTCGTCCTCGAGTTAAGCAACGCAAATGGAGAAAAAAATGATTTGTGCAGGAATAGACGCCGGTTCAAGAGCTATAAAAATTGTTTTGATGGACCCCGGGAATCAGCAGGTCATAGCAAAGGGGCTGGTGGACCAGGGCGTCGAACAGAACAAGCTCGCATCGGCACTTTTCGAAGGTGTTTTAAAGAACAAAGGCATTAACAAGAAAAACGTGGCCAAAATCGTGGCAACGGGCTATGGGAGAAACGCAGTCAGTTTCGCGGATACAACAATAACCGAAATTACCTGTCACGCCGTGGGAGTGCGCCGGCTTGTGCCCGATGTAAAAACTATTATTGATATCGGCGGTCAGGACAGTAAGCTTCTGCGACTGGGCAGGAACGGGAAGGTTCGCGACTTTGCAATGAACGACCGTTGCGCAGCAGGGACCGGACGTTTTCTCGAGGTGGTCGCCCAGCGTATGGGCATCGAGCTTGAGTCCCTCGGCCTGATGGCTGCGAAAAGCCTCAGTCCGGCCGCAATAAGCAGCATGTGCGTTGTGTTTGCGGAAACTGAGATAACCGGCCTGCTCGCCTCCGGAACAGCAAGCGAAGATATTGTCGCCGGAGTCCAGGCAGCTATTGCCGCACGTATCATCGGGATGGCCGGCCGCAACGTCGAACAGCCAATCATTTTCACCGGCGGGGTGGCCATGATTTCAGGAATGGACGCCGCGTTGCAGTCCGCCCTGGGACAAAGCGTACAAGTATCACCGGATCCGCAGATGACCGGGGCACTCGGAGCGGCAATTCTGGCATCCGACAGACTTAAACAAAGCCAGGACATAACATGCATCGGATAGTCCGGCTTGTATTATGAATATTCAGAGCTTATAATCATTTTCGATAACAGTTTAGAGGATATTGTGATGGTAAATATGGAAAGACGAAAACGGGTTATGCAGCGTTCGATACGGCTCGGGCACTGTATTTGCGACCCCAAGAAACCCTGCCCCTGTGACCTTTTCAGGGAAAAGAATATATGTCTTTGCGCCGGCGAGCGTCTTGAGTCCCCTACCGGGCCGGTGCGACTGACAAAGCTCGTTGAAAAGGCCGGCTGTGCTTCGAAAATCGACCAGGCGTTTCTAAAGCAGGTATTGAAAAATTTGCCCGCCGTGGACGACCCCCGCGTGCTGGTCGGGATTCCCGCCGGAGACGATGCGGGTGTATATGATATGGGCGACGGCAAAGCATTGGTGCAGACCGTTGATGTCTTTACGCCTTCAGTCGATGATCCTTACACGTTCGGCCAGGTGGCGGCGGCAAATTCGGTAAGTGACATATATGCAATGGGCGGAACACCGATTACGGCCGTTTCGGTGCTCGGCTTTCCCGTTCGCAAGGTCCCCGACGAAACCATGAGCCAGATTCTGTCCGGCGGAATCGACAAGATGAACGAAGCTGGTGTGGCAATCATCGGTGGTCACAGCATTAACGACGCCGAAATCAAGGCCGGCTTCGCCGTCACCGGCACTATCGAAACTGACAAAATCGTGACCAATGCCGATGCACGTCCCGGCGATGTGCTCATCCTGACCAAGCCGCTCGGCACCGGAATTGTCGCCTTTGCCTCACAAATCGGCAGAGCAAATGCGGAAAGTGTCGAGGCATCGGCAAATTCGATGACCACACTTAACAAAACAGCTTCACATCTAATGGTCAGGTTCGGCGCCCATGCCTGCACCGACGTGACAGGTTTTTCCCTGTGTGGACATCTGGCCGAGATGGCACTTTCGAGCGGGGTGGACGTCGAGATCATCTGGGACGATATTCCGCTGTTTCCCGGCGTTCTCGAATACGCCGCTGCGGGAATCCTTCCCGGCGCGATCGAACGCAATAAGGAATCCTGCGGCGACCGTATCATCGCCGACGAATCACTGCCGCAGGAGATGGTCGATATATGCTACGATGCCCAGACGTCCGGCGGACTTTTAATTGCGATTGCGGCAAAAGATGCCGAGAAGTTCTTAAAAGCCCTCCATCGCGAAGGAATTTCCGCCGCGACAGTCATCGGTAAAATCTCCGGAAAAGGTTCAGGACTTGTCCGCATCAACACTGACAGCAAACGTAAAATTCCATCACCACCGAAAGAACCGGCAAAAACAGAACAACCAAAGCAAACGCCGGCAGAGCCGGAAGCCGATGAAGTCCCCTGCTGTGCCGATGCTGTCACTTCCAGCGAGTCTGCTGCCGGACAGGTATCTGATATTGCTCAGATCAAGACCAAGTTCAAGGATTTTCTCGGTGCGGCCAGTTCACCTCACGGCCTGGACGCCTATACCAAGCAGGCAATAGCTATCGCCCTGTCGGTTGCGATGCGGTGCGAGCCGTGCCTGAAGATGCACATGAAGAAAGCGAAAGAAAAAGGCTTTACCCAGGATGAAATAGATGAGGCCGCCTGGATGGGCATAAGCTTCGGCGGCTCGCCGACAATGGTCTTTTACGAACAGCTCAGGAACTCTTAAAAGGCGTGGCCATGGGCAGGAGAACCTACCCATCTTACCTGCTTAGGGAGTAAAACATGAAAAAGTCAATTCATTCTGTCATACTTGTTGTCGCACTTATGGTTTTCAGTAGCCCGGTACGAGGGGCCGAAAAATCCCCCGCAATCGACAATTCTCCTCGTGACGATCGTGCGGGGGTCGGAAAATGTATTTTTACCAAATTCCCCGGGAATAAAAAGCTCGTGCCTGAACATGCGAAAGGCAATCCGTACGTGGGCGGGATCGAGGCTAAAATTACCTGGGCGGAGCTGGAGGTGCAAAAAGGTAAATATGCCTGGGAGAAGATCGACAGCTTTCTTTCCGAATGCGAGAAATACGACCTGCAGGCCGCTTTTAAGTTCTGGACGGTCAGCGGCAAGGTGATGAGCGACGGGCAACTGGCAAAGGGAAAAGGAAGGGCCGGCCCGGACGTTGTTTATATAAACACCGACACTCCCTCCTGGCTCTTTGAAGATCCGAGCGTGAAAAAACTCGGCGGCTTAATGACCCCAAAAGGACTGCTGCCCTACTACCCGGTTTTCTGGGACAAAGCGTACCAGAAGCACCTTGAAGAATTCATAGCGGCTTTCGCCAAACGATATGACGGACATCCGCGGATCGAGTATATTCGCATCGGCGGATGGCAGATACTCACGAACGAGCCGAGTTTTTACGGCGGCGCAAGTGAGTTCCTCGTCGACCAGCTCCTGGAGCACGGTATGGATGTCAGAGGAAAAGAGAAAGACCTGAAGATCATGCGAAACATGCCGGGCGACAGTCCATATTCGATAGCGGTCCTTGATATGATGGACATCTGGTACAGGCATTTTAAGAAGACGCGTCTCGGTGTCACCGTCCATCCGAGTAAAGAGCCCGGCAGCTTCGAAGATGTGCAGATGAAACACGCCTTCAGGAAAAAGGCTCTTATAGTGAACACCGGCCTGAATGAAGCAGACAAGAGCGATATGCGCCAGCTCTACAGGCAGGCCTACGAAAAACATGGCTGCAAGGTGGGCTGGGGTGATTTAACACACGTCGGAAGCCATAGAAGACAAAAAGAGCTTGAGAAAAAAGGAGTCAGCCTCTGGACGGAAATAGCCAGACAGGCCGTCGGCTCCGACACTGACCCGCAGTATGCTCCTGCGTCAAAAATAAGCTATGTTATTTTCAGCTCAACGGCTCTGGAAGATGTCGAAGCGACCAGGTGGCTTTATGAGCACCTTGTTAAGTAAACAGGCCCTGCTGCGCAGATGGCAACACAAGTAGCTCAATGCACCGCTGCGGTACTAAAACAGTAAATTTTACGAAAGTGACATTAGAGAAAAATGCATAAAATGGACAATGAAAAATGAAAAATAGCAACATCTCGCAACTTTTGTTATTAGTCCTGTCATTGGCAGCACCGGCATTCGGGATAACATCAGCGGCCCAAACGGCGCAGACGCCACCGGCGCCGCGAAACCGCGCCGAGGTCGAAGCCGTCCTGTCCAAGGCGCCTCCGGCCCTGCCGGCGAGCGAGTTGCGGCCGCTGCGCATCGTGTTACTTGCCGACGAAAAGGACCACGGCCTCAACGAGCACGATTATCCCCTCTGGCAAAAGCGGTGGAAGGTCCTTCTGGGTGGCAATCAGGACAGCGGCGGCCAAACGCAAGTCAACCTCTACGGTCCGCCCGCCTTGGGCGATTCGAAGGTACTGTTGTCGGGCACTCCAAAAGTGAATGTCACTACCGCCTGGAAGTGGCCGAGTCGGGAGCAACTCCAGACGGCCGACCTTATCGTCATGTACTGCTACCGCAGCGGCGGAGGACACTGGCTGTGGGACGAAAAATCGCCAAAGGACCTCGACGCCTACCTCTCCCGTGGAGGCGGATTCGTCGTCATTCACGCGGCGACCTATATGCACGTCGACATGGCATTGCCGGAGTGGAAGTCGCTGCTGGATCTTACGGGACTGGCCTATGGCAAGGGGAACCGAACCCGCCGCGAGCCGATGGAGATCCGACTCGCAGCAGACCACCCTATCTGCCGCGGCCTGCCGGAGACAATCCATCTGGTCGACGAACCGTTCTGGCCGGCCTTCGGCGATCAAAACACTGTGCAGGTCCTCGGCACCTCGCAAGAGACTATTGCACGCAAGTCCACGGAACTGAAGACCCAGCCGATGTTCTGGACCTACCGGCGAGGCAAGGGACGCGTCTTCGGATGCACCCCGGGGCATTACACATGGACCTTCGACGATCCGTACTTTCGGCTCATGCTGCTACGTGGAATGGCCTGGGCCGCCGGGGAGCAGCCCTACCGCTTTGACGGCCTGGCCCTGCGCGGCGTCTCGTTGCACGACGAGACGGCAGAGAAGCCTAAGTGACAAACTAAGGACAGCAGATCAATTCATTAACAAAATATTTCGCTTGTCCCAAGGGACTCGTTCGTAATTTGACATGGCACATATATTATCGACATGATTATTGTGGGGCAAGCCCCACCCATACGAAGCTTTCACTCCGTTCAATTCGAGCTTCCTTGCGCGTTGTCACCCATTGGGTTCTCCAGATCAGAACAATCAAAAATGGCTTGTACGGCCTCCATACGTTCTATACTATCATAATCCTGTTTGTTTTTCACATATTACTTGGGGAAATCAGGGATTAAATAATTGAACTACAACATGGAATGTATTATAAAATGAATTGGAAAATCAAAGAATAGGTATTTGATGTCGGGTTTGTTGCCCGATATCGTCTAAATACCCGTGAACGGCTACAGAAAGGATATGAAGAATGAAACTAAAGACTTGTGCATCAAGATTAATCAGGCAACAATTGAATACCGTATTATCGATTTCACTTATGGCGTTTTCATTCATTTTACTGGCCCATTGTGATGCCAGTGCTGAGTCCTCAGGCATATTCGCTAATAAGTCAGATGTCGGTTTGGTTACACATGCCGGGTCAGCGCGATTCATTCAAAGCAGTAACGAGTATCAGATTACCGGAGGTGGAGCGAATATCTGGGGGCAAACAGACGCATTCCAGTATTTATGGAAAAAAGATTCAGGCGATTTGAGTTTGACAACAAGAATCCGCTGGATTGGCGATGGGAAAATGAAGCATCGAAAGGCTGGTTGGATGATTCGTCAGAGTTTGGCACCTGATTCTCCTTACGCCGATGTAATGGTTCATGGTGACGGCCTGACTTCTCTGCAATTTCGAAAAACCAAAGGTGGTCCAACCGAAGGAATAAACTCACCCATTTCTGCACCTGCTTTTGTACGCCTTGAGCGACATGGTGAGGTCTTTTCTTTAGACGTCTCTAAAGATGGAAAAGTATATCATACTGTCGGAGCCGTCTCTGTTCCTTTGGAAGACCCCGTTTATGTGGGCTTGGCCGTCTGTTCTCATGACGACACTACCACGGAAACAGCAGTTTTTTCGCACGTTGATATGAAAAGCCTGGGAACATTTAAGACGAAGGAACGGGGACTTGAAAGCCGCATGGAAACGATATCTGTAGAAACCGGTCAAAGGAACATTGTCTATCGTTCCAACAGTCATTTTGAAGCTCCTAACTGGTCTCGTGATGGCAAATACCTGCTTTTCAATGAGGCAGGAAATATTTACACGATCCCGGTTACCGGCGGAAAACCTGTGCAATTGAATACCGGCTCAGCAACCGGCTGCAATAATGATCACGGATTATCTCCAGATGGCAAAATGTTGGCGATCAGCCATCGCCACGAAGGAAAATCATTCATTTCTGTATTACCCAGCACCGGAGGATCTCCAAAAATGGTAACTGAAATGGGACCTTCATACTGGCATGGATGGTCCCCGGACGGGAAAACTCTTGCCTATTGCGCGAAAAGAAATGAAAATTACGATATATATACTATTCCTGCGGAAGGCGGGAAGGAAACTCGACTGACACAAGCTGAAAGCCTGGAGGACGGTCCTGACTACTCGCCGGATGGTCGATACATATACTTCAATTCTGAGCGTAGCGGGGCAATGAGAATATGGCGGATGGATAGTGATGGCACTAACCAAATCCAGGTAACCAATGATGTCGAATATGCGGATCATTTCCCTCACCCGTCTCCCGACGGCAAATGGATTGTGTTTCTATCATATGAAAAGGATGTAAAAGGACATCCTGCTAACAAAGATGTTGCTTTACGTATTATGCCTACTTCAGGAGAAAAGCCCAGAGTCTTGACTCGATTGTTCGGCGGGCAGGGTACGATAAACGTCCCATCATGGTCGCCGGATAACAAATATATAGCGTTCGTAAGCTATCGTCCGGTTGGCAAAGGTGGACAGAACTGACATGAACGTAAAGAAGTTCGGCTACTTGCTTTTCCAAGGCTGCTATTCGCTGGTCACGTTGCTTCAATTGAGCTTCAAGCATTGTTTTGTTATGATGTAGATTAAGATTGAAGATTGGGTATTTAATGTCTGGTGTGTTGCCAGATACTGTCAAAATACTCGTGAACGGTTACGTCGGTTGAAAGCCAAACTGCTGAAAGACCGGATACATAGGAAATACGCCATGACGAAATATTTCAAGATAGGAATCAATTTTTTCGAAAACCAGTCGGCCATATTTGTCATTATTTTGACAGGCATTCTCCTGACGGCGAACGCACCGGCCGGAGCGAACTGGCCAGGTTTCCGCGGCCCGACCGGCCTTGGCTATACGACGGAGGAGAATTTACCAATCGTCTGGGGCAGCCCTGCAAATGAAAACGTGCTGTGGATTTCGCCGCTTACCGGCCAGGGGCACGCCAGCCCCATTGTCTGGGATAATGCGGTTATCGTCTGCACGGTCAACTGGCCGGCTGACGTTGAAGACCGCAAAAAGGTCATCCCGGAGCATCATGTCACCTGCTATCGCACTTCCGACGGAGTATTGCTCTGGGATACGCTCGTACCACCCGGACCCTGGTTGCGGAAAGATTTCCGCAGCGGGCCGGGCGGAGGCTACGCCGCCGCCACGCCTGTCACCGACGGCAGGCTCATTTACTGTGCGTTCGCCTCATCGGTCCTGGCCGCGATAGATTTCCAGGGTAACATCGTGTGGCGAAAGCAAATTGTTCCCTACTCCTTCGACGTCACTCTCGGCAGCAGTCCGGTTCTCTATGGCGACACCGTCATCCTCTTTTGTGCGATGGCGAAGCAGGAAAACTCGCGGGTGGTCGCCTTCGACAAGGCCGGCGGCGATTTGAGATGGGAGAGGAAACTGCCGCAAATGCAGTTCGGGCACAGCACACCCCTGATTATTCAGGTCGATAACAGACCACAGATGCTTCTTGTTGCCTCGGGCATGAAAGAGGCGGGCGATGCCCTGCAGAGCCTCGATCCGGCCGACGGGAGGCTCCTTTGGTGGTGCCGGGGAGAGGGAGACGCATCATCGCCGGCCTACGGGCAGGGCCTCGTCTACTTTGACGACGGCCGGGGCGGCACCGGCGCAGCCGTTGATCCGACCGGCTCGGGCGATGTCTCCGACACGCACATCAGATGGACCATCACGCAGAGAGGCGAAGCACTGAGCTCGCCCGTTATCGTCGGCGAACACCTGTACCGCCTGCGCACCCCCGGCTTTCTCCAGTGTTGGGAAATGGCGACGGGCAAAGAGATTTATTCCGAGCGTCTTCAGGACATATCGACCAACTGGGCCAGTCCGATTGCGGACCCGAAGGGGCATCTGTTCTTCGCAAACGCCGGCAGGAGCTATGTCGTCCAGGCCGGGCCAAAGTTCCGAATCCTCGCCGTCAATGACCTCGGCGACGGCAGTCACCCGTCTCCTGCGGCGGCTGACGGCAGACTCTTTCTCGTGGGAATGAAGAACATCTACTGCATCGGCACCGAGAAAACAGGGACGCCCAGATAGCCATCCGGAACAGACACAACGGCCAATGTCTGCCTTGTTCCACTCTCGGCTAACTCAACTAACGGACGGATTTCTTGTTTAGTTCCAACAAGCGATCGAGGACTCCGCCTATGTCGTATCCCTCAATCGCTATGTTTTCTCGGATGTACTTCACGACTTCAATCGGCGTCTAATACAGGATTTCACTCGACATATAACATGGTTTATGGTATAATATACGTCGTATATTGTATGTAGTATGTCGAATAGACAATAACAAACCGTCAATCCGGGGGGCCTCATGATGGTCAGCGAAGCCCGAATCCTTATCAATCAAAAAGATGTGCGAAAATACGCCAAATGGCGCAGAAAGCAAGACAAAATGAGGCAAATTAGAGAGTATAATTGAGGCTGATTTGAAAAAACAAAGCCAATCTGCCGGATAGTCGAATGAATGTATACTCATTTATAAAAAGGAATTATGAAAATGTACGCGTCTCCAGGCTCGAAAAAAACAAAGCCAATTCAAAGCCAATTATTAAACAGAACACAGAATTCAGGCCCCTTGTGCGGAGACAGAATACAGCCGTCCCACAGTTAATTAGCAGAAAGAAACCGTTCGGGACAATTATTCATTGACTGGATGAAGCGGATTTATTATTATGGTACCCGTTAAAATAAGAGATTACTGTGGAGGTGACTGGTGCCTGGTGGTGCCCCTGGTCTTCAAAACCAGTGTGGGGCTGATAAGGTCCCGGGTGGGTTCGATTCCCATTCGCCTCCGCCATTTATGAAACATTGAAATTCGGAAAACTATTTGCCTATCTGTCGCCGATATAATGAATAAAATAGGAAATTATATAAAACTTATGTCAACAGGTGCGATTTACATGGCTATAAAAAAGAAAAAAATCATCATCTTTTTTCTGCTGATTGTGCTTGGAGCAGTTCTGCTAACCTATGGCGTGTTCTTTCATTCGACAGACGTTTCAACACAGCAGGAAGGAGACTCTTCAATACTTGCCACGTCTGAACCTGCTCTTATCAAAGAGGCATCGGTGAGCGGAGTAAAGCGAGACGAGTCGGGTAAGATTAAACAAACTTACACAGGCAAGGCTCCCGAAGCATGTGCCACGTGAGGCAGTTAAGAAGGAGACCATGGTGGCCATGGTCAAAAAAACCAAAACAAGCAATATCGCTTCCAAGCTGCTCGGCTGGCGAATATGGATACAATCGGCATTCCTGCTTGCTTGGCTGGATCCATTGGGCCTGCGTTTGCACACTATGTGCTCGCCCGTTTTTCATTGCTACGCCTGCCCGTTAGCCACGTTCGCCTGCCCTATCGGCGTGCTCGCACAATTCAGTGCGCTGCATATTTTCCCATTTATAGCCATCGGACTGCTCATTGCTGTCGGTGCGTTGCTGGGCACACTTATATGCGGCTGGGCCTGTCCTTTCGGCTTGCTCCAGGATTTGGCCGCCAAAGTTCCAACACCGAAGTTTGACCTGCCCAAATTCACCGGATATCTGCGTTACGTAATGCTTTTTGGTGCTGTTTTAGCTATACCTTATTTATTCGGCGAAGAGCACCCGCTTTTTGTCTGCCGGATTTGCCCGGCGGGGGCGCTCGAAGCGGCGGTACCAAGTATGGCCGGCCAGGCGATTGCAGGCGAAGAAGTTATCTGGCCCAACGCGGTAAAGCTGATAATCCTCGGCCTGTTTCTAATCGCGATTTTCCTCGTGAGGAGACCATGGTGCAGACTATTGTGCCCTCTCGGGGCGATATTTTCGCTGTTCAACCGTTTTTCGGCATTTTTTATACGCTTCAATGCCGACGAATGCAATGACTGTGAGCGCTGCCACAAATTGTGTGAATATGGCATACAGCCGGAGAAAAGCCCTAATGACCTGCGCTGTATCCGCTGCCTCGAATGCACCCGCTGCAGCCCCGATGCTCTGAACCTGGGCAGCATCTTTGAGCAATCAACAACAACTCAACCTGTCGAGGATTAGTATTCGCAGTTTCACTATCCTCAGACCAATATAATAAATCCGAAATCCATATAGAGTCAGCACCATAAACGTTACAGGAGTTGGTTTTTTAATATGAACAGCAGAAGCAAAAACTACGTAAAAAAGATTGACAATCGAATATGAATCAATTAATTATTAAATAGTGTAAATGTTTATTTTTTATTCCGTTTTTTTGCGGGAGGTACAGATTATGAAAACAGTTTTTTTTACAATAATTTTGGCAGTCTTAATTGTTGGTGGTTGCTCAACCGGTAAAGGTGAAAGCCAGGCCAGAGTTGGCTTCGATTTCAGCGGTATCGAAAAGGTAGCCATACTCGAGATCTCCGGCACCGTACAAAATGAAGCAGTCAAAAATCAAATCGGGGACTTTTTTTCAATGGAGCTGCTCGCGAAAGGCTACACACCGGTAGAGCGTGCGCAGGTACAGGCATTGCTTAAGGAGCAGGAGTTCCAGGCATCTGACATAACCAGCTCCGAAGGTGCCGCCAAGGCTGGAAATATCCTGAACGTACCGGCGGTGATGCTTATCAACATACCCACTTATAAAGAAGAAATGAACATGACGGCAAAAATGTTAAGCGTCGAAGACGGGGGCGTCCTTTGGGTAGGTACCGGCTCGGGCAGCACGGGCAAAACATTATCTACCATTCTCGGAGCCGCTGCCGGTGCCGCTGCCGGAGTTGCCGTTGCCGGAGGTGACTCAAGCGACCGCATAGCAGGCGGCGTTATAGGCGGGGTTTTGGGAGGTGTAGCAGGCAATGCTTTATCACCGCAACAGGCTGAACAGGTCCGTAAGATAATAAAGAAAGTATGTGCGAGTCTGCCTTCCAGAGTAGCATATCAATGATTCTCACCCTGAGAAGTTCATACTAATCAGGCGGTTCTAAAAAACGGCTACCGCATACTGATAAACTCGTGCATATTACGAGACCAAAAATATTCGGCCTTACAATTTATTCAGCAAGCTAAATTGTCTATTTCCTGATGGACAATTTAACCCTCACACTTTTATTTTAAACGACAATGTTTATCCACAATAGTAATCGTAAAAAAGGGGCCTATACCGAATCAATCGGTATAAACCCCGAAATGATGCAAAATCCTTCACTCTAACGTCTGTTATACCGCCTATGGTGTCGGAACTGGCCGATATAAACGAATGTCGTCAAAGTACATCGTACCTGAACCACCAGTCGCCGGCACATTACCTTTGCTGCCGAGACCAAGTGCGATTTTATCAACATTGGTCAGGTCCAGGCCCTGATCAGCGAACTTCTGCAGGTCAATTGTCCACTCCGTCCAGGTGTCTATCGTTGCTGCATTTGGATCATCGTGGTAAACCACCGCAGATATGCCGGTGCTGTTAGATAATGCTACATACATCGGCTCAGCAGCATTGCTGGTTATGCCTATGTCCTGATGTATCCACTGCTGGCCAACAATACCGGTAATCTGAACGTTGGAGAATCTGGCCTGGCAGGGTACTGCAGCGCTGTGGCTGGTTACAGCCAGACCTACATAAGTATTAGAATTCATTAATATGTTCTGAGGTGTAGAATTCTCTACCATCACCCAGGTCGAGCCGTTGGTCGACTGGTAAGCTGTAAAGTTGCCCGCGACATCACGCTCTAATTTAACCCAGCGTGGCGCGGCGATCCCGCTTTGAGTCGTGCTGTAGCTGGCGCTGCCCGCATCGGTACGACCCTGTGAGATAACTCCGCTGTCAGGTGTAATGCACGCAAAGGCATTTTTCGAGTTAGGATCGAGTGTCTCACGGATCATCACGCCGGCTTTAGCCAGGCTGTTTGTGTTCTCCACGCTCTCGACCCTGGCTATAATCGAACCTGCGCCGGTGAGCATCTTGTAGGCAAAGTGGAACTCATCGGCGGTGCCCCCGATATCCGCGCCTGAGGCGGTCAACGTGTAGATGCCGGCCGGACCTTCCGTGAAGCTGCCGAAAGATGGCGGGTAGCCTCTGAACCACAGTGACAATACCTTAACGCCTTCCTCTGTGAAGTCACGAGTGTCGATCAAGGGCAGCGCCACTTCCGAATTGGTTACTCCGGCTGTGTTATTGTAAATGACCGGCATGGACTGAAGGCCGCTATGGACAATCGTCTGCTCGGCATACGGGGGGAACAAATTGCCAACCTGCGCGCCGTTAGTAGGAATGCCATAGCCATCGGTCCAGGTCTGCCAAATAGCTTCACCAGCCACGTCGTTGTCGGTATAGCTCTCGAAATCGTCTATCCCAATGTAGTCGGCTACCGAAAAGCTCCAAAGAGTGCCTTTGCTGATAGAACCATCGGTATTATATTCATCGATACGCCAGTAGTAAGGCCCACTGCCCCATTCAACACCTTCGGGTGGTGTATAACTGGCAACACTCTGCCGGCCCCGATATATGCCTGTTGTATCAGTCGAATCGGCATCAATAACAACACCCTGGTCGGTCCCGAAATACACATCATGCTGTGATGCCTTATCTCCCGGCGACCAGATGAGGGGTGTTGCATCTTTGATGTTTTGTGTTGAGCCGTTAGCCGGGCTCGGGTCCCAGGCAATCGTCAGGTCACCTCTCATGGCCAGCTTAATCTCTTCGGCTGTCAGCGCATTGTCGTAGATACGAAAATCGTCTATCTCCCCGAAGATTGGTTTCCCGTTGCCCCTGCTACCATTGAAGTCGGTTGCTTCGGAGTTCGCACCTATGAAGCCGTAGCGAGTATTTCCGCTCCCAAAGGTGGGCCCGCCGGTTACCGATGGTTCCGGATTGCCATCAATGTAAATAGTCATCCGACCCTTGTCGAAGGTCCCACAGACATGGTGCCACAATCCGTCGTCAACTCGCGTGATACTACCGGAGTCAACCTGTCCCGAACTTGTCATAACATCCCAGCCTACCTGGCCGGGGCCACCGCCATTGCCGTTGATCTCCAGTCGCCAGTATTGGTCACGGTCGAACGAAGCAATGTATTGTGCGGCGTTACTCTTGGTGCGAATCCAGGCACAGACAGTAACGCCCCTTATTCCCGCGCTGTTATAATTGAGGTTTTGAATTGCCACATAGCCACCGTTGAGGTTCAGTGCTGCATTACCAATCAAGCCGGGTACAACCCATTTAGGACCGAAGAGCGTCCCGTGATTGCCGTGGCCGGACCGGTCAAGGGCTGTCTCGCCCACACCTTCGTCAAGTTTCCACCAGCCGACAAGGTTGGGGTCATCAGTAACGGCTATAACGGGCATAGTCGTAAAACTCCAGACATCACCTTTATGCGTAACGACACCGTCAAACTCATCGACCCGCCAATAGTACGTCTTCTCAAATTCGAGTGTGCCAGGGTTATAAGTTGCATCTGTCAGCGGCAGAGCACCAACTGCATTGTTCACATCGTCAAAATTATCACCAAAGTACACATGGTGCAGTTTCGCATCGAAACCTGCCTTCCAGCTAAGTACCATATTCGGATCTAAAAACTTAGCCCCATCAGCCGGAGTAGGTTCATAGGCCTCTCTGGAG